>Ga0209013_10004200_pt1 | contig 12668 bp, 9 predicted proteins | sample Cruoilmetagenom2_FD_187291 | JGI IMG/M metagenome (GOLD analysis project Ga0209013, IMG submission 187291) | Oil polluted marine microbial communities from Coal Oil Point, Santa Barbara, California, USA - Sample 2 (SPAdes) (version 2) | ecosystem: Environmental > Aquatic > Marine > Oil seeps ...
TGGGAGCGGTCTCCATACCGGCAAACAGGCCGGCCGTGTAGGAGATGTTGAGCTCGGCCTTGCCGAATTCCCGGTGATCGGCCTGTTCCACCCGGCCGCCCAGTTGCTGCATCATGAGCTGGGCCCCGTAGCAGATGCCGAGTATCGGTATGCCGAGATCAAAAATACCCGGATCCGAGATAGGGGCATCGTCGTCATAGACCGAGGCCGGGCCGCCGGAGAGCACGATACCAGAGGGCTTCCTGGCCTTCAGCTCGGCAAGCGGCAGGGTATAGGGGTGTATTTCCGAGTACACCTTCTGCTCACGAATACGGCGCGCAATGAGCTGGGTGGTCTGGGAACCGAAATCTAGGATGATAATGTTATCGTTATGTACTGACATGGGTGAAAAGTGGTTAGTGGTTAGGGGGTAGGGGTTAGGGAAAACAGAGGACGAGGCAGTTGCTAGCCCCTCGTCCCTAATCCCTTGCCCCTGCTCTTACAGGCTTTCTGTTCGGTAGTTGGGTGCCTCGCGGGTGATGATGACGTCATGGACATGGGACTCGCGCAGGCCGGCCGGAGAGATGCGGACAAATTTTGCCCGCTTGTGCAGCTCCTCGATGGTGGCTGAACCGGTATATCCCATGCCGGAGCGCAGCCCGCCGAGTAGCTGGTAGATCATCTCGGAGATGGGGCCCCGGTACGGGACCTTACCCTCGATGCCCTCGGGAACCAGCTTGGAGGGTTCACTCTCTTTTTTCTGGAAATAGCGGTCACTGGAGCCTTTTTTCATGGCACCCAGGGAACCCATTCCCCGGTAACCCTTATACTTTCTGCCCTGGTAGAGAAAGGTTTCACCCGGGGTCTCATCGGTGCCGGCAAACAGCGAACCGATCATCACGCAATGTGCTCCAATACCGATTGCCTTGCAGATATCACCGGAAAATTTAATGCCGCCATCGGCAATAACCGGAATATCATGTTTGCGCCCTATCTTGGTACAATTTTGCAGGGCTGTCAACTGGGGTACACCCACACCGGCCACGATGCGGGTCGTGCAGATGGAGCCGGGGCCCACACCGACCTTGACCGCGTTGGCACCGGCCTCAATCAGGGCGGCAGTGCCGTCAGCGGTGGCAACATTACCGGCAATAATCGACAGGTCCGGCCAGGCTGCCTTTACATCGCGAACAGCCTGCAGGATACCGGCGGAGTGGCCGTGGGCCGAGTCCAGGACAATAACATCCACGCCGGTATTGATCAGGGCCTCGGTTCGATCCAGCATGTCCGGGCTCACCCCGATGGCGGCACCCGCCAGCAGACGGCCCATTTCGTCTTTTGCGGCCAGAGGATATTTTTTTATTTTCTCAATATCCTTGATGGTGATCAATCCCTTGAGGTTGCCCTGGGGATCCACCACCAGTAGCTTCTCGATCCGATGTTCGTGGAGCAGGGCCTTGCAGTGCTCCAGGTCAATGCCCTCCGGAACCGTCACCAGGTTCCTACTGGTCATCACGTCGCTCACCCGCAGGTCATTATCCGAGACAAAGCGCAGGTCACGGTTGGTGACGATGCCCACCAGCTTGTCACCCCTGAGTACCGGCAGGCCGGAAATCTTGTAGTTGCTCATGATGGCCTGAACATCGGCAACGCTCTGGTTTTCCGTGACCGTGACCGGGTCGATAATCATGCCGGATTCTGATTTTTTCACCCGCTCAACTTCCCTGGCCTGATCCTGAACGGGCATGTTTTTATGAATAATGCCAATACCGCCCTCCCTGGCCATGGTTATGGCGGTACGGTGCTCGGTGACAGAGTCCATGGCAGCAGAAACCAGGGGCGCGTTCAGCCTGACCGTATCCGTGAGCATGGTTGCCAGTGAAACCTCGGAGGGGAGAATTTCCGAGGCTGACGGGACGAGCAGGACGTCGTCAAAGGTATATGCCGGGGGTATGTCCTGATCGAACATGTATCACTCCTTATAGTTTCGTTTGATAATTATTATTATAGAACAGTTTAGCACTGTTACTAACTAAAAGCAAATACAGGTATGAAAAAAAAATGGTATTTACTAAACTTTACCGGAGCTCCACTGTACAGTCTTTTTTTATGGATTTTACAGTCTGTTCCTGCTTAAGTGAATTGACGATTCAACAGGATAAAAAATGGCAAAAATTATTGAAATAAATCCCTATAATCCTCAACCCAGGCTTATCAGCCAAGTGGTTGACACCTTGAAAAGGGGCGGAGTCATCTGCTATCCAACCGACACCATGTACGGGGTGGGCTGCGATATCTTTAATCAGAAGGCGGTTAAGCGTGTCTACCAGCTCAAGAAACGACCCAAGCACAAGCCCTTTTCCTTTATGTGTTCTTCATTGAAAAATATCAGCGAATACGGCCACGTGGGAAATACCGCCTACCGGCTGATGCGTAAGAATCTGCCCGGTCCGTATACCCTTGTCCTGCCCGGTTCCAAGCTCGTGCCGAAGATCATGCTGACCAAACAGAAGACCGTGGGGATCAGGGTGCCGGATGATCCCATCTGCCTGGCCATTATTGAGGAACTGGGCAACCCGATCCTCAATACCAGTGCAATTCGGGAAGACCACCATGAGCCGGTTATTGATGCCCTGGATGTCGACGCCCTGTTCGGCAAGCAGGTGGATCTGATCATCGACGGCGGCGAAGTATATCCCGATCCGTCAACCGTTATCTCCCTGATTACGGATCAGCCTGAGATCCTGCGCGAGGGCAAGGGTGACATTGCATCCTTTATCTGATCTTTTGACTTTCAATTCGGACAGAGCGTGGAAACTGGTTCAGATCAAACCTTGAACTCTGAACCGTCAAAATAAAAAAGGCCGGCAACCATATGTCTGCAACTGGTCAACCGGCCTGAACAATCTATTCCCTGCTTACTCTTCGATAAGGACTTCCTTAAGAGATTTACTCATGGTGAAGTGCAGGGTCTTTCTTGCCGGAATATCCATCATTTTTCCGGTCTTTGGGTTCTTTGTTGTGCGTGGTTTGCGTGTACGAACGGAGAAACTGCCGAAGCCGCGAATCTCCACCCGTCTGTCCTCTGTCAGGGCCTGGGATATCTCTTCTAATATGATATCAACGGCCTGGGCAACATCCTGTTTATAGTAACCGCCCAGTTGTTCGGAAACTTCATTGACCAGTTCACGCTTGAGCATGGTTGTATCCTTTTATCTTTATAGTATAGCCGGTCGCTACAGTAACCGGTATTGCTGAAATATGAAAAAGGGTACCATTCTGCGGCAATATAACAGTGCTGCAGGCAAGATACCCTTTTAATGTAACACAACAGAAACAGGAGACTACTTGTCTTCCTCTTCCTCCTCTGACCCGGCAGCCGCTTTTAGCAGGTCGCCGAAGGTAGAAGGTCCTGAACTCTGAACCTTTTTGGCATACTCTCCAGGGGTGGGTGCCTCATCGCCGCCTTCTTCCAATGCCTTAAGTGACAGGCCTATCTTGCGATCATCAGCAGAGACGTTGATAATCATAGCCTTTAAGCTATCGGCAACATTGAACATCCCGACCGGTGTCTTGACCTTTTCACTACTGATCTCAGAGACGTGAACCAGCCCCTCAATGCCCTCTTCCAACTGAACAAATACGCCGAAATCGGTCACGTTAGTAATAGTGCCCTCAACAAGGGTACCGGTGGGGTAGTTGTTGGCAGCTGCCTGCCACGGATCCGGCTCCAACTGCTTGACACCCAGGGAGAAGCGCTCGTTTTCCTTGTCAATTTTGAGGACAACAGCCTGGATGGATTCACCCTTGGCATACTTTTCGGACGGGTGTTTGATACGTTCGGTCCAGGAGAGGTCGGAAACATGGATCAGGCCGTCAATGCCTTCCTCGATACCGATGAAGATACCGAAGTCGGTGATGTTCTTGATCTTGCCTTCAATAACCGCACCAACGGGATAGCTCTCTTCAACCAGATCCCAGGGGTTGGGCTGCAGCTGCTTCATACCCAGGGAGATACGTTTGGTCTCGGCCTCGACCTTGAGGACCTGAACTTCTATTTCATCACCCACGCCCACGATCTTGGACGGGTGACGCGGCTTTTTGGACCAGCTCATCTCGGAGATATGGACCAGTCCTTCCACGCCCTCTTCCAGCTCGACAAAGACACCGTAATCGGTGATGGATACAACCTTGCCGGTAACCTTGGAGCCGGGTGCATAGGTCTCGGGAACCAGCTCCCAAGGATCGGATTTAAGTTGTTTGACACCAAGGGAAACGCGATCGGAATCCTTGTCATATTTGAGGATCTTGACCTCGATCTCTTCACCAACTGTGTACAGCTTGGAGGGATGAGAGACCCTGCCCCAGGACAGGTCGGTAATATGACAGAGTCCGTCCATGCCGCCCAGATCGATGAACAGGCCGTAATCGGTGATATTGGTAATAGCGCCGCTGATGGTCTGGCCCTCTTCCAGGGTAGAGCGCATCTGCTCGCGCAGCTCGGAACGTTTTTCCTCCAGGATAACCCGGCGGGAAATAACCACGTTGTTGCGCTTACGGTTGAACTTGAGGATTTTAAACTCAAAGGTCTGACCGATGAGTCCATCCAGGTCCTTGACCGGACGCAGGTCGATCTGGGAGTAGGGCAGGAATGCCGGAACTCCGATATCAACAGACATGCCGCCTTTAACCCGGTTGTCGATACGGCCTTCAATGGTGCCGTCTTCTTCCTGGATCTGGGCAATTTTTTCCCATACTTTAATGGCAATGGCCTTTTCGCGGGAAAGCAGCAGGCCGCCTTCCTCTTTTCTTTTCTCTATGAAGACTTCAAACTGGTCGCCGATATTTATCTCACGATCAGGATCCTCGTGGCGGAATTCAGACATGGCAATATAGCTCTCTGCCTTGTCTCCCACATCTATGAGGAGTGCATCACTGTTCATGTCGACAACGGTGCCGATTGCAACCTCGCCGACAGTAATTACCGTGTTATTGTCTTCCTGCTCGAAGAGTTCAGCAAAGCTCATCTCTTCCATGCCATTTTCATCTGCCGCTACTGCGGGCTGAGTTCCATTATCAGTCATGGGTTTGTTGTTCCTCTGTTGACCGGCCCGTGCCGATCGCCAAAATGTAAAAAGTTATCTTGTCGCCCCCCATGGGCGAAGCTATAAAAGAGGTTTATTAACAGAGTTAAATGTGAAAAACAACTGTTTCCGGTTGAAAAACGGTATTTTTTATAACTTTCTTTTTCCTCTTTCTTTTATCCTGTTACCGTTTTCCGTAGGAGCCAAGTTCTTCAAGGATGGGGCCGAACAATTCCTCATAGGCTGGAATGGCCTTGCGCAGCATAATGTCAAAATATTTGAGATCCTGTTCCGCAACGACCAGATTTGCACTGCAGGCAAGGGCCTCCATGTCGTACAGGCTGTGAAACTGTGGACCAAAGAGGATGTAAAAGATGTAGCGGCGGCGTTCCATGGCCATCCGTCGCATATAGCTGTGAAACATGGAGTTGTCCAGTCCGCCGGCTTCGAAATCGGCATGAAAGGCGACGCAGGCAAAGTTGATAAAACGCATCTGCTCTATGGCCTCTTCAACTGAGCCTGCTGTCAACACCCGGTAGCCTACCGACTCCATGGCGGCCTGCACCTTTTGCATGGCAGTCGGGTCAGGGTGCAGGACCAGGGCCATGGGGACGTCTTCAACCTTTTCTTCCTCTTCAAAACGGCCGGTTTTCAGCCACTCCAGATCAGGGGGAGCCGGAGGTTTCACGGCGCCTGCTGCGGTCGGCGGAGCTTTTTTGTCGGCATTGAGAGGTATTTTCTTTTTGCATTGCTGGCATTGGATGGTCAGCTTTTTGCCGGGCTCAAGGGCGTTGAGGGCCTGTTCAAGTTTTGCACGTTGTGGTTCATTAAATTTGAGTGCAACCCGGCAATGGGGGCAATTACTGATCATTGTATTGTACTCCGGGGACAGTATTTTGATGTTGCATAGATGATCGTGTTCATCGGGTGGTGTCTGGCGGCGGTTGAAATTGCACTGCTGTCGCAGTTAAATCAAGTCCATCTCCCGCCGTACGGATCTTGTTCTTCCTCTTCCATATGGAGACCATCTATATCTGAGGTACGTTCACCGCGGGCGGATTTGATGGTATCCATGCCTCGTTTGATCTCACTGCTGTGTGAAGAATAGGCTATGGCGGATTCCTCGGTGACCAATCCCTGTTCATAGAGTTTCAGCAGATGCTGGTCAAAAGTTCGCATATCATGGGTGAAACCTTCTTTGAGGACATTATAAAAGGTTTTGTCCTCTGTCTCGCCGTTGATCAGCAGGTCTTTGATTCGCAGGCTGGAACAGAGGATTTCCATGGCCGCCACTCGGCCGCCGCCGATACGAGGCAGGAGGCGCTGGCTGACAATCCAGCGGATGGTATCCGCCATTCGGTTTCTGATCTGGGGCTGCTCATCCTGCTCAAACATACCCAGGATACGGTTGACGGTCTGGCCGGCGTCAATGGTATGCAGGGTGGAGAATACCACATGCCCGGTTTCTGCAGCGGTCAGGGCAATCTCCAGGGTTTCCCGGTCACGGATCTCGCCAACCAGGATAACTTTGGGAGCCTGGCGAAGAGCAGCACGCAGGCCGCCGGCAAAGGTATCAAAGTCATCTCCCTGTTCCCGCTGGTTAAAGGTGGCTTTCTTGTGGGGATGTACGTACTCGACTGGATCTTCCAGGGTGACAATGTGCACGGCCCGTTCCTCGTTAATACGGTTGAGGATCGCGGCCATGGAGGTCGTCTTACCGGTACCGGTTGCACCGGTGAACAGGATTAGACCGTTGACCTCTGTGGCCATTTTTTTAAAGGCTTCCGGAAAGTGAAAGCCGTCAATGGAAGGGATTTTGGTTTCCAGCTTTCTCAGTACTGTTGTAAAGTACCCTTTCTGGGTAAAGACGTTGACGCGGAATCGGACTTTATCATCCAGGGAGTAGGAGAGGTCGCAGGACCCCTTGCTGACCAGGTCGTGTAGCAGCCTGCGGTTGCCCCCTATCAGGTTGAGGGCGAACACCTCGGTCTGGAAGGGAGTGAGCTCGGTTACCGGCGGCTCGACGTTCACCGGCACCAGGACGCCGTCACTCTCCACCTGCAGGGTCTTGCCCACTGTGATATTAAGGTCAGATACCCGTTCATGCCTGGCCAGCATGGAGGATATCCAGTAGTTGATTTCCGGCTGTTTCATAATAAGTTACCGATATAAAATTGACAAAGGCGGTTATTTAGGTACTATCGCCAACCAGTGAGAAATTACAAGTAAAAAAAAGTATTTCAACGGAAAATCAGGCCATAGCCATTTGTTTGGATTGATTTTTTTGTTGATTATCGTTGAGATCAAAAATTGATCCGGCTATGCCGGTTAATCCGTGCTTCCAGGAGAAAATATTATGGCAATCCCACTTCGCAGCGATGAGACAACCCAGGGCAGGAGAATGGCAGGAGCCCGTTCCCTGTGGCGGGCCAACGGCATGACCGATGAGCAGATGGGCAAACCGATCATCGCGGTGGTCAACTCGTTTACCCAGATGGTCCCGGGCCATGTCCATCTGCACGAGATCGGCCAGCAGGTGAAGGGGCTTATTGAAGAGCAAGGCTGTTTTGCCGCCGAGTTCGACACTATAGCCATTGACGATGGCATTGCCATGGGCCATGACGGAATGCTCTACTCCCTGCCGTCCCGGGAGCTGATAGCCGACTCGGTGGAATACATGTGCAATGCCCACAAGGTAGATGCCATGGTCTGCATTTCCAACTGTGACAAGATTACGCCCGGCATGCTGATGGCCGCCATGCGGCTCAATATCCCGGCGATCTTTGTGTCCGGCGGTCCCATGGAGGCCGGTCGGATCAAGGGCAAGGACCGGGGCTATGACCTGGTTGATGCCATGGTGCTGGCAGGGGATGAGTCGATTTCAGATGATGAAATTGCCGAGATTGAGCACTGCGCCTGTCCCACCTGCGGCTCGTGCTCGGGCATGTTTACGGCCAACTCCATGAACTGTTTAAACGAGGCCCTGGGCCTGGCCCTGCCCGGTAACGGGACAGTGGTGGCAACCCATAAGAATCGGCTGGGGTTATTTGAGCAGGCGGCCAAGCGTATTGTTGTCATGTGTGAGGCCTGGTACGGAAATGAAGATGCCTCTGTGCTGCCCCGCTCCATTGCCACCAAGGCCTCGTTCATGAATGCCATGGCCCTGGATATTGCCATGGGCGGCTCCACCAATACGGTCCTCCATATCCTGGCCATTGCCCATGAGGCTGGAGTGGATTTCACCATGCAGGACATTGATGCCCTGTCGCGCAAGATGCCCAATCTCTGCAAGGTTGCACCTTCCTCTGACTACCATGTGGAAGACGTGAACCGAGCCGGAGGTATCCTTGCTATTTTAGGTGAACTGGACCGGGCAGGACTTATTGACACCTCGGTGAGCAGGGCTGACGGGTTGACCCTGGCCCTGGCTCTGGAGCAGTTTGACATCATGCGGGACAGCGCAAGTGAAGCAGCCCGCACCCTGTACGCCAGTGCTCCGGCCTGTAGCGGCCGCAACCTGGTCATGGGCTCCCAGGATACCATCTATGAAGTCCTTGATACGGACCGGGAAAGGGGATGCATCAGGGACCTTGCCCACTGCTACTCCAAAGACGGCGGCTTGGCTGTGCTGTATGGAAATATTGCCGAGAACGGCTGTATCGTAAAAACTGCAGGTGTTGACCCCTCCATTCTTCACTTCAAGGGTACGGCCAGGGTGTTTCATTCCCAGGATGCTGCCTGCGAGGGGATCCTGGCAGGAAAAATCAAGGCTGGTGACGTAGTCTTTATCCTGTACGAGGGTCCCAGGGGAGGACCGGGCATGCAGGAGATGCTGTATCCGACCTCCTACCTGAAATCAATTCATCTCGGGGCCGAGTGCGCCCTGGTGACCGACGGCAGATTCTCCGGCGGCACCTCGGGCCTCTCCATCGGCCATGTCTCCCCGGAGGCGGCAGGCGGCGGTGCAATCGGCCTGGTGCGGGAGGGTGATGCCATAGACATCAACATCCCCGAGCGGTCCATATCGCTGGAGATCAGTGACGGTGAGCTGGCCGCCCGCAGAAAGCAAGAAGAGGCCCGGGGAGCAGACGCCTTTACTCCGGACCGGGAGCGCAAGATCTCCCAGGCCCTCAAGGTTTACGCCCATTTTGCCGCCTCGGCCGATAAAGGGGCTGTACGGGTTATTCCGGAATAGTCGCTTAACACAAAACTCAGAACACAGACCCTGAACCCGAAACCGGAACGTATATCTGGAGGAACCATGAACAAAATTATTCTCTCATTCTGCATCCTGCTCTTTTCTCTTTCTCCGGCCCTGGCCGCCGGTCCGGTCAAGATCGGTATGATTACCACCCTGTCCACCAAGGCCGGCTATCTTGGTGAAGATATCCGGGACGGCTTCAAGCTGGCCATTGCCATGCAGGACGGCAAGCTCGGCGGTGTACCGGTGGAACTGCTGGTGGACGACGACGGCCGCAAGCCGGAAAAGGGCAGGCAGATCGCCGAACGCTTCATCAAGCGTGATAAGGCCGAGATCCTTACCGGCATCGTCTTCTCCAACGTAGCCATGGCCGTGGTTCCCAAGGTCGTGCGCCAGGGTGTCTTTTATATCAGCCCCAATGCCGGTCCCTCCATGCTGGCCGGCAAGGGCTGCAATGCCAACTATTTTAACGTGGCCTGGCAGAACGACAACCTCTCTGAGGTTGTGGGGCAGTATGTAGCGAACAAGGGCTTTAAAAATGTCTATTTGCTGGCACCCAACTACCCGGCCGGCAAGGATGCCTTGGCCGGCTTTAAGCGGTTTTACAGGGGTACGGTTGCCGGAGAGGTCTATACTACCCTTGGCCAGTCCGATTACGCAGCCGAGCTGGCCACTCTGCGGGCCGTCAAGCCGGATGCGGTTTTCTTTTTCCTGCCCGGCGGCATGGGTATCAACTTTCTCAAGCAGTATGCTCAGGCCGGTCTCAAGGATTCAATTCCGGTGTTCGGGCCGGCATTTTCCTTTGACGAGCGGATCCTGAAGGCCGTTGGCGAGGCCGCAGTCGGCGTGGTCAACGGTTCCCAGTGGTCTGTTGACCTGGATAACCCGGCCAATAAGAAATTTGTCGCCGCCTTTAAAAAGACCTACAATCGGACTCCGACCCTGTATGCCAGCCAGGGCTATGACGACGCCATGCTGATCGGCTCTGCTCTTAAGGCTGTGGGCGGCGATATGAGCAAATCCGACGAGTTCCGGTCAGCGTTGGCCAAGGCGGATTTTTCTTCGGTGCGCGGCGCATTCAAGTTCGGCCCCAACCATCATCCCATCCAGGATATCTATGTCCGCGAGGTGATCAAAGATGGGCAGGGCAACGTGACCAACCGGATTCTGGAAAAGGTGTTCAGCGATCATCAGGATGCCTACGCCGCAGAATGTCAGATGAAGTAAGCAGCAGTTTGTCTGCCGCAGGCACCATCCCTTACCGGGCTGGTGCCTTTTTTCAGCAAGGAAGATGATGAAAACGTATTGGTTCACCTTAAGTCTGCTCCTGCTCGCATTTTCATCTGCCGGGGCCGCGGATCCGGTCAGGATAGGTATGATCACCACCCTGTCCACCAAGGCCGGCTACCTTGGCGAGGAGATCCGGGACGGCTTCAGGCTCGCCGTTGAGCAGGAGGGCGGCAGGCTCGGCGGTGTGGCTGTTGAGCTGCTGGTGGCCGATGACGGGCGTAAACCGGAAAAGGGGAGACAGATTGCCGAGCGCTATATCAAGCGGGACGGGGCACAGATCCTGACCGGTATTGTCTTTTCCAACGTGGCCATGGCCGTGGTTCCCAAGGTGGTGCGTCAGGGAGTTTTTTATCTCAGCCCCCTGGCCGGCCCCTCCATGCTGGCCGGCAGGGGATGCGATAAAAACTTTTTCAACGTCTCCTGGCAGACCGACAGTCTGTCTGAAGTTATTGGCCAGTATGCCTCAGACCAGGGCTTTGACAGGGTATATCTCATTGCTCCCAATTACCTGGCCGGCAAGGATAATATTGCCGGCTTCAAACGCTATTACAGGGGAGGGATCAGCGGCGAGGTATACACAACACTTGGCCAGGCCGATTACGCGGCCGAACTTGCCGCCCTGCGGGAGGCAAAGCCGGATGCTGTCTATTTTTTCCTGCCCGGCGGTATGGGCATCAACTTTCTCAAGCAGTATGCCCAGGCAGGTTTGAACACAACCATCCCCCTGCTCGGGCCGGCCGCCACTGACGAGCGGCTGCTCAAAGCCGTGGGTAGTGCTGCGCTGGGCGTCATCAACAGTTCCCAGTGGAGCGCCGACTTTGACAATCCGGCAAACAAACAGTTTGTTCAAGCATTTCAGAACGCCTATGGACGCACTCCAACCCTGTTTGCCAGCCAGGGATACGATACCGCCCGGCTCATCGGATCAGCACTCAGGGCAGTGGACGGCAATATGTCCGATCCGGACGCCTTCCGCTCAGCCCTGGAAAAGGCGGATTTTGACAGTGTCCGGGGCAGCTTCAGGTTCGGCCCCAACCATTTTCCCATCCAGGAATTTTATGTCCGAAAAGTTGTGGAAAAGGAAAACGGCCAATACGGCAACCAGTTGCTCGGCAAGGTCTTCAGCGACCACCAGGACCCCTATGCCGCAGAATGCAGAAACTAAACAGTTCAACGTTTCGGAGGATTGTTTGAACCTTGAACTCAAAACTCTGAACTCAAAAATCAGAACTCTGCTGTGCGATGCTCTTTCTTGAACAACTCTTAAACGGCCTCCAGCTGGGCGTGATGCTCTTTCTCATGTCGGCCGGCCTGACCCTTGTTTTCGGCATCATGCAGGTGGTCAACCTGGCCCACGGCAGTTTTTACATGATCGGGGCCTATGTGGCCGCCACCGTGGCCTTGAAGAGCGGTTCCTTTCTGCTCGGTCTGCTGGCGGCCCTGCCTGTAGCCGCCCTGGCAGGCATGATTGTAGAACTGCTTATCCTGCGCAGGCTGTATGAGCGGGATCACCTGGACCAGGTGCTGGCCACATTCGGCCTGATTTTTTTTTTCAACGAACTCACCCGTATGATCTGGGGCCGGCAGCCCCTGTTCATGGATGTGCCCTCCTGGCTGTCCGGTTCGGTGCAGCTGCTGCCCGGCATCCATTATCCCGTCTACCGGCTGGCCATTATCCTGGTGGGCATAGTAGTTGCCCTGTTTTTGTACCTGCTCTTTTCCCGCACCCGGTTGGGCATGCAGATCCGGGCTGGCGCCTCTAACCGGGAGATGGTGGGAGCCCTTGGGGTGAATATTCGCCTGCTCTACACCCTGATATTTGGTCTCGGCACCCTGCTGGCAGGACTGGCAGGTGTTATGGCCGGTCCCATCCTGGCCGTGGAGGCCGGCATGGGGGAATCCATCCTGATTCTCACCTTTGTGGTCATTGTCATCGGGGGCATAGGTTCGGTGCGGGGCGCTCTTATCGGCGCCCTGCTGGTGGGGCTGGTGGATACCATGGCCAGGTCTTTTCTGCCTGACCTGCTGCGTTTTTTTCTGGAATCCTCGGCCGCCGACCGCATGGGTGCCTCCATTGCCTCCATGTCGGTCTATATCCTGATGGCCCTGATCCT
>Ga0209013_10004201_pt1 | contig 12667 bp, 16 predicted proteins | sample Cruoilmetagenom2_FD_187291 | JGI IMG/M metagenome (GOLD analysis project Ga0209013, IMG submission 187291) | Oil polluted marine microbial communities from Coal Oil Point, Santa Barbara, California, USA - Sample 2 (SPAdes) (version 2) | ecosystem: Environmental > Aquatic > Marine > Oil seeps ...
ACCCGTCAACACGAAAATGAAGAACATTAGTCCTTTTTCAATTAATAAAATACTAACAACAAATAACTGTAATACGGCTAGTTTTGAAAGTGTAATGCCTGTTAGCTTGTTTAATAGAAACGCAATGCCAAAAAAGTGAAAAGCCATGTAGATTACTGCCCAAATGATGATGCCCACGAGCGACACTAGACGTGCAATTGTGTAAGGATCTTTGCCACCAAATGCATATAAAGCTGTAAGTTGCTCTGAGTTCATCCCCCAGATTTCTTGCAAAACAAAAAGCAACAAACCAAAAAGTCCAACCATCCAAACACGTTTCTTAAAGTCTCGCATTGTTGAAGAACCGAGATTTGTTATTAATTCTTGCTGATTCGCAAGACCACGCCAAAACCGAAAATCAAATATCATATCATCGCGTTCCCTTCCCGTAACCAATTGCTTTAATTATCCTTAATTCTACCAAATTTCGACATCATATGTAACTAGATAACCCTATGTATTCTACTAAAATGGGGAAATAGTTTTACTACACTCGTTCTTTCTTTGTATAAATGTGCATTTATAGTGAAGTCCCATTCCTGTTTACCCTATTGGACAAAAATAAAACACTGAAATTAGAAGAATATTGCTGTTATATATGAACTCTTTATTTATCGTGCATTTTTTATATCGACAGCAATCTTTTAATTAGCCTGATATGTAATCTAACCCGTTATTAAACGCAAAAAAGTGTAAGACCCTCCCAAGGCCCACACTTTATTACGTTGATTCATTAAGACTTAGGCCCCCACCTAAGTAGGTAGCTGGGAGACTACACTTCGAGCAGGTTGGTGTAGGAATGAGATTTGATTTTCCCCGCTCCGTTATGTATGTTACCCAACTTCCTCTATCACCCTGATCCCACAGTTTGATAGCTCTTTTATATTGTAAATCGTGTTGAATAATATGGGAACATTTGTCCTCAAAATAGCATTTTGACCGCTTGTTTTGAAAATAAAATTGAATTTTAATTTACCAGAATGGCTCATAATCCTATTTTCCCATTTTCGAAAAACATGAATAAATCTCTTACTCTATACCTACACTCTTACTATAACCTCTCAAAGAATAACTTTCTGCATATACTATACCATTCGGATTTCGATGAGAAGGTTTCAACTGGCAGGACACCATGTCAGATTTCCACCCGCAATAAGATGATGTTAAGCCGACCAGACGGTTTCATTCCCTTCTCATAGAAAACCACCCCAAAAGGATGTGAGTTTATGAAAAACGAAAAAATATTTGGACTTAATACAGTCGATATCTTATTCGGTGTCATTGGTTCAAGTATTTCTGTCATTGCCCTATATCTGTTGACCTTAATTTAGGAGCGTGTTGTATGCTGAAGCCAAAATAAACCCCTTCCCCGATCAATCACCAATCGGAGAAGGGGTTTTTCATTCTACTAGCATGGGACAAGCGGCGACTCAATCGTACTATTTGAGGATGACGTCTGAAAAAAACGCGTCGACGTCTGAAAAATAGAGCGCGACGTCTGAAAAAAACGGCTTCACGTCTGAAAAATAGAGGGCGACGTCTGAAAACCCTCAATCCCTCCCCTAAGTGGCACTATCTCATAACAGCAGCGTAGCGAAAACCAATCCAATTGGTCCCTTAAACTTTGCTTTGGTGGGTGATTTTGGAATAATCTGGGTGTGAGTGAAAGTAAATGGGGATAAATCAATTTGAACGGGTAGAAAGAAATCGTGAAGAGGCAGAAACCATTGTGAACGGATGGAAACCGATTACGAACTGTAATAAACCGGGTTGTCTCCCTGAAGAGCCCCCTTCCCGACAGCGTCGTAGCAAATACCAAGCTAATTTTGCCGCTCCTGAAAAGCCTATGCCTAGAAAAACCCACACAAAAACACCTACCCCAAAAATCTTATAAGGCAGGTGTTATCAAGTTGTATTCATTTCCATGGGTATCCTCCAGCGGTTTAGTGTAGTAAACGATTAAACAGATCCTCATTACGTGTTTTGAGTGCGTAATCGATCATGCGGCTTTTGTTTGCCTCTTCCAGTAACGTAATGAATTCGCTCGCTTCTTCTTTGACTTCGCTTGTAGGTTCGCGTTCTTCTTCACCATGTTGTAAAATGGTTTGCAAATGCAGATGAATATCAGACACTAGCAATAATTGATAGAGCGGCAGACGGATAAATCGGTTGCCTTTTTGGAATACGAAAACTTCGGATAGGTTTTCGACTTGGTACGTATGCATATTGACAATGATTTCTTTTCCTTCAATCGGAATGAAGTGGAAAAGATCTTCATCTTTTAGAATAGAAAAATATTGATAGGCAAATACCAATTTCATTTTTTGGCCTTCACGTTTCGAATAAAATGGTTTCATTAGTTGTACTTGTAACATTGTAATTCCCCTCCTTACTTATCAAAATATTCTGATTACTAATAGTGTATCACAACAAGGTCTTTTTCGTGCGGGATTTTCCAAAAAAACTGCCTTAAAAAGGCAGTTTGGCAATGTTTATTTATTCTTTTTTCGGTATGTATAAAATGCAATCGACTGTTCACTATATTGAATTAAAAATCCTCGCAAAATGCGGTAGATAGTTGAGACCATGTCTTGCTCCATTCGATCGTTGCATTTAAACGAACAATTATTATTGAAGAAATCAATGTAGATGTCTTCGATTTCAAAGCAATCAAATGTCATTCGTTTAATTGTGGCAACACCTTGATCATTGGAAGTGATAATGGCGGATTTCCTTTTACCATTTGGTGTCACGTAAAGCAGAAATTCTTGACCATTCTGATTTTTCATTGCACTTTGTCTTAATCCAGGTAATTTAATTTCATACGATGGGCATAAAAATCAACCTTTCTACGATTCGGCATAAAATATGGTGTAAATTCCAATATGTGTCATTATCTGATTCAATTTTACTAAATTTGAAGATTTACGAAAAAATTATACATCAATAATAAAACGCCATTTCATAAATGCGATATCCCCTTACAAAAGAACTGTAATTGTCTAGACTACCTGCATCTAAGGTGGTGTTGATTTTGCAGTTACATGAATTAATAACGGAATCTCGAATACTGGCAAAACTTACTCAAAAAGAGGCAGCAAAACTACTTAATATTTCACCGAGTACGTTATCTCGTTATGAAACAAATCCCGAGAGCATTTCTCTTCCAGTATTTCGTGCCATGTGTTCTCTCTACCAAATCCCGAGGGAGATTAGTAATGAAGTCATCTATCATTCTTCCACGATCTCTCGAAAAAAAGTCATGCGCGTCAATGACCCGTCATACAAATATGGGGAAGAAGACATTGATCCGGTTTATCTTGCGTATAAATCAGACCCTACTTTTTTCAAACTATTTCAGGAGTTCACGAATCAACCTTCTGCTAAAAATAAGAAGTTTAAAGAATTTTTATTCTCTTACTTTGATTTATAGTCTAATTCTTTCCTTTTAGTTACGGTTTCCATGAAAAAGCCGTATAATGAAAGGAAAGTTTTTTTTTGGAGATGTGATCATTGAGCCATTCATTATTTAATATAGCTGTGCGTTATCAATCCCAGATCCAACAATGGATGGAAACGATTTCTGAAGACTTGCACCCTTCGCATCAAGAGGACGAAGACCTTGTTCGCCGAGCCTCTTTCTCGGTTCGTAATGGGGCGGTACGAATTCTTTCATATGATCCGTACGAGCATGAATTAGAAGCAAGAGTACAGGATGTAACTCCGGTTATGGTGAAAGTTTCTTTGGTGGAGGAGCACGTGACGTGTTCTTGTCCAGATAAGAGTTTATGTCGGCACAGTTTAGCCGTTATTTTTAGTTTATATATGCAGAAGTTTTCATTATCCGAGTGGCTTCAAGAATGGCGTTTGAAAAAGTCAGAACAACTATCTCTACTGGCTAACGAACGATCTCCCCGATCTTGGGACGCGATTGTTCAATCAACGTTTAACGCGGTTTCAGGTGATTGGTCTTGGAAAGAACGATATTATATCGACAATTCCATCAATCAGATGAAACAGAAATTAAAAAAATTCATGCCATTTGAACGCGAGTGGCAGCCGCTTTATGAAGTTTACACCCGTACCATCCTCATCCGTTTACTATTTGAGGTAAGCAGTGATGTGGATCCGAATTTGTTTCGTACAACCATTCAAACCGATATTGAAGATATGCAACACCAATTGATGATTCTTTCTAGTAAACCTCGTCTGTTTGCCGCAGATCCTTTTTATGATGCACTAGTAGCGCAGGTGCGCCATATTGTGTATGAGCTTGAAATGATGCACGATCTTCGTTTCAATTTATTCCATGCATTTTGGGTGATTTTGTTCACCGAAAAAGGTCGCCGTGAAAGTGAATTTGCTTATTTAGAAGAACAAAAAAGTCTCGATAACGAAATGTTTCGAGCATTATTTTGCGTGTTGCTAAAGCAGCCTGACGAGTTACGTGCGATTTCGGATAAAATCCATGCAAATGATATGCCGGAATGGATGCACCTTGCCAAACTTGCAAAAGAACAAGATGATTTGATTTCATTAACCATCATTTTGCATGCGATGAGACCACATATTTATGAATATGTGAATACGTATTTATCTGCATGGAACCGTTCGTTGTTTGTTTCTAAATTATACGAGCTCTATAAATCGATTGACATGCCTGATGAAGAGCGTGAACAACTGTTTTGGCAGTTTGGATCTTTTGGTGTGCGTGCCTACTCTGACTTTTTAATTGATCAACAACGCTTCACCGATTGGGTCGCTCTCCACCATCGATTTGAGTCAACTCTCGACTATGCGGAATCTTGCGGTATGAAGACGGTGATCCAGGAAGCACCTGAAACCGTATTGCCGCTTTATCACGTCTTGGCTCTGAAAGAAGTGCGTGAACGTAGTCGTCATAACTATAAACAAGCGGTTCGGATATGGAAGAAAATGAAATTAGCTGCCAAAAAAGGCGGCAAAACTGACTATTGGAATTCCTATGTGAACGAAATCCAAGCAAAATACCGCCGCTTACGTGCACTTCAAGAAGAGATACAGAAAGGAAACTTGCCGTTATGACTTCCCATGTATCGCCTTTTATGAAAAATTTAAATTTATCTTTTGAACCACCAACTGAGGACGGATTTACAAATGTGCATGCCTATAACGACGAGGGCATGCGTTTATTTTCCGAACAATGGATTTCTTTTCTCGTATTTCAACATGAGACATCTTTTTACGGGTTGCATTTGGAAGAAGACGTTCGTTTCTCGGCACTTGAATTGGTCGAAATATTTACTGCGTCCATCCAACATCCCTATGTTCATGTAAGCGGGCATTCTCCGCAAGATGAATCGACGATTGAAACGATTCGCCAAGCATCGAATCTTTGGAGTTCGCCCACGTTATGGAACGAAATCACGTTTGACGAAGGTTCTCTCCTACTTGATTCTGATGACGTATCAGCTGATGCGAAAAGTATGCTGACGTTAGCGATTCAACAAAAGCTGTATGGCGCTGGTTTAACATTAGCGGATATTCCAACACTTCTGCCCTTCTTCAAACAAGGAGGTTGGCCACTACGACCTCAGGTGGGCTCATCAGATGTTCAAGTTGCTCTGCGATTAAGTGAACCTGAATCCTTGTCTGATGAGTGGACACTTGAAACAGTTGTCCGTGGCAAACGAAGTTCCGTTCACTGGACACCACCTTTTCGCAAGAAACAAGCGATTATCGCGGATGCACTGCCTGATAAGTGGAAAATACATGCGTCTTTTGTGCATGAGACACAGTCCAACATGATTGATTTGATGAATATTGATGTAGATCCACAGAAGTTTTTATCGGTCACTTTCAGCGATTTGGATGTCCGTCATTTTTTAAGAGACGACGCTGCCCGCTTGCAAGCACTTGGTTTTGAAGTGATTTTGCCTTCTTGGTTAAAAGCCGTGAAAGAATCCAAACTTCGCGTCAAGTCGAATGCCACAACGACATCATACAAAACGACTGCTGGCTTGAATGAAATATTAACGTTTGATTGGAACTTTTCATTAAACGGACATGCGATCACTGAAGAAGAATTCAAACAAATGGTCGATGAAAATCGTGAATACATTCGTGCCGGTAATGAGTGGTTCCGAATTGATTCACATTGGATGCATGAAATTCGTCAATTAATGGATCAAACCGAATCCGAAAATTGGACGGTAAAAGAACTGTTATTCCGCGAATTGCCGGATGCCCTTGTGCAAGATGACGATAGCGGAGATGAAAATGACGATCCATTATTCCAATTTGAATTGAACAAGTCATTGCAAAAGTATCTTGAGCAATTACAGGATAAAAAAGAACTGCCAAGCACTCAGTTATCTCCTCACTTATTAGCCGAATTACGCCCGTATCAACAGCAAGGTTTTGATTGGCTTGTGTTTATGCGTGAACAAGGTTTTGGCGTCTGTTTAGCGGATGATATGGGTCTAGGGAAAACTGTACAATTAATCGCTTATTTATTACATGTGCATCGGACGAATACGTCACATAAGCCTTCTTTTATTATTTGCCCGACATCTGTTTTAGGGAACTGGCAAAAAGAGTTGGCGCGTTTCGCACCTGATTTAGACGTTCATGTGCATTATGGGCAGACGCGTTCGAAAGATGAATCGCTTGCTGCTGAACTGACACAGCTGAAGCCTGATGTGGTATTAACAACGTTTGGTACAGCTTCTCAAGATGCAGAAGCATTGAGTGAAATCGAGTGGGCCAGCGTAACGCTGGATGAAGCTCAAAACATTAAAAATATGCACACAAAACAAAGTCGTGCCATTCGTAAGTTACGCGGTGAACATCATTTAGCGTTAACTGGAACGCCTGTTGAAAACCGCTTGTCTGAGCTATGGGCGATCTTCGATTTCATTTATAAGGGGTATTTAGGCAGTTTCCGTAAGTTCCAGGAAAATTATATTGCACCGATTGAACGTGATGATTCAGATCATATCAAGCAAAAACTCCGTACGAAGATTAGTCCTTTCTTATTACGCAGGACGAAACAAGATCCGGATCTTTTGTTGAATTTGCCGGATAAACAAGAACAACGAGAATATTGCCCATTAACGACCGAGCAAGCGGCACTCTACGAGAGCTTGATTCAAGAAACGATGTTTAAGCTCGAAACGCTAACGGGCTTTGAGAAAAAAGGCCTGATCTTAAAAATGTTAAGCAAGCTGAAGCAATTGTGTAATCATCCAGCCCTTTATCTGAAAGAGGGGTTTGGTGAAGCGGAGTATATGATGGAGCGTTCTGAAAAGTTAGCTCGTATCGTGACGCTCGCAGCCGAAATTGCCGCTCGTGGTGAGCAATGTCTTATTTTCACGCAGTACATTGGCATGGGTCATCTGTTGCAACATTGTTTAAGTGAATTGCATGACATCGATCCGCCGTTTTTGACAGGCAGTATGCCAAAAGCACAACGTGACCGCTTAGTTGAATCATTCCAAGACAAAGAATTCCCAATCTTTATCTTGTCACTGAAAGCTGGCGGTACAGGACTGAATTTAACAGCAGCCAACCATGTGTTGCATGCGGATCGCTGGTGGAACCCCGCAGTTGAAAACCAAGCAACTGACCGTGCTTACCGCATTGGCCAAACGCTGTTTGTCCATGTGCATAAGTTTGTGACGATTGGTACAATCGAAGAAAAAATCGATAAACTGCTTGCCGATAAGCAATCATTGTCAGAAGACCTTATCCAGTCGAGTACGTGGATTACGGAGCTTGCTGATGATGATTTGAAAGATTTGTTAACATTAGGATAATGCTTACTATGGGTGCCTGTCGGACTATCTGACAGGCACTTTTTTGTTGGTGACACTATCTATAAAGGAAAGACTGTCATTTCTATCAATCGTATTCTATGTACAAGACCGGCCGTGCTTCAAGCGGCCGGTTCCTCTCTTGTCGATCAGGTGATGCTTAGTTGACTACTTTTAGTGTAGGTTCTTGATGTTGGTGTTTGTGCTCGAGCACTCGTATTCTCTCATTTAAATTGGCAATCATTCGAATGAGTTGTTCAATATGTAGTTCCATTCGAATGTAATGATCATGTTTTGCATTCATATTGGGTGAATTCCTTTCTCTTTGATTTGAGAAATGCTGTGTTGGCCTGCGGTGCGGTCAGCCGAGGCTTTTGGTGTTACACAACTGGTAATTCTTTGTGTTCTTCCTTTGTGAAAATAAAGTCGGCGTTGGCTTGGTTTTCTTTATTTACAAAAGGTCGTTCAGACGATTCTCCTCCGTTCGTTTTTGGTTTCGTTTGTAAAAACTGGACAGCTTCGACGATTACCTCTGTTACGAAAACCCGATTGCCATCCTCTTTTTCGTAGGATCTGGAATGGATGTGTCCGTTGATTCCAACGAGTGAGCCTTTGCCACAATATTTGGCTGTGTGTTCTGCGAGTTTCCCCCATACTGTGCAAAGAATAAAATCAGCTTCATCTCCTTTTGCACTTTTGTATGTACGCTGTACAGCGAGGATAAAATTAGCTTGCACTCTGCCTCCTGACAATTGGCGTAATACTGGATCTTTTGTCATGCGTCCAATCATCCCAACTTGGTTCATTTATTCACCTCCTTTCCGCTTATTGAATTCATTGTACAAAGAGAACTAAATTGTCGGCAAAGGAGCAAAAATTTAATTTCCTTCGTTTTATCGAGGGAATAATTCATTTTTGTAGACTACACAAATTGTTGGAATGCTACCAATCCTTTGTTCCAGTAAGACAGACGATCATTAATACATTTCAATTTTGGCTACTTTTTAAAGTTATATTGATATGTGGTATACTAGATTTAAGTAAACTTGACGGAAAGGCTGTGAACTTATTGAAAACATTTAAAATGATGTCCATGACAGTTGTGCAAGAGGACCAAAATATTTCTATCCCCCTCATAGATGGCATCATTATTAATCAAGAAAACAGCCATCGTTCGTGGATTATTGAAATGTATGTCGATAAAAATGATAGTACGTTTTTCGAGAAATTTGAAGGAACTGGTGAAGTGATGGAAGTCAAAATCGTCATTTCGTATCCTGAAAATGAACCGGCGAGTTTTGAAGTAGCAGTCTACTCGGTGAAAAAAATCGGGGATTATGTTTCTGTGTTATTTAAAGGCACGTTAAAACGTATTCGTCGTAAATATGCGGAGCAGTTGCTAGCTGAACTGATTACAGAAGGTTTGTCAGGTGAAGACCTGGTCAGTCGTTTTGAAAAAGATATGCGCAATCGTCCTCAATTAAAAAAAGACTCGGCTAATGTTTAGCCAAGTCTTTTTTTGATTTTTATTCTTTGTCTTTCATATCCATTTCATCTTCTAGAATTTCTTCTTCATTGCCGGCAGTTCCGTTTCCAGAACCGTTTCCATTGCCAGTACCACCGTTCGTACCGTTGTCATAAGTACCGTTTGTACCATTTTCAGTACCGTTTTCAGTCGTACCGCCATTTTCGTCTGGTAGTAGATTTTCACCATCATTGGTTAAATCATCTTCCATCTCTTCGCCTGCATCTCTTGCATCATTTTCCAAATCTTGTCCTTCTTCACGGACATCTTCCATCGGTGTTTCATCTGCTGGGGGCACATCATCATTATTATTATTACATCCCACCAATAACAACGCACTTGTTGCTAAGACAAACGACGCTTTTTTCCACATAAAAAAGTCCCTCCCTTCATGTCGAGATCATCACGTAATGTGATTCTCTGTATATTGCCCAAGAAAGGAAAGAACTATCCGATTAAGTGTTATGTTTTTGTTTTAATATTGATTCGACGTATGATGCTTCTGCTTTGCACGCATAATCGTAGTGAGTGTCAAATTGTTCTTGCATGATTTCAATTCGTGCAATTTGATCTTCAGACGGTGGCTCTTTCAAGATTTTGTCAATCACCTGATTCATTTTTTTCGCAATTTCCTCGTGAAAATCAGGATGTAGCATGTATTCTTGAGACACTTTGTCTGTCCAAGATGCAGACTTTATATATGCTCCCCACGCTTGGCTGAAATCTTCCATGCTGAATCGATCTTCAGCCCACTCTATGGAAGCCATATATTTTTCAAAAACGATTGAAATGGAGCGAGTGATGCTACTTTTCACTCCAGATGATAATTGTTTATACATGAAGAATAGTACCTCCTACTTAGGCTGAACCCTCTATTCTAGTATTCCCATAGTCGTTCAGCATTAAACAACAAGGTGTATATTTGATTAATTAATTTGTTTTTTCAACGATTGGACCAAGTGCAAACAGGATATCGGTTTCGCATGCAATTTCTCCATCAACCGTAGCGATTGCATGTCCTTTGCCCATGGCTCCACGAATTTTAACGAACTCTACTTCAAGGCGAAGTTGATCACCTGGAACGACTTGACGTTTGAAACGACAGTTATCAACGCCAGTTAAGAATGCAAGACGACCTTTATTTTCTTCTTTATTTAATAAAGCTACTCCACCCACTTGAGCAAGTGCTTCGATGATCAAAACGCCGGGCATTACTGGGTATCCAGGAAAATGACCATTGAAAAAGTCTTCATTGATGGAAACATTTTTTAAGCCTACCGCACGTTTGCCGTCTTCAATTTCGGTAATCCGATCAACGAGTAAAAACGGGTAGCGATGTGGCAAGATTTCTTGAATTTGTTGTGCTGATAATATCATGTGAATTCCCTCCAATTGTGCAATGCGTCTTTTAAATCATGATCTATAAATAAAGGAAAGAGTCGGGTTACGACTCTTTACCGTTTAATATATCCAAAATGTGTTGCCAAGTTTTCCATTTCAGTGCATCTGCGGGTTCACCGTCTCCGATGTATCCAAAACCAATTACCAATCCTGCTGCAATCGCACCTAAAAGAAGAGCTGTTACAAGAATGATTCGAAGCCAGATTGGGAATAGACGGATTTGAACCCACCAAGTTTTCTTTTGTGTTTTTGCTTCTGCTTTTTCAGCCTTGTGCTGACTCCGCTTCGTTGTGGTTGGTTTATTCACTTGTTCGTCTTTCACTTCATTCGGCATTCTTAGTTCTCCTTATCGTCTATCAATTGTGCAAGAATTTGTGTCGGTAGATTTATAGTCGAGTTGCGACTTTTCCAATGTTATCAAGCATGATACCGGTTCCAATTGCTACACAATCCATTGGGTTGTCCGCAATCAATACAGGTACTTTCAGTTCCTCGGCAAGCAATAAATCGATGCCGTGCATAAGTGCTCCGCCACCTGTTAAGATGACACCACGATCGATAATATCTGCAGATAGTTCTGGTGGTGTTTTTTCTAATACGTTTCTCGCTGCTTGAATAATCATGGCAACTGATTCACGTAAACAATTTTCAATTTCTTCCGACCCAATGGTAATCGTGCGTGGTAATCCAGTTACCATATCGCGTCCACGAATATCCATCTCTTCGTTACGTCCACCAGCGAACACCGTACCAACCGTAATTTTAATATCTTCGGACGTACGTTCACCAATTAATAATTTATATTCTTTTTTTATGTACTGCAAGATGTCATGGTCAAAGACGTCACCTGCTACCTTGATGGATTCAGATGTCACGATGTCACCCATTGACAGGACTGCTACATCCGTTGTTCCGCCACCAATGTCAACTACCATATTACCGCTTGGCTGGAAAATGTCCATGCCTGCACCGATCGCCGCCACTTTTGGTTCTTCTTCTAGATACACTTTTTTGCCGCCCGATTTTTCAGCCGCTTCACGAATTGCTTTTTGCTCCACGCTCGTAATGTTCGTTGGGCAACAGATTAATATACGAGGTTTAGATAAAAACCCTTTTACATCTAATTTATTTATAAAATGTCTTAACATTTTTTCAGTTACATCAAAGTCTGCGATTACCCCATCTTTAAGTGGACGGATGGCGACAATATGTCCTGGAGTACGCCCTACCATTTTGCGCGCTTCTTCTCCGACTGCCAACACGTTTTTTGTTTTACGATCCAATGCTACGACTGAAGGCTCATTTAATACTATGCCTTTTCCTTTTACATGTATTAAAACATTCGCCGTACCAAGGTCGATTCCGATATCTTTTGCAAACAACAACCTTGTTTCTCCTTCCTGCAATTCCCTTTATCGTGTACCTTCATAATCTTTCGCTCTACTAACTGATAATTTTATCATAGAGAACTAATTATTTCATCTTTTTTCGTTACTTTTAACCTGTCAAATTGACGACATTTGGTGGGGATAGGTTCCCTCTTGTAGTGAAAAAACACCATGACGAGGATCCGTCATGGTGTTTCTTCTGTTAGTTCTTCTTTTTGTTTCCACATTTGTTTCGTTGCTTCCCCACCACGTATATGCCGGATTGACTTGTGGTAGGCAAGAATTTCGCCAACTTCTTTGTATAGTGCTTCGTTTACTAGTTTTAAACGTTCTGTTAAATCTTTGTGCACCGTGCTCTTCGAGTAGCCCGATTTCTTTGCAACCGCGCGTACCGTCAAGCCCGTTTCCTGCACTAATTCACCAAGCTCAAGGCAACGTTTCCGGATCTGTTCGTGCAAGACCGCATCCTTCCGTACCGAACGTTTCCTATACCGTATGCCTCAAACTGATCAATTAGAACG
>Ga0209013_10004202_pt1 | contig 12666 bp, 10 predicted proteins | sample Cruoilmetagenom2_FD_187291 | JGI IMG/M metagenome (GOLD analysis project Ga0209013, IMG submission 187291) | Oil polluted marine microbial communities from Coal Oil Point, Santa Barbara, California, USA - Sample 2 (SPAdes) (version 2) | ecosystem: Environmental > Aquatic > Marine > Oil seeps ...
TGATTAATCTTAACCCGCATATTTCACAAGCAACCTGCTGCAAAGCCAGGAAGCACTGTGTCTACTTCGTTACAGTCCCAAAAACATTCTCGACATACTAACAGTATGCCTGCGAGTGCTTTTGAGCCTGTGCCTCGTATCCACAGCACTTCCCGACTTTTCGCTACGATTGTTGTGAAATATGCAGGTTAAGCTCTTCAAATCCAATTTTTCTGTTTTACTTTACAAACTATTCTGATCTGGCTATTTGATTAATTGCTGTAATGAGATATTATTAATAGATTAGTCATGTATGTCCTGATTAAGGGCTGAACAATACATTTTGAGCATTGAGTTAAAAATGACAGACACTGTTACCCTGCCTGATGGCGGGATTTATGAAGGTGAAATGAAGGACGACAAGCGCCATGGTCAAGGAACCTGTATTTATCCTGATGGTGGGAAATATGAAGGCGATTGGAGGGATGACAAGCGGCATGGCCAGGGAAAATACACCTATCCTGACGGTGGAAGATATGAGGGCGAATGGAAGGATGACAAGCGGCATGGCCAGGGGATTACCTACCCGGAGGGTGGAAGATATAAAGGAGAATGGAGGAATAATATCAAGCATGGGCAGGGAGTATGTACCTATGCAGACGGCGGACAGTATGAAGGAGAATGGAAGGATAATATCTGTCATGGGAAAGGAATCTTTACCTATGCTGATGGTGGGAAATATGAAGGCGAGTGGAGGAAGGATAAACGACATGGTCAGGGAACCTTTACAGACGTCTCAGGGATAAAATATACTGGTCAATGGATGGATGATGCCAAATTCGGGCAAGGTGTCTATACATATCCGGACGGTGGACAATATGAAGGGGAATGGAAGGACGACAAGCAAAACGGGCATGGCGTCTATACTTATCCGGATGGGGGGAAACATGAAGGAGAATGGCAGGATGGTGGTAAAAATGGTCAGGGAATATTGACCTTACCCAGCGGTGCAAAGTATGAGGGTATGTGGCAGGATAACGCCAGAAACGGAGACGGAACTGCTCACTTTCCTGACGGCGGGCAGTATGAAGGAGAGTGGAAGGAAGACAAGCGGCACGGACAGGGTACGTATATCCATCCTGATGGCGGGCAGTATGAAGGAGAGTGGCAGGATGACAAGCGACATGGCAAGGGGGTTTTTACTTATCCTTCAGAGGGGCAGTACAGAGGCGAGTGGAAGGAGAATGTCAGGGATGGGCAGGGAACCCATACGTATCAGGATGGTGGAAGGTACGAAGGTGTATGGCGGCAAGACAAGCGGCATGGGAATGGAAAATATGCCTATCCCTCCGGCGGAAAATATGTAGGTGAATGGCAAGATGATAAGCGGCATGGTCAGGGAGCTCTTACCTATTCAAATGGTGATAAATATGTAGGTGAATGGCATGATGGGGAGATGCATGGTCAGGGAACATACACACGTACTGAAGGTGGAAAGTATGTAGGAGAATGGCAAAATGGTAAAATGCACGGCCAGGGAACCCATACTTCTCCAGATAGTTCCAGGTATGTCGGGGAGTGGGAAAATAATGCCAGGCACGGCCAGGGGTTCTATACCTTTCCTTCCGGGAATAAATATGAAGGAGAGTGGAAGAAAGGGAAAATGCACGGTCAGGGAACTCTAACCTTTCCAAATGGTACTCGATACATTGGCGAATGGAAGGATGGGGAGATGCATGGTCAGGGAACCTTAACCTTTCCTGATGGGACGAAGTATGAAGGTGAGTGGCAGAACGATGAAAAGCATGGCCAGGGAACCTTTACCTATCCGGATGGCGGAAGGTATGTCGGTGAATGGCAGAACAACAACAAACATGGCCAGGGAACCTATACATATGCAGATGGCGGTAAATATTTAGGCGAATGGTATGAGGACAAGCGAAGCGGTCATGGGACCTTTGCCGATTCTGACGGTATCAAATATGAAGGAGGGTGGAAGGAAAATGAAAAATACGGAAAAGGAAAGTTAACGTTCCCAACCGGACAGGTTAAGGTCGGCTACTGGGTAAAGGATAAATATTTTAAAGAGTCGCAGCAAGAAGAGGTGTTTTCCTCCCTCGATTTTCCTGAAGATCGATAGAAATCAAGTGTTGCATTGGATGAAACAACAGAAGAGGAGGATTGCGTGCAGACGCTGGAAAGTCCTCACAAATCCCGCTTAATAAATGAAATCAGCGACGCTCTCGCCATCTATGTCCACAGGCGCACAGAGTAAATCTGCTTCTCCTTCCTGGTTGGCTTCTGCCGGAGTGATTTCAATTAGTTCATCCAGATCAATTTGCTCAGTAGCTTTATCTGCAGCACCTGGGAGAGCACTGGGGCTGACTGCGGTATTTATGTCTATCCCCAAGGCAGCTATATCTACTCTGAAGTTATCATCGATATCTGCCAGGCTGACAATAGCCTGGGTTCCAATTCGATTAATATATGGTTGAACCTGGGGCTGTGATTCGGGGAATTGCATACCCATAAAAAGGTATAATATCTTAGACTCTAAAAACCTTTTTTCCTCTTTGGCTTTATGAGCGGCCCTGAAAATGTCGTCTTTTATTTCAGCTCGTTTTGACAGAAGTGCTGTATAGTCTTCTATCTCATCCTTCATGTCAGGAAATTTCGACAGAAGAGATTTGAATTCGTCCGCAGCTGTATTGAGTTGATTCTTTTTTATGTAATCAATTGCCCTGTTGAGCATTTCTTTTTGAATGGCTTCGATCTTTTGTAAATGCTCAATGATTTCGTCTTGATTTTTGTGCCTCTCTATGTTTTTCAGTAGTTGTTTTGCCTTGGGATAGTTGCCCATATTGAATTCGGCAATCCCACTGTTGAAGTTTATATCATTCTGGATGTATCTTTCGGCTTTTCTGCGCAGGCTTATTACTTTTTCATTCAAGTTATCGTCAAAGGCTTTGATATTTCTCAAGAGAAAAGTAGCTTGAGAATAATTGCTTTCGTCGATAGCTTTTTGAGCTAATTCACATTTTGCAACAATACTTATATCTCTGTTAATATTTGAAAGAATTAAGAGAAATTCACCCTGGTTGTCAGGAAACAAAGCCGGCAATGTCTCGGCCAACTGCTTTGCCTCATTAAATTTACTCTCACCCAACAAGATGCGTAGTTCTCTGAGTTTTTCCTGTTTGGAAAACTCATATTCCTCGAAGTTGATGCCGCATCGTGTACATTCGAATTCATTTTCAATTTTCTGCTTACATTTAGGGCAGGTTTTGTTCACCATAATTGCAAAATCTTCTTGTAAAATTTCTGTTATGCACGGTTTCTTATTATAAAATAACTCCCGTCATAATGTAACTACCATGTGGTGCGACAATTTACCAGATTGCATTAAAGTTTTTTGGGTATAAATATATAGATGTTTATTTCATCGACTGACCCTTAGGTTATATGCTGGAAGGAAAGGGCAGTCATATATATTGGGGGGATGCCATGGCTGCAAAGAGAGGTCAAAACTGTTGGGAAATTATGCAATGTGACGATGAGGATATGTGTTCCGTCCGGGTCAACAGTATGAAGCGATGTTGGGAGTGGATGGAGAAAAACAATGAATTTCAGTTTCGCTACGGGCTTTGTTATGAATGTATTGTTTACCTCTGTAATAATGAAAACGCAAATTTTTCGGAAAATGAAATAAATCAGTTGCTGGGGAATTGTGATCTATATGAACATGGATTTTAAAGGTTCCTGTTAGGGAAGGCCATAATTTTTTCCCCGAATCTCGCACGACTGTTATTGCATGTCCCATTGTTATAATATCTGTTGCCGGTCATGACTACTTCACTGCGTAGGTTCGATTTTTTTTATAAAAAACGGCCTAATTACAGTTGGTTGCTTGTCTCTCTAATCCAATCCCATCCTTTTGTTTCAAGTCAGCAGAGCTACGTCAAGGGGCTCTGATCCGTCAGCGTTATACATAATTTTCTGCTCGATAGTAAAATTCTTTAGGTTTTTCAGAGCTATATGATAAGCTACCTGTAGGGAGTGCTCGTCCAAAATACCGTTTCTGAATAGGCACTAACCAGCATCCCGACAGGCTCCTAGGCAGGAAACTTAAAACCCTAAACCCTAAACCCTAAACCTTGAACTTTAAACCTTTCATATAAACTGTTTGGTGGATTGAGATGGTTGAGCAGAGAAAAGTGGTTTTAGTTACTTCATTGGGAAAAAAATATTTTGGGAATGTTGATGTCCCAAATACCTCGCTCAGGACAACGGATTTATTTAACAGTGGCTCCATTTATTGGAGAGAGCCCAGTGAAAAATGTTTCGAGAATGCGATTCAGCTTTATGATGTTCAACTCGTCATTGATGATTCGCCTGTCAGAGTTCAGTTTGAAAAAATCCAGGTAAAGCTTTTCGAAATAGTTTATTTTTATGATGACCTGCCATCCATAACTGACGAGAAGGAAAAAATGAGAGCAACGACAATGGTGCTGAAAACGAAGGAACAGGTCCAGACAGTCAACATCATTACGACACCGGTAGCGAATTCCTTCTATAATTTAACCGGTTCTTTTTTCGGTCTTTTCAAGAAAAAGTCCAACGATAAATTTATTCCCCTGACCGAGGTGAAAATGATCGAGATTTACAACAAACAGGAAAAGTGGTTTCAGAGAGAAATCGACCTTCCATATAAATTTATATGCATCAGTACCCGACATATTGAGGCTGTCAGGATACGCTGACGCTTTTTTGTTCATCCGAGATTCTCATGACGGGCAGAGGATACCACCGTTTGGGTCAACGCTTTGTATTCTTTTTTTTAAGAGTTTTTTTATCCAGTTTGTCAATTTAATGTCTTGAAAGCGGACAAAATTGATGCTTAACTATAATGAATGTTGAATCCTTGCTGGTCGATGGAATGTATAATTGTTTAATTTCATAGGTGCATAAATATGGCATTGGGTAAGTATGGTAAATCGAGGCTGGTTAACATGCTTGTATCGGCAGTCTTTATTGTTGCAGGTCTTTATCTGGCTCAAGTCTATATTATGGAATTTCCTGACCCGGCAATGCATTGGGAAGGTGTAGCTCCGTTACTTGTTTGTTTCATTTACTATGTTTTTTCGTAACAGTTCACCGGGGATGCAAAACATGGCATCTACCCATTACGTTTTTTTCTGATCACAGCACGTTCGGTTTGACTGGTAATGTGGTGCAGTGGATGGCAGATGGAATGCATGTGTGATAAAGAAACGCATAAGTACCCGTACAATCGTTTTAACAAAAAAATCATCATTCCAACCATTGATTCCTCCTCTTTCCAAGCTTCCTTTAGCAATGTACTGTTGCTGTCGTTTTGTTGCTGTATTCCGGCATTCTCACGTTAGATTTGAGTAGATATCAGGTGTAACTGATTTTTAAAAAGAGACGTTCATGGGAAACAAGAATTTATATTACAAGCTCAATCTTATTTTTATTCTCATGCTTTTTTTTCCATGTACTGGATTTTTTTATTTTGGCTATAAATATAATTTCTTAAACGATCAATATATTCGATTTTTTATCGTTATCGGGTTGTTCTATATTTTGGTCGGTTTTCACCTCCTGAGAAAGATATTTGATAATATCGTCAATATCTCTGCGTTGGTCAAGGATAAGATTAATAATGAGATGGCGTTCGGAGTCGTTGATGAAAGCCAGGGTGAATTGCAGCAGATCGTTCAGTCGTTTAATACTATTGAGCAGCAGTTTATGATCAATTCCGAACAGTTGATGAAGAGAACTTCCGAGGTTTCCATTTTAAAGGAGTTGTCCGATATTTGTTATGTTACCCTGGATCCCTGGGAAATTCTCTATGTAACCCTTGAGCGCGCTCTACTGCTGGCAAATGCGGATATGGGATCGGTTCTGATTCTCGACAGGTCTGATGCCAAATCGTTCATTGTCAAAGCCAGTATTGGCCTTGGCAACCATATCAAAATGGATGACAGGGTTGATTTTGATACGTCCATCGCAAAGTATGCGGTCATTAACAAAAGTCCATTAATTGTTGAAGATATAGAAAAAGAGAGACGTTTCGGTCGTTCGAACCGTCTTCATTACGGGACCAACTCTTTTGTGATTATGCCTATAAAGACAATTAAGGACGTTATCGGTGTGCTGACACTTTCACGGGAAGAAGGTGAAGAAGTTTTTAAGGAAGTAGACGTTGAATCCCTTACTCCGCTGTTAAGTAATGCCGCGTTCACATATGAGAATCTGCGCCTCATGAATGAACTGGAACTGGAAGAAAAACATATTGCGTCAGTAAAGAAAATTTTTAAAACCCTGAATTCCAGTCTGCGTGACACCGAGCTGTTGCATACCATCTTGAGTGAGGTCCAGGGAGTCGTACAATACGAAGTTGCGGTGATAATGGTTCAGGACCGAAAGATTGAAGACCGGCTGACAGTAGTCGACTACCTTGCCAATGAGTCTGTTAAGGTATCCATCGGGGACAAGTTCCTTTGTCATGGATCCATTCTGGATACGGTCATGCAGCAGGAATCCATAATGGTCGTCGATGATATTGACACCATACGTCATAAACTTGATGCAAAACTGATTGTGCCGGGGTTGAAGGGATGCCTGATGGCTCCTTTGACCATGCGGGGAAAAGTGAATGGAGTTATTCTTTTTTATGCCAGGCACAGTGCCCGTTTTCATAAAAATTTCCAAGTGGTCGAAGGGGTCGCCAATATCATAGCCTTTGCAATTGAGGAAAGCAGGCTGCTTGCATCCGTCTATAAAAGAAACCAGGAACTGGTTGCCATTAAGCAGATTGGCAGTGCGCTGGCATCATCAACTTTTGATATCAACCAGGTTCTCCATTATACGATGGATATGATCAGAACCCTGATGAATGTTGAGGCTGGGTCTCTTGCACTGGTTAAAGGAACCGAACTGGAGTTTGCCGTCTCCTTTGAAATTAATCTTCCCCAGTTGAAAAAGATACGCGTGGCAATGGGCCAGGGAATTTCCGGTGCAGTGGCCTCAAGAGGAGAGTCGGTCATTGAGAATGATGCCCGGAAATCAAGTAATTTTTATTCTGAAATTGACGACGTGACTGGTTTCACGACCAGGTCGGTCCTCTGTGTTCCAATGATTTCTCAAGGGAAGGTCATCGGTGTTATAGAGGTTTTGAACAAACGTGAAGGTGATTTCACTGAAGGTGACAAGGATCTCCTGCAGTCGATCGCAACATCGGTAAGTATTGCCATGGAAAATGCCCGCCTGTATAAGGAGACTGTTTCCATGGCCGAACAGGAGCGTGGCATACGGAGTGTGTTCCAGAAATTTGTTCCTGAGGAAATTATTGACAAGATCATACATGGTTCGGAAACCGGCAAGGCTGTGATTGATGAATTCAAGACCATTACTCTCCTGAATATTGATATCCGGGGGTTTTCCAACATAGCCGTTCAACTGGGACCCCAGAAAAGTGTTGCCCTGTTGAATTATTTCTTCTCTGTTATGGGGGGTATTGTTTTTAAGCACAGCGGAATCGTCGACAAGTATCTTGGTGACGGTTTTCTGGCCCTGTTCGGTGCGCCTGTCTCAACTCCTTCGGATGCAGACAATGCAGTAACTACTGCTCTTGAGATGCAAAGTGCGATTAAGTCCATTAACGACGATTATGTAAAAAAATTGTTGGATACACCGGTCAATATCGGGATCAGTTTATTTACCGGCGAGGTCGTTGTCGGTAATATCGGCTTTGAAATGAAGATGGATTATACGGTTATTGGTGACACCGTCAATAATGTTTTTAAACTGCAGGAGTTGACAAAATCAAAACCCAACAGTATTTTTATTGCCGAAAGCACTGCACGCGCGGCCCAGAAGCCTCTTAGAATGCGTGAAGTCAAAAGGACAATCGAAAAGATGAAGATATATGAACTGCTGGAACACAAGGAGATGTAGTTCTCTTTGTCCCGTCAGAAAAAAAGTATCTACTTGTTATCTTCGTGATTTTTCCAGTTCCCGCCTGCGCCTTTCCAGTTCCAGTTCTCTGAAGAGTAAGAACAAGTATGATATACTATATTATATCATAAATCTGTCTCGATACAATGAAGCAAAAGTCCCTGCTTAAAAACCTTGCTCGTGTCTGAAGAATGCAGGGTCAGATTATCGGTCAGCACTATTCCTTTTCTTTTTTACATGCGCTTTTATCCAGCCAAGACGGATGTAGTACTGCTGGCCGCAGTCTATCCACTTCCGGCATGAGTGATCCTGTCTGACCATTTCTCTTTGAACAGTGTCGTTCTTATCTTTGTTCTTCTCGACGCGGCAGTAACCGCTGAGTTCGTCATCAATCTTATAGAATTTACAACTCATACATGTTTGTTTCATACTGTTTATTCTCCCTGATATATTTTGATTGATATATACAATAATCCTGATTTTAAACCGTGCACTTTATTTTTTAAATCGGATGACAAAAGGGCATCTGGCGTTGATTTTGCTGAATTTATGTGATTTGATGGATATGGTTAATATGTACCATATGTTGCCCTTTTGTTCTTGATATTGTACTATATGTTGTGATATAAGACTTTAATATCCAGATTGCAGGGTTCCTTGGGCAGGCTGTACAGGTCATGGCAAATGTCCTGGTAAAACTCTTACAGTATGGTGGAAAACCCAAGTTTGGTAGCCACCGGTGAACTATTACAAAGATATAATAACGTCTTGATGGGAGACACGATGACAGTAGATATGATTAAACAGGAACTGACCAAAGTCGCAGAGACAGTTTTGGAGCGTCGCTATTACTTGAAAGATATGGATGGCCGTGCCCTTGAAAACTGGGAGAATCTCTGTCGACGGGTTTCCGATGCTGTGGCGGATGTTGACAGGGAACGTGAAGATTTTGAAACTCTGAGGGACAGCTTCTTTAACATGATCTATCATTTGGATTTTCTGCCGAATTCGCCCTGCCTGATGAATGCAGGAACGGATCTTGGCCAACTTTCCGCCTGCTTTGTGCTTCCCATTGAGGATTCAATGGATGGAATCTTCACGTCTATTCGAAATGGCGCTCTGGTCCATAAGACAGGAGGCGGTACAGGATATTCCTTTTCACGGCTTCGTCCAAAAAATTCTGCCGTCCAGTCGACTCAGGGAGTCGCTTCCGGTCCGTTGAGTTTTGCTGCTGTTTTTGATGCCGCAACAGAGACAATTAAACAGGGAGGGAAACGCCGCGGGGCCAACATGGGTGTCCTCCGGGTCGACCATCCTGATATTATGGAGTTCATATGTGCCAAAGAGGACCAGTCCTGTTTTACTAATTTTAACTTCAGTGTTGCCATAACCGACCGGTTTATGGAAGCGGTTAAGACCGGGCAGGATTATGATTTGATTGATCCGTCAAATGGGAATGTTGTGGAAACACTTAATGTCGCAGCCGTGTTTGACAAGATTATCGACTTGGCATGGTATAATGGCGAACCGGGTGTCCTTTTTATAGATGCTGCCAACCGGGCGAATTCAACACCTCAACTGGGTGAATTTGAAGCGACCAACCCCTGTGGTGAGCAGTGGCTCCTGCCTTATGAGAGTTGTAACCTGGGTTCAATCAACTTGGGACGCTATGTGATAGACCAGGAGATTGACTGGGAACGGTTAACCAGGACCGTTCATCTTGCTGTTCGATTCCTGGATAATGTTATTGACTGTAATCGGTTTCCTATTCCGGAAATTGCTGAAATGACCCAGAAAACGCGCAAGATTGGCCTTGGCATTATGGGTTTGCATGATATGCTGATACAGTTGGAAATTCCCTATGGCAGTGAACAGGGACGGGACGCTTCAGCTCAGGTCATGCAGTTCATCCGGGATGAAGCAGAAAAAGCTTCAATCGGCCTGGCAGAGTTAAAAGGACCTTTTCCAGCTTATGACAAAAAATATAACTTTTATCCTCCACGTCGAAATGCGGCGCTAACCTCTATCCAGCCAACCGGTACGGTATCAATGATTGCCGACTGTGCCTCTGGATGTGAACCGTATTTTTCCATTGTTATGATAAAAAATGTCATGGATGGCGATAAACTCCTGATGGTTAACAAACATTTTGAGTATATTGCTCGTCGTGAAGGCTTTTATTCTGATGACCTAATGAATAAGGTCGCTGAAAGCGGGACCGTGATCGACCATCAGGAAATTTCCGAAAAGTGGCAGGACGTGTTTCGGACTGCCCAGGACATCTCACCTGATGATCATATTCGGATGCAGGGCGTATTGCAGAACAGTGGTGTTGACAGCTCAATCAGCAAAACTATCAACCTGCCTGCCACTGCTTCGAAAGACGATGTCCGCCTGTCCTACAAGCTCGCTTTTGAGCTGGGTTGTAAAGGGCTCACTGTCTATCGGGACGGATCAAGAGATTCTCAGGTCCTCAATGCCGGCAAGGAGACTGATGATACAATGACAGCCGTGGTCGGCAGCCAGGGTATTGTCCGGAAAAAGGAGTTGCCGGATATGCTCAGTGCAAAACGATACCGGTTGAAAGATGCGAATGAAAATACAATCTATCTTATTGTCTGTTTTGATGATGATGAGAATCCAATGGAGGTTTTTGCCAAGTTTCCGTTTGACAACAGGGTCGATCTGAAGGATAAATCAACAATGTGGACAACAACCTGTAGGCTGGTATCTCTTGCCCTGCGTTACCAGATTCCGATGAATGAGGTAATTAAACAGCTTGATCGATCAAGTGGACATATGCTGGACCTTCCTGCTCAGCTTGGAAAACTGCTTAAATCATTTATGGCAGGCACTCAGAAGGGTTTCTCCTCAACCTGTCCGGAATGCTCAGGCAAACTTATTTTCGAGGAAGGATGTGAAGTTTGTCATGACTGCGGTTACAGCAAATGCTCCTAGCAGATTTGAAAAGATAATATGGCAAAAATAGGTCGCAACGATCCGTGTCCCTGCGGGAGCGGAATAAAATACAAGAGATGCTGTTTGGAAAAGCAGAAGTCCACTCCGGCTGTGACACCGATGCAGCAATTAAAAATTTCTCTTCTCACCGAAATCGAGAAGGTCCAGAAAGTGGCTGAGTGTAACGATGAAACAGTTCGGGAATTGGGAGTCTTTATTTTCTGTACGAGCAGGGAAGGTGATGCCTGGCTACTGGAAATTACTGATCAGGATGCCGTGCAGCTGGCCGGCAAGGGGAGCGCCCTTGAGGTTCCCATTAATGAAAACCCGGAAACCATTGAAATTAACTGGAGCCACACCTTTGCCATCCGTGATCGGCAATTTTTTCTAACAAGCTATTTCGACAAGGTAGAGGTTTGCCACAACTCCATGCCAACACAGCGGATTAATGCTGCAATTCGCAGAATCAAAAAGAAATATTCAGATGAACAGCTGAGTCAGGTCCATGTCACTCCCGAAGAGACGGAAAAAGTAACGGGCTGAACCAGCCGGTGAAGTCTTCAGTTTCACGTCTGCGTAGTATACCCGTGATACTCGTCATGGGCACAATTTTCTGTCTGTCCCACCAAAGAGGGGTAAGCCTGGAACTTCCGGAAATTCCGTATATTGATAAGCTGGCTCACGGCTTGATATATGCTATTTTGGCCTGGGCCACAATTTTTTCCGTTCCGGCTGAAAAAAGAGGCAGAAGGGCAAAACGTTTTGGTGTCTTTGTCGTCCTTTTCTGTTTAATGTACGGGATAAGCGATGAATTTCATCAGTCATTTATTCCCGGACGTTTCTCCAGTATAGGTGACCTTGCGGCTGATGTTGTCGGAGCGACGCTGGCGGTGTTTGCCTGGAACCTGTGGAACAGGCAGCAACATATCACCCCGGCAGCTAGCTGACTAAACAACCACCTACTCGAAGTAGGTGGGTTTGAAATCACGGACTGAAAGTCCAGTAATACCGGCATTAGCCGGTTATCTGAGTTATGTGAATTTACACACGCGAACGTCGAACACGCGAACGTCCAACATCGAACGTCGAATAAAAAAAACGAATATTGAATTTTGAAGGATGAACTAACCACAAAAAATAAAACTATTGGTGTTATATAAGTAGGTTGTCATTTCTTTCATCATTCACCATTCAATGTTGAGCGTTCGATGTTCGACGTTCAAAAAAATCAATCGCTAGTAAAATGCTGCCCGTCTAAAAGACGGGGGTTTTAACCTTTTACAGAAACAATAAAAACTTACGTATACTCAAGAGTTCAGGATCATCCGTCCCATGTCTTTCGCACAGTAAGTGAGAATAATATCGGCACCTGCCCGCCTGATGGAGAGAAGGGTTTCTGCCATGACCCGGTCCCCGTCTATCCAGCCTTTTTCAGCGGCTGCTTTAATCATGGCATATTCACCACTGACATGGTAGGCCGCAACGGGCAGATCAAATTCATCGTGGAGCCGGCTGATGATATCAAGGTAGGAAACCGCAGGTTTGACCATAAGAATATCCGCCCCTTCCTCAACGTCCAGGGTAGCCTCCCGTAAAGCTTCACGGCTGTTGGCCGGGTCCATCTGGTAACTGCGCCGGTCTCCAAACTGCGGCGCACAGTCGGCGGCATCCCGAAATGGTCCGTAGAATGAAGAAGCATATTTAACGGCATATGACATGATCGGAATCATGTGATAGTCGTTTTCGTCT
>Ga0209013_10004204_pt1 | contig 12665 bp, 5 predicted proteins | sample Cruoilmetagenom2_FD_187291 | JGI IMG/M metagenome (GOLD analysis project Ga0209013, IMG submission 187291) | Oil polluted marine microbial communities from Coal Oil Point, Santa Barbara, California, USA - Sample 2 (SPAdes) (version 2) | ecosystem: Environmental > Aquatic > Marine > Oil seeps ...
TTCTATCAATTTCAGACTGTGGAATTGGCATGTATTTCTTATTATCAGACCAAGTTCTATCCGATGAAAAAGCAGGAATAGTTTCGGTCAATACATTAGTATCACCCCATCTTACTAAATCCCAAAATCTCATTCCTTCTCCTAAAAACTCTTTGCGTCGCTCTAATTTGATATTATCAGCAGTTGCAGGAATTGAAGCAACACCAGCACGTGTTCTGATTTGATCCAAAAGAGTTTGAGCATCTAATCCAGATGTTGAACTTACACCGTCCATTACCATTAATTCAGCAGCATTTAATAAAACCTCTGCATAACGGAAAATTCTAACGTTGTTTTCATAGTTCAAATCCTGAGTAAATGCAGCATCATTATAACCTTTACGAGCAGCATATTTTGCCATAAAGTAACCTGTATCCTGAAAACGAACAGTATAAGTACCTGGAGCAAATTGGTTGATAGAAGCTGCTAAACGAGCATCACTAGCATCATATATTCCAACAACTTCAGGACGAACAGGAGCAAATCCCCATCCTCCCTGGTAAATATCTAATCCACTCAACTGGTCTGCACCTATTAATCCATTTGGAGAGATAAAAGTTGGAAGGTTGGTTCCAAATCCAGTCCATGCAGCACCCCAGTCTTTTCCGTCTGGCAATTGATTGGCTTCAAAAATTGATCCTGATCCAAATTCACCATCTCTGGACCAAATAGAAGCAAAATCTGCCAACTGGAACTGACCACTGTTAATAATTTCTTCCATATCAGCCATTACCTCACCATACTTGCTTGCATCTTTTTGATACATCACGATTCTAGCTTTCAACATCATAGCAGCAGCTTTGGTAGCTCTACCATCATTGGCAGCAGTAGTTCGCATTGGCAATTTATCACCATCAATCGCAAAATCAACATCAGCAATTAAGAAATCATAAATTTCATCAGCAGTGTACTGAGGTGCCATATAAGGAGCCTCTAAGTCCTTCTCGAAATATGGAATATTTCCAAAGAATTTCCATAACCAATGCACATAATAAGCTCTTAAAAAGTGGGCTTCTGCTTTATATTGATTCAAGCTTGATTCGTCAACACCTACTGCGTTATCACATGCAGTAATCACATTGTTACATCTGCTTAAACCAGCGTAATAAATATTCCAAATTCCGGTTGCTGTCTCGTTCGCATTCTGATTAAACTGTGACAATAGATACAACATTCTTTGGTCACCTGCATCACCACCACCTTTATAAATATCATCTGAACGTAAATCAGACATCAAAGGAACACTGTTAAACTGATAGTCGGCATAACTATCAAACAACAACACTTGATAAGCAGCTCCAAGGTTCGATAAAATCGCTCCTTCTGTAGCCGTACCTCCTGCCTCTTGAGAAGAAGTCGGCTCAACTGTTAAAAAATCTTCACTACAGGCTGTCAATCCTATAAGTGCAGCAAAAACAATTGCTTTTATATATTTATTCATCTTCATATTTTTTTATTTTCAATAATTAATTGAATCCTATACAATTTCAATGGATTAGAAAGTGATATTTGCCCCAAGAGAGATTGTTCTTGATTGTGGGTAAACACCTTTATCAACACCTATTGTAGTGTAGCTACCTGCAGCAACTTCTGGCTCAAATCCTTCGTAAGAAGTAAGTGTGAAAAGATTTTCAGCAGATACATAAACTCTAAATTTTTGAATATAAGCTTTTCTAAGAATTGATGTAGGAAGAGTATAACCTAGTTGAATAGATTTCAATCTTACAAATGATCCGTCTTTCACATACAAATCAGATGAACGCCAGTTTCCATTTGGATTTTCACGAGTTACTCTAGGAATCTTATTCGAAGTTCCTTCTCCATGCCAACGATCCAAAATCCATGATGGACGGTTCATTGCAGGAATATCACCTCTTTGAGAGAAATCGTAGATGTCATTACCTAAACTTCCCTGGAAGAATGCATTGAAGTCAAAGTTTTTATAATCTGCACCAATGGTTAAACCAAATGTCCAGTCTGGCATACCTTTACCAATTTTAGTTCTGTCTAAATCATCAATTACACCATCTTGGTTATAATCAACGAATCTAACATCACCTGCCATTGCGCTTTGACCGAAAGTTGTGTTGTACTGATCAGCTTCAGCCTGATTTTGCAATAGACCAGCGGTTTTGTATCCATAGAAATAGGGGAATACTTCACCATTTTTACCTTTTACATAGCTACCAACACCAGAAGCACCGGCACTTTCGTAAATATTCTCACCTGATTCATTACCCAGGTTGATCAATGTATTCTTGATGTATGAAGCCTGAGCAGAGATATTGTAGTTAAAGTCTCCGAAATTCCCTTTGTAACCAATTTCGATCTCGATACCTTTATTTTCCATGTCACCGGTATTTGCAACAGGAGCAGATAAACCTACATAACTAGGAATAGGCTGATCCATCAACATACCATTGGTTGTCTTTTTAAACCAATCGAATCCGAATGTTAAGGCTTGTCTAAAGAATCTCAAATCAAGACCTATATCAGTTTGTTCTGATTCCTCCCATTTTACATTAGAGTTAGAAATTCTATCAGGACTTGAACCATACTGCATAGTTGAATACTCTCCCGAACCAAAATAGTAGTTTTGTCCACCACCCATTAAACTTGTATAGGCAAATGCACCAATATTTTCGTTACCGTTTTTACCCCAACTTGCGCGAAGCTTCATATAATCAAACCATTCTGGCTTGCTATCCATAAATGCTTCATTGGTTACATTCCATCCAACAGAAAATGAAGGGAATACTGCCCATTTATTTTCAGGACCAAAGTTAGAAGAACCGTCGCGACGAACAGTTGCCTGTAACATATATCTTTCGTCGTAATTATAGTCGAAACGACCAAAATAAGAAGCCAATGTTTTAGAAGTATATCCTCCTGTACCACCAGAAACTCTTTCGTCATCTCTATCTGCAATTGCATAATCAATTACAGCTTTTGTAGGATCTTGTTCCAACAAATCATAGTCGTCACCAGCCAAATTTCTATAAGTATACTCTTTAGCTGATTGTCCTAACAATACCGCGAAGTTGTGCTTTTCGTTAATTGTTTTGGTATAATGCAAGGTGTTTTCAACCTGCCAGTTGTAACCACGGTTCATGCTAGACCATACATGGCTACGAGTATAATTTTTTCCCTGAGTTGCAAGAAAGTGAGGGAAAGTATATCCATCAGCACCCCAGAATGCTAAGTCAAGACCATAGCTGGTTTTAAATTTCAAATCTTTAATAATTTCAAGCTCAGCCCATGCAGTAGCAACAATCTTATCAGAATTGTCCTGCTGATTGTTAGGAGCATTCAACATTGCAACAGGGTTTGCAATTTCCTGGAATCCTGCTGGAGGAGTTGAAAACACTCTTCCTTTATCATCTGTAACGGCAGTAGGATACTGAGCCAAAACAGCGTCAGGATCTTCAGCATATACGGGAATGCTTGGGTTAAATGCAATGGCACTTCCCAAAACTGAACCATACTCAGAGTTGGTTTCGATTCCTGAAGACAGAATTCTTGTATAACCTGCTTTTACACCAACTTTTAAACTTTTGAATAAAGCACGATCTTCTTTAAAGATCTCGCTGGTAGTGTTAATACGTGCACTGTAACGCTTAAAGTTCGATTTATCGAAGTTACCACCTACAATACCTTCCTGATTGAAATATCCGAAAGACATGAAATAGTTCGATTTGTCGTTACCACCACTAATGCTTACCTGGTGATTTTCAACAGGAGCATCGTAGTTGAATGTTTCATCTTGCCAATCAGTACCTTTACCTGCACTAGTAACCTGATCATTAGTGTAAGGAGCAGCATTTCCATCATTTAAGGCAGTTTCATTCATGATTACCATATACTCTGTTGCATTTAAAACAGATTTTTTAGTCCATGGATTTTGCCAACCATAAGAGAAATCGTAATTCACAGTAGCTTTTCCTTTACCTCCAGATTTAGTGGTCACAAGGATTACACCGTTGGCAGCTCTGGCTCCGTAAATAGCACCTGAAGCAGCATCTTTCAAAACCTCAACAGATTCGATGTCTGAAGGGTTTAAATAGTTGATTCCTCCATCAACGGCCATCCCGTCAACAATGTACAAAGGTTCACTATTGTTTACAGTACCGATACCACGAATTCTAACTTTCGAATCGGAACCCGGCTGTCCTGAACTTTGAGTAATCTGAACACCTGAAACACGTCCCTTCAAAACATCCTCAATTCGGGAAGGAGTAGATTTTTCAAGATCTTTAGAATCCACACTACTAATAGCAGCAGTTACCACACTCTTCTTTTGAACGCCATAACCTACTACCACAACTTCATCGAGACCTGTTGTCTCAAGCTGCATAATTGAATTAATTTCAGTTTTGTCACCAACAGTTATTTCCTGAGAGCTAAAACCGATCATTGAAAATACCAAAACATCCTCGGGAGACGCTTCGATGCTGTATTTTCCATCAAAATCCGAAGAAGTTCCAATAGTTGTTCCTTTTACCACTACCGAAGCAAATGGTATTGGAGTGCCATCCTCTCCCGAGGAAATGACGCCAGTCACTTCATGCTTTTGTGCGAACGTATTCAAACAAAAGAATGAGAGAAATAAAATCAAGACTGTTTTTTTCATAAATTAATAGTTAAGATTAGAAAAATTAATGTCATCAAATTTAAGTACATCGTATGTAGCTAAATCGTTTGCAATATAATTCCACCATTAGATCAAAACAAAAAAACCAATACATCAAGAATTCATCACCACATCCTTTAGAATACATCAAAAATACATCATATCAATTTTTACAATGTTTATAGTTTTGATTTACTGACCATTAAATACTTCATCAAAATGTTAAAAAAAGTAAAAAGCAACTACATCAAACAAAAAAGCAGAGCAAAAGATATACATCAATTGCCCTGCTTATAAATTCCAGACTATTTATAGATTTAAACCTTCAACAGGAAGTCTATTAAATTTTCTTCTCTCTTCAAGTCAAACTTCTTCCGTAAGCGATATCTGCTAATTTCGACACCTCGAACAGAAATATTCATTAAAGGAGCTATTTCCTTCGTGCTTAAATTCATTCGAAGATAAGCACACATTCTCAAATCCTTTGGGGTTAACTGTGGATAATTCTTCCGGATTCTTTTCAAAAAATCTTCATGAACCTGATCAAAATGAATTTCAAACTGATCCCAATCCTCATCACTGTTAAATTCTGCATCTATCTTTTTCATTAATTTTTTAACCTGAACTAAAGCTGTCGGATCCTTAATTTTCCTTAATGCATTTCTAAGTTCTCCAACAGCATACGAGAACACTTCATTTTTGTGTAAGATATTCATGGTAGAACTTGCCAATTCTCTATTTTTAAAATCAACCTCGGTTCTCAGTTTTTCATTTCTTAACTGTACAATTTCTTTTTCTACCATTAAAGCCTCTTCCCTATACTTTTGCTCCTTTAATTTGAGTTCTTCCTCCTGTTTTCGTTTCATCAAAAATTGAATACGTTTTACTCTTCTCCTCACAAAATACACTGTAATATATATAGATATTAAAATTAGAAGTAAATAAAAGGCATATGCTATTTTAGAACGATACCATGGAGGTAGGATCGTAAAATAAAATTCATCCGATTTAGACAATACTCCATATTGATTCTTTGCCTGAACCCGAAAAACATATTCTCCTTCTGAGAGATTGGTATATTCCTTTTGAGAACTCTTACTCCAATTAGATGGATTCTGATCAAAACCCACTAATTGAAATTGATAATTTACCAAAGCAGATCCATCATACTTAGCAGCCGAAAAATAAAAACGCAAAGCATTATTCCTATAATCCATAACAAAGCGTTTATCCCCATTTTCCTGGAACTGAACTTTTTGAGAATTGGAATAGGTCCCAAAATAAATTACCGAGTCCTCTTTGCTGGTAATATCTACTTCACGAATAAGTGATTGAAATGGTAAATCATATCTTTTTACTATAGAAGGATCGTAATGAACAAATCCACTCTCCGTTGCAAACAACACATTCTTCTCATCTATCACATTTACATTTTCGAAAGCAGCCGTAAATGCTCCCTTTAATGCTGCGAATGGCTTTCTAATGATCTCGTAGGAATTGTCCATCTGTAATTTTAGCAATCCTGTATTTTCTCCTTGAAAAAACCAAACATCTCCATTTTTCTCTTCAAATAATTTATTTACTCTTTGTTTGGTACCGAATAAATTATTTAAATAAGTCTGCGCTTGAAAACGATCCGAATCCGGATTATACTTATAAAAACCATCATCAGAAGAAAAGACAACTTCGCCTTTGATTTGGTGTACATTAATATTTAGTTGAGACTTAAATCCATCATTCTGATTGTAAAATCTAACTTTCACACATTCCCCCAATTTCTCATCCAGAAACAAATGGAAAACCCCCTTATAACCATGACACATCCAGATAGAATTATCCTTATTCCAAATCATCTCCCGGCATGATTCATTGAACCCTTCAATTTTTCTCGCAAATCGCCATTTGTTATTCGTGTTAGGATTTCTTTCAAAGAGAACCAACCCGGTATAAGTTCCTCCAATCATTTTATTAGGATATTCCTTTTTGTAGAGATACTTCCAACCGCCCTCCACATCAGAAATCAAAATTCCTCTTCGACCTTCAATTCTAAAAGTTCCTTTGTTGTGCCCACAAATTAGTTCTCCTCCAATATTCTGCAAGGACCATACCTGTCCTGAAGTATTTTGCACCAATTCGAAATCGGACTCCAAGCTATTTGAATTAGCAGAAAAATCATAAGTACTAACAAATAAGCCCATGTTGGTTCCTAAATATAAATTCCCGTCATAATAAATAGATGCATAACCCGTCCCCAACTCCTTTCCTTTCGGAAAAACAGACAGAGGAGAACTAAGCTCTATATAATCAATACCATTATCCAAACCCACCCATAAATTATTCTTTAAGTCGGCGTATAGACTAAGTATGGTGTTGTTTTGCAAACCATTTTCAGTATTTAAATGTTGTAACAAAATACCCGCTTTAGTTAGCACAAACAATCCATCCCGAACTGTACCAAAAACGTAAGTCCCATCGGACATTTGAATTCCAGTGTAAATCTGTTTTTGCTTAAATGTGGCATTCCAGATGGAACCCCATGGCTTAACTTTTTCCCCATCATAAATAAATAAACCTTGTAATGCTGTAGCGATAAGAATGGAGTTATCGGAAAATGGAAGCATACTAACAACTTCCACGTTTTTAAATCTTTCGCCACCTTTAATCAATTGCGGATAACGCCCTTCCAGCACAAATAGTCCGAATTGTTTTTCCTGCACATAAAACTTCTGGTGAACCATGAAGCTTAAATGGAATTCTTTTTTTGCTTTAATTTGAGAAATTTCCCCATTCTTAAAATAGAAAATGGTGCTAAAAGTATGGAATAGAATTCCCTTTTTATAGGGGAAAATTTGCCACACTTCATTAAAATCACGCTCCTCTTTAGGTAATAAATTAATCAAAGAATGATATGTCATCTTACCCCTTTGATCTGGTTCTAAGTATCCAAATTCGTTGTACGCCCCAACATATACTCTATTTAAAGTATCTGCCGCCAAAGACCGAACAACAGAATTATTAGGCATTTTTATTAGTCGCCAATCCACACCATCATATTCCAGAACACCTTCATTATTGGCACAATACATCAAGCCATTATCCGTTTGGACGATATCCCAATTCTGAGTACCGGCATTATAATTCGCTTTTAAGTAGTTCTTTATAAAAGGGATACCATTACTTTTAACTTTTGACATTCCAGTCGAATAAATGCCGGTAAAAACGAGGAGAACAAGTATAAGTTTTTTCAAAACTTCGGACTTAGGTAATTAATAAATTGGATCGATTCTGATTGACAGCTAAAATAAAGTTATTTTTTTACTTAAAACAATTTCGGTACTTCTTCAGATATAAATTTACTATCAGTAATTATTAAATACACATTAAAAAGAATATATAATACCCATTACAAGCAAGTTGGTATCACCCCTAAAGGATCGATAGTACTTCGTAGATAAAACAGCACTATCGATTGCATTTTATTATCATTTACAAATACTTTTCATTTATTGCGCAGCTGAAGACAATGCAAAAAGGGAAACAATCCGAGACAAAAAAAGCCGGAAACAAATAAATGCCTCCGGTATTCCTGCTATCAAAACGATAGCATTTTTAATTACGGATATATCTTATATCTCCTCCTTCTCCTCGCTATAGCTGCGTCCCATACGTTGAGATACAATAGCGTTAGTTTCTTCTGATACGATATTAATTTCTCTTACCAATGTTGAGTAAGCAGGATCTACATTCATCTCGCACATCACATCCAAATATTTAAAGAAAGATTCGAACTCTTTCCTGATCTCCTTACATACCTCTCCGCTTTGCTCTTCAGTTCTATCCAATTTCGCATTCCTTCTTGCTTCCACAGCGATATTAAATTCGTTCTCGGCCTCTTTCAACTCCTCCATCCAAGCCTTTCCCCTTATGGTTTGCAAACAATCACTCAAGTACTGATTCGACTCAATTTTGCTCAATAAAGCAGAAATAATTGCTGATTCCTCCAACATAGGACGGCGGGTAATACCACTACCATAACTCTTTATCTCGTTATGGATTACTTTACCTGATTCACATATTGCAGGATTCAGACGCTTAGAACATGCACCAACAAAAGCTTCGAAGGCAATCATTGACTGATCTCTTCTGGCATCGCAATCTGTTACGTTTATGGTTAGCAACTGTGTGTTTACCTTCTTCCCCGATTCCTCTAATCTGGTTTTCGAATCCTCAATTCTGCTTTTAAAAGGTTCTAAAGTAATACTCTCGGTAATAGCCTCATTTATCAGGCGACTAACTCTAGCCGTATAGGTTAGATACTCCGCAACTCTCATGCGGTAAAATAATGGAATTCTAATCATTTTATAAAGAACTAAGTTTAAATTAATTTCATCTAAGGTATAATTTTACCTGTTAACAAAAAACCGAATTTTGATATTTATATTGTTCCGCTGTAAAAATTACATAAAATATACCATCTACTTAAGCTCTCAAAACCTAAAGAACATAAGCCTTTTCGGCTTTTAACCTTTCTTGTTTATACCAATGATAAATAACAAAATGCGCTCAGGCATCCTTCCCGGCGTCTGTTTTATCCAATTATCTCCTATTTTATATTTGAATATCTCCCGGGCAAGGCAAATAAAGCCACTCCGCAGCAAAGCAAAATCCCAAATCCACTTTTCGGATGTTATTCCACGCCCCTGAATACCCTTGCTGTAATTTTACCGGCAGACATTCACACACTGCAAGCCCTCCTTGTAATTTTAGCATGGCTTTGCACCTCCACTAAAAATCTGGTCCGCACTTTTACGAAGACCTCTCGCAAGTCTGCTAGCCTGCTCTGTAATGGTAAGCTGCAGGCTCGCCTATCTGTTTGCCATGCCCGTAATTTTACGAGGCTGGTAAACACCAGCTGAAAATATCCACCCTAATTTTACAAAATAGGCAGAACACCCTCTCGGCAGTCCCTCGTAATTTTACAATTGGGATTTGCACTATTACAGTTATGCCTGGTGATGGTTAAGTGATACTAATCAAGATGAAGAAAGCCTAACAAACCACATTGTTAGGCTTTTGTTGTTCTATCCGGCAAGTATATTATTTCACACATCAGAAAAAGGAGGATCCAAAATGGCCACCCAACAGTGATTTTTGGTGAATGTATGATTCTCTGAAATCTCCTCCAATAATCAGTTTAAAACCTGCTCTTGATACCTTATTATGCTGCTCCAATTAAAATCTCTGCAATAAAATACCTTTAAGTCTTTTTTTTGCTTATTTTTACTGCGTCTAAATTCGAATAAACGAACAGACAGAATTATACAAAAATGATGAACAACTTTTCAGATTACATACAGGCTTTTGAAAAGACCCTTAAGTCTGTATTTTACGAACGCGACGACATTAATAAGTTCAGTCTTCAACGAGGATTTCCTCCTTTGGTGATGCGCGAAATTATGGCCAGCGCTCCCCTTTCTGTTGCCATACCTGCCGAATATGGTGGCAGAGGCATGAAGGTAAAGGAATGCCTGGGGATTTTATCCTCGGCAGCCTACGAATCGTTACCACTGGCTTTAACCTTGGGAATTAACATTGCTTTATTTCTGGAACCTGTTGCCAAATATGCCAACAAACTGGTTAAGCAGGATATTTTCACCCGATTTTTAGAGAAGCAGCAAATGGGTGGTCTGATGATTACAGAACCCGATTTTGGTAGCGATGCCCTAAACATGCAAACTTCCTATACACAGCAGAACAATACTTTTCATATTAAGGGAACCAAGCATTGGCAGGGCTTAACCGGATTAGCGGATTACTGGCTCATCACATCGAGACAGAAAAGCAATGAAGGAAAGCTAAGCCGCGACATCGATTTCTTTATCTGCGATGTTACCAAAAAAAATCAACAAGTAGTTGTAGAGGAATACTTCGACAATCTGGGCTTGTATATGATTCCTTATGGGACCAATAAATTAAATCTGCAAATACCACAGAAATTCAAATTGGAACCCGAAACTACCGGCATTAAAATGATGTTGGATATATTGCATCGGAGCCGAATGCAGTTTCCAGGCATGGGATTGGGATTTATCAAGCGATTAATGGATGAAGCAATCGATCAGTGTAAAAACAGAATTATTGGCGGCAAGAGTCTGCTTTCCTTCGATCAGGTTCAACATCAGATTTCTAAAATGCAAAGTGCTTTTACCGTTTGTTCGGCATTGTGCACACGAAGCAGCGAAAAAAGTGGCATTGAGAATAACCTGGCTACCGACGGAATTGAGGCCAACAGCATCAAGACAATCGTAACCGACCTGATGCAGGAATCGGCACAAACGCTGGTGCAATTATCAGGAGCTAAAGGCTATCGTCTAAGCCATATTGGTGGACGTGGAATTGTAGACAGCAGACCTTTTCAGATATTCGAAGGAGCCAATGAGATGTTATATACTCAGATATCCGAAATGATCATCAAGTTGATGAAAAAGAAAAAGGAGTTGAATTTATTCCGTTTCTTAAAAGACTTTGATCTCACCAATAAGGCTTCGGATTACTTTAAGAAAGAGATGGATTTCAACTTGGATATTAATTTACCACAACGCAAATTAGTGGATTTAGGCAAGGCTTTGGGTAGAATTGTATCCGCCGATTTCGTTATGGATTTAGGGGCAAAAGGCTTTCGAAAAGATCTTATTGATAATTGCATGGCATCCTTGCAACAAGATGTATGCAGCTTTGTAAATTCATTTCATTGTAATAAGGGAATTTCCAGTATCGAAGACTATCAGCAAGGTAGTTCGTGGATAGAATTAGCCTGATCCTCTGGTCTTCTTCTAAATTTCAGATAACAGTGGGAAACAAGGATGAAACTCCTCCATCCATCTGCATTCAAGCTCGTCGCACTATCCCTATAAATTTAGTTTAGCTTACTTGTATTTTAATTCAAAGCCTAAAAATACGAATCAATGGAATGGTATATCCCAATTACAATTATTCCCGGAATTGGATTAATTACAATGTCAACCTCAGCAATTTTGCTTGCTTTAAATGCAGAAATATCTCAGTTAAATGAAGATCGCAGCAGATACGAGGAAATTATTCATTTGAAGTTGAAACAATTAAAGAAACTAAGCATTGCTATTGCCTTGCAATATCTTGGGATACTGTTCTTCTTATTCTCCGGTATTAGCAAAGCAATATTTCAGGAGATATATCAATGGTCCGAAATAATATTAATTACTGGCGTAGTTGTGGTTAGTATTTCTATTATCATTCTTCTCCTCTACTCTATCAAGGCAGTTGCCATAAGACAGAAACACTTAAACTGCACGCCATAGTATTACTGATGTTTTAATATTAAAATCATACGCAAAGTAAATTCAGATTTTACTTCATTCTGATTAGACCTGCTACAATTTCCTACTTTATTTCTGACTAGTTAAATCAAACTGCGGATTATTAAAAATCGTAGCGAATACCAGTAAAAACACCGATAGAATAAGGTTTATAATTGTAGGCTTTTCTTTTGCTGATAGAATTGATATAGTACTTAAGTGAGGGTTCCAACCCAAAATGAATCTTATCATTTAGTTTAAATTCAAAACCCAATCCTACTTGGGAGCTAAAATTTGTGCTGCGAATATCTTCAATCTTGCCAATTTTTGTTTTCCCATTACTGGTTTGATAAACCGCATTGCCAACAATCCAATTCGTACTAAGTCCGCCCGAAACAAAAACCCCCACCTTTCGCTGACTAATATTATAACGAATCAGGAACGGAATTTCTACCGTTTCAAAAGTCTGTAAAATATCTGAGCCAGAAGTAGCAGAGGTATTGCCAGCTGTTGCATAATCCAATTGCGATCCGGAAGATAGTGCTATTAGACCGGCCTCTGTTTGAGCTGGTATCACCTTTATATTCGTCTCATTATTATCAGGATTACCTCCATTATCCATAGCAAAATCGCCATGTAGACTACTACTAAAATCCTGACCA
>Ga0209013_10004205_pt1 | contig 12663 bp, 11 predicted proteins | sample Cruoilmetagenom2_FD_187291 | JGI IMG/M metagenome (GOLD analysis project Ga0209013, IMG submission 187291) | Oil polluted marine microbial communities from Coal Oil Point, Santa Barbara, California, USA - Sample 2 (SPAdes) (version 2) | ecosystem: Environmental > Aquatic > Marine > Oil seeps ...
ACCGTTCAGGTACGCCTCGGAACCAACACCCTGCGGTTGCCCGGTGGCACGCCCATCTTCGTGGTCTCGCGACAGCAATTCATGAAATATCCGGGCTAGGGAATCATTACGAACCGAGATAGTAGATTTTTACGAAGATTTATTGGTCTGAAACCAGGTGATATACACCATTTTCGTCCTTTTCGACCCTCATCCCATAGGCACGAACGATCTCTAGCAGTGGTCGACCCAGCAGAAAGTCCAGTTCTTCGTCCTCACGGTTGAGTTTTTGTGTGACAAAAGTACGGATGGCAGTATCCTGGCGGAGTAAGTCCAGCACCTCATCTAAAACTGCCAAATCTCCGGTATCGTGTAACCGGGCAAAGGCTGCATCTAATTTTCTGGGATCGCAGCGCTCGTCATGGACTTCCAACATTTCCAGCAAATCCTGGTCCTCCTTGATGAGGTGACGCCTGGTGAGTTTTGCTTGTTGCCAGAGTTTCTCTAGGCCTTCAGGGGCCCAACATGCCTGAACGCGACATTGAAGGGGACGGTTATCATAAATGGTACAGCCACTCTGGTTTTTTCCATAAAAGATACAGTGGTGCTTGTCTTGGTGTTGCTTGATCTTGATCAGTTCACTGGGAAGGGCGCCGAGACGCCCGTCAATGTTAAATTTGACAGGTTCACCGCGCCTGAGGGTGTAAATCTGCCGGGCTGATAGTACGCCCAGACTCAGAAGTTCTGCATCTTCCGGGTGCAGGGATGGGCTTCCCAGCTGACAGCAGTCCCCGCAACGTAAGCAGTATGGCCGAGTACCATAGGCGATCTGGACCAGTCGTTCCATGAGTTCTTGCCATTTCTGACTCCGAACCGCTGGCTTCAGTTCCTCCCAAATGTTGTTCAATTCTCGATAGCAAGGATCCCGCGTTGTCAGGGTTATGACCTGATCATAGTGGCCTTCCACATGTAGTTTTGCCAAAATCTGCCGCAGTGCCAGACGCATTCCAGCTGCAAATTCTTTGCGCTTGCCGGAGTGAAACAGGTCACGCAATTTAGCTGCGTCAAGTTGAATAGAGTGCTTCGAATTCTGCTTCATTATGCAAAGCTTCTTTGAGGGATAAGGTTCAGTTTATGTCAAGCAAAGAAGTTAGGTGTTCTCCAAATGTAACCCATGGGTACGGTCGGAGCAATGTCAACGCTGAGGCAAAGCGCATCCTTCGACCGGCTCAGGCAGTTAAGACGTTTGCAACAAGTCTGCGACCTGGTGGCCCTGGCGTTGAAGTTTAGCTCGAATAACTGCATGTGAAGGCTTGGTTAGCTCTGGATCCTTCTCTATCAAGGTCAGAGCGGCCTGCCTGGCAGCCGCCAGGGTTTCAGCGTCCCTTACCAAGTTGGCGAGCTTTAAGTCCATGAAGCCCGCTTGCTGCAAACCTATGAGGTCTCCCGGTCCCCGTAAACGGAGGTCCTCTTCAGCTATGCGGAAGCCATCGTTACTTTGCTCCATAATGGCCAGTCGCTGTCTGGTTTCAAGACCACCCCCTTCGTATATCAGGAGGCAGTAAGAGGCATGTGTGCTGCGGCCCACCCGGCCTCGTAACTGGTGAAGCTGGGACAGGCCAAATCGCTCCGGATGCTCCACTACCATTACCGTGGCGTCAGGCATATCAATGCCCACTTCGATAACAGTAGTGGCCACCAGAAGTTGTAATTGTTTGCTGGCAAAAGCTGCCATGATTTTTTGTTTTTCTTCGGCAGCCATGCGACCGTGTAGCATGGCCAAAGGAATATCAGGGAAGACCTCTTTACCCAAGTGCTCAGTCATGGAGGTGACATCTCTTAGATCCGACTTTTCCGACTCTTCCACCAACGGATAGATGATATAGGCTTGGTGACCCTGATTGAATTCCTGCCGCAGAAGTTCGTACGCTTTGTACCGCTGCTTTGCATGAATTATACGTGTTTGCACCGGAGTCCTGCCAGGCGGTAATTCGTCAATAACAGAAACATCTAAATCTCCGTAGACGGTCATGGCCAGAGTCCGAGGTATGGGGGTTGCTGTCATTACCAGGACGTGAGGACTTCCACCTTTCTGGCGCAAGGCCATTCGTTGTAGGACTCCGAAGCGGTGTTGTTCATCTATGATCACCAGTCCGAGTCTCTGGAAGGTGACATGTTTCTGAATCAAGGCATGGGTGCCAATGACCAGGCGAGCCTCACCTTTGGCAATAGCTTCAGTACTTATCTGTTTCTCCCTGGACTTCAGTTTGGAGGTTAGTAAGACGAGAGGTACCCCGAGGGGTTCCGCATAGGGCTTCAAATTGACATAGTGCTGCTGGGCGAGAATCTCGGTGGGTGCCATTACCGCAGCTTGAAATCCATTGGCAATCACGATGAACGCTGTTAGCAAAGCAACCACAGTTTTACCGCAGCCGACGTCTCCTTGGAGCAGTCGGTTCATGGGGCGTTTTTTGCCGAGATCGGCGGAGATCTCCCGCATAACCCGTTTTTGAGCATTTGTGAGGCTGAAAGGGAGCAATTTCCCGACTCGGCGAAGGAAATTTCGATCCAGACCCATCGCCTGTCCGGTCTCACGAGCCAACATCTCCCGACTGCGAATGATTAGGAGTTCCAGAAAGAAGAGTTCTTCAAAAATTAAGCGACGTAGTCCCGGTGAAAGCTGGTGGACATCATCAGGTTTAAGGAACTCACTAGGGAAGTGAACCTGACGCAGGGCAGTTTGCAAGTCAATAAGGTTAAAGTAATCGTGAACAGCAGTCGGCAGTGTCTCCTCCACTTGAGGGACAAATTTACTGATAGCCTCCTTCATGATGCGGCGGTAAGTTTTAGGGGCGACACCAGGGATAGGGCTGTAGCGGGGCGCGATAGAACCACTTTCCTCCTGGGCCGCTGTTTTTACTTCCTCCAGTTCAGGGTGGTGAATTTCCAGCTGACCTCCGAAAACACGCAAAGTGCCGCTTACCCTTATGCTTCCTTTCAAGCGCTGCAAGCGCTGGGTGAGCCAACGGCTGTAGCGAAACCATTTGGCCGTGACCAGGCCGGTACCATCGCTGAAGGTCACTTCATAGATTCGGCGGCGGCGATAATACACTTCGCGCCCACCTAAGACAGTTGCCACAAAACTGACGTAATCTCCCGGACGCAGACGGCTGATTTGTATGCCACCACGTTGGTCCAAGTAGCCGAGGGGTAGATTGAAGAGAAGATCTTCTACGGTAACCAACCCTTTGGCCTTCAAGTATTGGGCTATTCGAGGTCCCACTCCCTTTATGGCCTGTACCGGTTGCTGGAGCACTGAGTCGGGAGAGTGGCTGTTGGCGCCTTGAACGACCATAATCACGTTTCTCCAATCAGTCCATGGAGTTACCATAAAGGATGGCAAAGAGCAACCGGTTCAGCAAGCAGCAGTTCAACTCGTTGGCAGAAATCTATCTGCGCAGAATATCAAAACAGAGTGAGCTGTTTTTCCTTGGGGGGTTTTTTCTTTTTGCTGGCAGGAACGGAGATCTCTTCGAGGCAATGGCTCGGGATTTCCTTGATGAAAGGTGAGACCTTGCAGGTGCGACTTTCTCCGTAGAGGAATCTCCGGCTCGTAGTTGAGAGCACCAAGAGATGACGAGCTCTGGTCATGGCCACGTAGAGGAGGCGGCGTTCCTCCTGTAGGGCTTCATTTCCTTGGTTGGTGTGAGTCAGCGGCAGGAGGTCCTGCTCAAGGCCACAGATAAAGACCACGGGAAACTCCAAACCTTTGGCCGCATGTAGAGTCATTAATGATACTGCATCAGCCCGGGGATCGAAAAAGTCACCAGTTCGCCACTGGGACAAATCGTCCAGAAAAGCGGGAATGGTCTCAGTTGCTGGCTTGCCACCATGGAGAGCAGCGAGTAGATGGAGCCACCGAAAGCTCTCTGCAGCTGATGTTCCACTTTGAAAATGGTGGTGCAGACCGGTTTCCTCCCAGGCTCTTGCCAGCACCTCCGACAGCGACAGATTATTGATAAGGTTTTGGAGCGAAATAATTGTTCGCCTCAGCATATCGGTAGCAGCCTGGTAGTTAATAGGCAGGTCCAGATTTCTGCTGGCCAGCCGCAGGGCTTCCCAGGGGTCGATCCCTTTGTCAATCTCTCCATTCAGCCACTGCCTCGCTTTCTCCCCTAGACCTCGTGGGGGCAGGTTGAAGATGACCTGGAGGTCGTTCATGCTTGAGGTGTCCATGGCATAGCAGAGGTAGGAAAGGAGGGAGTCTGCTGCCTGGGTGGCAAAAGGAGCTTTTTCTCCTAGTAGCTGAAAGGGAATTCCGGCTGCGGAAAGAGCCTCCACCAATGGGCGGCTTTGGGCGTGAGTGCGGTAGAGTATGGCAAAATCACCAAAGCCGTATTGGTTTTCTTCCAAAGAGTCTGTGTCTTTAGACTGATAGATCTGGTAGTGGCTACTTCCCCCCAAAAGTCGCTCGATTTCACTCACAACAAAGTGAGCCTCTTTTCTCTCGTCCACGAGCCGACCTAGTCGGAGAAGCGGACCAGAGGCAGCCTCGCTCCAAAGCTTGCAGGTGAGTGGATTGGCATTGTGGGAGATGATGCCGGCGGCAGCTTCCAAAATGCGTTGGCTGGAACGAAAATTCTGTTCCAGTTTTATCAACTGCGCTTCAGGGAAGTCTTCTTGAAACCGTTGGAAAATAGTTATATTTGAGCCGCGAAAACCATAGATGGATTGATCCGTATCCCCCACTACGCATAGGTTGCGATGTGGTCCTGTTAGGAGATGAAGCCAACGGTATTGAGCCTCGTTTACATCCTGGAATTCGTCTACCAGAATAAACCGAAAAAGCTTCTGGTGGCGAGAGAGTAGTGCAGGTTCGGCCTCCCAGCGAAAGACGAGCCTACTAATCAGATCGTCGAAGTCAAACAGATAGTCCTTTTCCAGGGTGTGCTGGTAGAGGCGGTACACTCTGGCGAGCTTACTATCGTTGTCTATGGCCAGGTCATCGGGCGAGAGGAGCCGGCCCTTGGCCAAAGATATCTTGCGGATTACCTCGAGGGGCTGCCACTCAGGTCCTGACAGGGAGTGCTGTTTGAGGACCTCTTTGATAAGATTCATCTGGTCAGTCTCAGACAGGAGTTCCAATTTGGCTGCTGCTTCTGTGCTCTCGCGGAGCAGAGAGCCAGAGACGGAGTGGAAGGTACCCAGGCGGATCTCACGGACCCAGGAGGGTTGAGACAACAGAGCCTGCAGGCGAGTAGTCATTTCCAATGCGGCCTTGCGGGCAAAGGTAACCGCCATAACCTGTCTTGGTTCAACGACCTTGTTCTCAATGAGATAAGCTATTCGATGCGTAAGCACTCTGGTCTTGCCGGTTCCAGCACCGGCGAGAATGAGAAGGGACCCTTCGGTGTGTTCAACCGCCAACCGTTGAGCTTCGTTGAGATGTTCTAGCATGCTTGAACTACTCCCGAAAGGAAGATGAATCCATGAAGGACGCGAAAATGGCGAAGGAAAGAGCGCAAAGCATTTGGCAAACAGTAACCGGTAAACGGCTGAGGGGGTGGTTCTAAAATTGCTTGCCTTTTAGTTTCAAAAAAGGCCCAGCTGGCCGGAGATCTGTGCGCGTTCTTGACTGTCAATCAGGCGAATGGTGCCGAACTCGCCGTCGTAGCCTGGTTGGATGCCAACTTGCCCTGAGCGCACCCGGCTTATGGCTTCGCCCAGGAGGTCTGAACCAGACCGGCGGATACTTTCCAGTTCTGCCTCCACCAGCACATGGTACTCATTTCCCAGTCTGCTTAGAAGGTCTAGGTAAGCTCCGTTTACCCTCTTACTGTTGGTCCCGACCTGCTCCACTTCGGCAATGATTTCTATCAAGGGAATTATGGACTTGTATGGGCGTGCTCCAGGTGAGCGCCTTCCGGCAGGGTGGTCGGCCAGTTTCTCCACCCGGTGCAGAACCCCCACGGTCACCTTGCGGTTGCACTCGGGACAGCGTCCATCATTCCTTCTGGTGTCTTCAGGGGAAAACCGGACGCCGCAGGGACGGTGCCCGTCGTAGTGGTATTTGCCTTCTTCGGGATAGAACTCCAAGGTGCCGAGGAACTCAGGGCTATTCGGTTCAGAGATAGCTCTCATAATGGCCGCATAAGATAGATCGGTATCAAATAGATTTGCCTCCCGCATGAGTTTGACAGGGGAATGAGCGTCAGAGTTGGATATGAGCTGTAAACCATCCAGGGAGGAAAGTCTCCAGTTCATGGGCGGATCAGAGGAAAGACCGGTCTCAATGGCGGGAACCAGTGGGGTCAATTCCTCAAAACATTCCTCCAGGCTGTCAAAGCCCGATTTGGCCCCGAGCACTGAAAAGTGAGGGGTCCAGGCATGGGCCGGAACAAGTACAGCCTCATCGGTGGTCTCTTTAACTATTTTGAGCAACTCCTTGGCATCCAGTCCCAGAATGGGGCGGCCGTCTGATTGAATGTTGCCGATACGGGCAAGGGCGGCTTGTAACCTGCGGGCAGCATCCATGTCGGGCAGAAAGATGAGATTGTGAACTTTCCGGGTGCGGCCGTCCTTCTTGTAAATACTGCTGACCTCAGCGCTGAGCAGAAAACGCACTGGCGCCCGACAGCGATTGGGAACTGTTGCGTCCACAGATGTCGCCAGATCTGCTTTGAGTTGGTACAGACCAGACTCTGCGGGCTGGAGCTTTTCTTGGAGTTCCTCCAACCAACCAGGATGGGTGCAATCGCCTGTTCCAACTACCGTGATCCCTTTGAGCTGCGCCCACCGATGCAAGCTCTCGGGTTCCATGGCTTTGCTGGTGGCCACCGAGTAGTGGGAGTGAATATGGAGATCAGCTATGAACCACACGGGTATCTAAATCCTTGTAGTTGCTTTGACGGATCTCGGGAGGGTGTTACGTAAGTAGAGGGCGGCACCGCCGACCGAATTAGGAGGCTCAAGAGAAGCCGGTGCTACCGCATCCAGATGCTGAAGTCTCACTGCCCGACCCTCCAGAAGAAGTGGTGCAGGCAAAAGAGGAAAGCAGACGCTCTACACTCTCAGCGCCACAGTGCGGGCACTGAGGAGGTGGCTCGTCTGAACGAAAAACCAGGGTCTCGAAACACTTATTACAGCAGCAGCAGAGATACTCATATATTGGCATGGTTACCCTCAATAGAGAATTTATTAAACACTATCATAATCATCTTCTCTTCGGTGATCAACCTCAGGGAACGCTTTGCTTTCCCGCATAGCGCAAAACTCATGGCGCCAAAGCAAATGATGAGTCAAGGGCAGGATTCTGGCTCCTGGCTCCTTATACATGTTACCTGACAAAATGCCACGGTTTGGCTAAAAGATGCAACGACCTTTTCCCCTGCCTGGTGGAAAGATTTTGGCACGTAAGCACACCGCTCATGTCTAGCCCGGATAATTCATGAATCACTTGCTGCGACCATGGATGTGGCCGTCCTTCCTGACGTCCTCGGGTGTCGGCCCCTGCGACGTACCGTTCAGGTACGCCTCGGAACCAACACCCTGCGGTTGCCAGTTGGCACGCCCATCTTCTTGGTCTCGCGACAGCAATTCATGGAATATCCGGGCTAGGTATGGTGTAGTCTCCCCCTCCTTTGGATGATTTCTTCCCTTGGAACCGTAAGGGTAGATTGCCGGAGTCAAGCATTGGTTGACTTTCCCTGTAAAGTTTTCTAACGTAATCTGATAACAATTCATACGGTTAGAAATGTCTGCAAACCTCCCTCCCGATTACTATGAAGCTGAAAAACGCTACCGCGCCGCCAAGACGGTTCCGGAGAAGATCGCCCACCTTGAAGACATGCTAACAGTTATGCCCAAGCACAAGGGCACGGACAAACTGCGGGCAGGCCTTCGCAAGCGCATCTCAAAGCTGAAGACTGCAATCCAGAGCAAGAAAAGCCTTGGCAAACGAGATTCTGTCTTCCAGATCGACAAGGAAGGGGCAGGGCAGGTGGCGGTGGTTGGTCCTGCCAATGTGGGCAAATCTGCCCTGGTGGCAGCCCTGACAAACGCCAACCCAGAGGTGGCTAATTTTCCCCTCACCACCTGGAAGCCAACCCCCGGGATGATGCCGGTGGAAAACATGCAGATTCAACTGGTGGATACTCCACCGCTCAACCGGGACTATGTGGAGCCGGAATTGCTGGATCTAATCCGCCGCTCTGATTTCATCCTGCTGGTTGTGGATCTACAGACCGATCCGGTGCAACAACTGGAAGAGACGATCAGCTTACTGGAAGAGCACCGCATAATACCACGCCATTTACAGGACAGATACGCTGAACAGGGACTCTTGAAGTTCATTCCTTTTTTGGTGCTGGCCAACAAAAACGATGACGAGAATACTGACGAGAATCTCGAGATTTTCCGTGAACTGATTAATGCTGACTGGCCACTGTGCTCTGCGTCTGTTACGAATGGTCGCAACCTGGAGCTCTTGAAGATGACGTTGGTCGAGAGGTTGAAAATCATTCGTGTTTATTCCAAAGCCCCTGGAAAAGAAGCTGACCTTACCTCTCCCTTTGTCTTGAAAAAGGGAAGCACTGTGGAAGATTTTGCCGCTAAGGTTCATAAAGACTTCGCAGAAAAACTAAAACTGGCCAAGGTCTGGGGTCAAGGTGTCTTTGATGGTCAGATGGTTCAGCGCGACTACGCCTTACAGGATGGTGATGTGGTGGAACTACATATCTAAGAGATTGAAGAATGTAGATTTCAAATTTAAGTAAACGAAAAGGGATAATCTTAGGATTCCTTATTCCTCAATCTAAAATCTTCAATCTCATTACTCCTTTCCCCCTTCCTAACCGTAAACTCCTAGCCCGGATATTTCATGAATTGGTGTCCCGAGACCGTGGAGATGACTGTGCCATCGGGTAACCGCAGGGTCCGATACCCGAGGATGCCCGGAAGGACGGTCATATCCGTGGTCGCAGCAGGCAATTCATGAAATATCCGGGCTAGAGCTTGTGATTTATTTTCCTTGACAGAAGGAAAGATAATGCTTACTTTTCCTACCGGTTAAGTAGAATTTTTAATAAGCAGAAATCTTCTATCTGATTCTAACCATAGCTACCAGCCCCGGCTGGTGATTGCCAGGGAGATTTGCATTATGGCTTTGTGCATTAGTAAACGATCCAGGGCCGAGGAAGAGTGCGAAGATGTTTGCAAGCGCCAGGCAGATAGCCTCGATGAATTGCTCTCGACCAAACTAATGGGGGCAGAATGTCTTGAAGATTTAGTCTGCAGCGAGGAGGATTTTCTAAGAGCAGAGCCGGATGAGGGAGGCAGTACAACCGGGCGTGGTGAAAAAAGGGACTGTGTCCCACGAGGAGCTAGCAGCCAAACGGCTCGTGCCAAAGATGGTTCAGTGGCAAAGACTGTCGATGCAAAGGGTAGTGCAGAAGATATGTTCCAAGGAGATCTAATCAGCTGCTACCTCCAGGAGATCTCTCATTTTCCCTTGCTCACACCAGAACGCGAGATTGAGTTGGCTAAAACCATCAAGAAGGGACAAAAGGAGTTGGTAGCTCTGATGTGGGGTGAGCGTACCAGTGGTTCCCACTTTGATGGTCTGCGTCAACAGCTACGCAAGTGGCAAAAAGAGTCAATAAATTACCCCGGACTGCGGGAAAAGATGGCTGAGTATGCTTTGGCGGCTCTTAAGGAGGCTGCGGCTGAGGAGGATGCTACTGAAGATCAGCGCCAATTATCAGAAGAAGCTCTTGAAATTGCAAGAAGAATGGATGACGCTAAAAATGAGATGGTTGAGGGCAACTTGCGCTTGGTGTTGAGCATTGCCAAGCGGCATAGGGGCAGAGGTTTGAGTTTTCTCGATCTCATTCAGGAGGGAAACATGGGTCTGCTCAAGGCGGTTGCCCGTTACGACTATACCAAAGGGAACCGTTTCAGTACCTATGCCACCTGGTGGGTGCGCCAGTCCATTATTCGCGGGATCTACGATAAGACTCGCACTATTCGACTGCCTGTGCATTTCATTGAGATGAAGAGTCACTTTTTCAAGATTTTCTACGAACTGGTGAAAGAACTCGGCCGGGAACCCACCCCTCTGGAAATTGCCGAGCACAGCGGCTTGGGTATAGACAAAGTGATGATGATTATCCAACTGTCCACCCGTCCTATTTCCCTGGAAGCTCCCTTGGGAAGTGAGGAGCAGCGTTTGGGTGATTTCATTGCGGATGATAGAGCGGTTTCACCGCTCGAGGATGTGAGTAAGCAGGAGTTAACAGAGATCACTGCTGAGGTCCTGAGTACTCTTTCAAGCCGAGAAGAAACTATCCTCAAGTCCAGATTTGGCATTGATGGCAGGCCCACCGAGACCTTGAAGACCATAGGTGAACGTTTCAGTGTCTCCAAAGAACGCATAAGACAGATTGAGAAAAAGGCTATTCGCAAGCTGCGACACAGTTCTCGGGGTGAGCGCTTGAGAAGCTTTGTAGATTAAGGAAAGGCAATAGCCATTGAGTCTTGACAATGTGAATGAACATCTTTTATAGAAGAGTAGCGGTGGAGGCGAATCTCCAGATTTAAACCCGAGGAATTAGATTCATAGATAGCAGGCCATGAAGGCTTACCTGAACTGAGGTTAGGGTGGACTTTGTGGCCTTTTTTTACGCCTGCAGGAAGTTGAGGAGGAAGAAATGAGGTTGAGAGTGAGCAGGGAAATTGTTGTCGTCATCTGTGTGGTTTTGCTAGCCTGGGGAGCAGCCGAGGCACATTTCGGCATGATTATTCCCTCGGATGAGATGGTGATGAAAGGTGAAAGCAACAACGTCTCTTTACAACTCATGTTTTGGCATCCGTTCGAGAATGTGGGTATGGAGCTAGCAAGGCCGGCGAAGTTTGGGGTGGTTGCCAACGGCGTGAAGACCGATTTGCAGCACACGCTGATTTCCCAAAAGATCAACGGGTATACTACTTGGAAGACAAACTATCGGATCAAGCGTCCAGGCCTTTACGTGTTTTACCTGGAGCCACAGCCTTACTGGGAACCGGCGGAAGATAGCTACATTGTCCATTATACCAAGACCGTGGTAGCAGCGTACGGGGAAGATGAGGGCTGGAGTGAACCCATTGGTCTAAGAACCGAAATTGTGCCCTTGAGCAGACCCTTTGGTCTCTATGCCGGAAATGTCTTTCAAGGTGTGGTTATGGTAAACGACAAGCCGGTGCCTCATGCTGAGGTGGAGGTGGAGTACTTCAACCTAGGTGGAAGCTATTCGGCTCCTACGGATTACATGGTAACCCAGACTATCAAAGCTGACTCCTCTGGGATATTTACCTATGCGGTGCCCAAGGCCGGATGGTGGGGTTTCGCTGCACTCAGCACTGATAATCGCCAGATGGAGGGCAAGGATGTGGAGATCGGCGCTGTCTTGTGGGTGAACTTTTACGAGATGAAATAATTTGAGCAAACGGCCTGGACAAGGCAGATGAAAGAGTGAAAAGGAGGAAGGCCAAGGCAAGAACAGGGTGATGAAATTTCCTTGACTCCGTTTCCTTGAATTACTAGCATGGCCATTGCGGCTCAACGAGCAAGCCGCGCATGTGCATCACCACGGTCATATTTCGGCACCATACGAGCGCAGACGATAGTATCCTCAAAGAGCCGCTTTGGGTAAACCCCAAGTTCGGTTTCTTTGACCTTGCCAGGCATCGGAGGTTTTTGCAGTGAAAAGAGTATTGACCATTGCTGGATCGGACTCTGGGGGTGGGGCCGGCATTCAGGCAGATCTGAAAACCATTACTTTGTTAGGCGGGTTTGGGATGAGTGCCATTACTGCTCTTACCGCCCAAAACACCGTGGCGGTGGCGGCCATCCATGATCTGCCGTTGGATTTTATTGGAGCTCAAATTGACGCGGTCTTTACCGACATCGGGGTTGACGCTGTAAAGACGGGAATGCTTTCAAAGGCGGAGGTGGTCAAATTGGTTGCCAGTAAAATAGACCAGTACAAGCCGCCCGTGGTGGTGGTTGACCCCGTCATGGTGGCTAAAAGTGGTGCCCCGCTGCTGGCTGCTGAGGCGCAGCAGACCCTGGCTCAATTCCTGCTGCCTCTGGCGACTCTGGTGACCCCCAATCTACCAGAAGCCTCGGCTTTGGTTGGCTGGGAGGTGAGAGATGAAAATGACATGCACCGTGCCGCCGAGGAAATACACGAAATGGGGCCGACTTACGTACTGGTGAAGGGAGGTCATCTCCACGGTGAGGCCGTGGACCTGCTCTTTGATGGCCGACAGTACCACGAATTTCGCGCTACCCGCGTGGAGACTAAAAACGTCCATGGCACCGGGTGTACCTATGGTTCTGCCATCGCTACTTATTTAGCTCAGGAACTAGATGTGATAGAAGCGGTGGCCGCAGCAAAGCGTTTCATCACTGAGGCCATTCGTCACGGACTTGCTGTAGGGCAGGGTCATGGTCCCACCAATCCGTACGCAGCGGTGAGGCAAGAGTGGAAGAGTTAGCCCGGATATTTCATGAATCACTTGCTGCGACCACGGATATGGCAGTCCTTCCTGGCGTCCTCGGGTGTCGGCCCCTGCGACGTACCGTTCAGGTACGCCTCGAAACCAATCCCGCGGTACCGCGGGACGGTTGCCAGGCACGCGGCGCAA
>Ga0209013_10004206_pt1 | contig 12663 bp, 13 predicted proteins | sample Cruoilmetagenom2_FD_187291 | JGI IMG/M metagenome (GOLD analysis project Ga0209013, IMG submission 187291) | Oil polluted marine microbial communities from Coal Oil Point, Santa Barbara, California, USA - Sample 2 (SPAdes) (version 2) | ecosystem: Environmental > Aquatic > Marine > Oil seeps ...
TACGTAATTTCATCAGTAGCGATGTCATATGGACCATCATTTACATTAGTACCAGTAATCGTAAATTTCACTTCTGGATAAAATGTAGATGGCTCTGTCGGTATTACACTGCCTGTAGCTTTCAAATTAACTTCTTTAAGTGCTGGAAGTTTAACTTCAATTGATTCATCTTTAATGATTTTATATGAATCTACTTCTTCCAATGTATCAACACGATATGTTGTAAATTCTAAACTAGTTGGTGTAACTTCTACATTCGTAAATGTTGGCGTTCTTAACTGTGTTCTCACTGCTGCATACGGTTCATGTTCTGGTTTTAAATTGTAGTATTTACTACCGCTAGATGAGTTACCAGTAATATATACAGTACCGTCTGGATTAACTACAGCGTCTTCTTCATTTACCATTTGATTTTTCAACGGTTGAAGATTTTTCATTTGATATGTTCTTACATAAGAATGATCATGTCCACTTAAAACTGCATCAATGTCTAATTTATCAATGGTTGGTACAAGATCTTCTCTTAATTTGATAATATCAGATTCTAGAGAGTGGCTTGCTGCACTGTAGATGGAATGATGGAAAACAACAAAATTCCATGTTGAATCTGGATTTGCAGCCATCGTTTCTTCCATAAACTGAATATGCTCTGCAGCATTTTTATTATTTGAATTTAAATTCATGATAAGCGTGTCACCATATGTGAAGTAATAATCTCCACCAAAATTATCTTTATTACCTAGTTCTGGATTTTGGTTTGGTACATTAAAATGATATTCATAGAATTCTGTATCATCATGGTTCCCAATTGTTGTTGCTGTAGGATATTGCTTTAGTTATAGACTTCTGTCCATTTTCCATTTCCATCGCCTAAACGGTACACATACTCAGTTGAACTATCAATATCAGTAATCGTTGCCTCATTTGCTGAATACCCTGTGCTCGCTTTAGCTAGAGTAGCACTAACGGATTTAGCTGTTTCAGGGAATGCTTCATCAGTCATTTCTAATTTTTTTGCATACTCAATGACTCCTGGTTGAGTTGTTAATGGTGAGTACCAAGAAAAATTATATTGTGTTTCATCTGCACCGGGTGCAAAAGAGATATAAGATGCTTGAAAAACTGATTCGTCTACATAAATTGATTTAAATTCCATATCCCAAAATAAATCTGAGCTGGAAGGTCTATCTTGATGTACTTCAGCAGCAAGTACGTTTGTTCCCTCTTTAATGAAAGACATTTGTTCTTCAGTTAGATTAAATGTTTTATTACTACTTTCACTTGCATCATCAAGTCCATAATCTTGCACGTACGCATTATATGGTATATTCTCGTCGATTGGAAGATTGAATCTACCAATTTCATGACCATTCAAATATAAAATTGCACTATCATCAATACCAGAAGTTATCAAACCTGTATTACCAATTTCTGATAAATCTTCTACTTCAAATGTTGTCTTGAAATATGCTGTAGCAGGTTTGTTATTTTTATCAGCACCGTATTCAATGATCGTTGCAATCTCACCAAAATCTCCGTGGTCTTCGCCAGCCGGATATCCTAAAGGTGCTGCACCTGATTTCCACGTGCTATCATCAAAATTCGACTCTTTCCAGTTAGTACCTTGGTCAGAACCATCATCGAGATATTTCCAGTTACTAGCTCTTTCAAGCAAAACTTTTTCTGTCGGTATTTCCTCTGTTTCCACTGCACTTACATAGGGACTAAAGCTAATAAACACCAATGTAAATACAAGAAAGATTGAAAATAACCTTTGTAACGATTTGTGTCTGTTCATTACTGGAACCACTCTAACAACACTCCATTCTCAAATGTATTTCCTTCAAAGACATTGTGTAAAGTCAATTGAAGGTACTATTACCAGGATATAGGAGAGGTATTAATGGAGTGTTAAGGGTATGTAATATTTTGAAAAATGTGTTTCTAACGCAGGGAAGTTTTTCTCATTTGTCAATCAGCAATAGCTTCATATATAATTACGACAATTATACATAGTCAGCTACATGAAAGGAATCTTATGGATAAAGAGACCCAAGATCAGAAAAAGTTTCTGGAAGAATTGCTCGAATGGACTAAGAAACGAGATAATATCTTAGAGGAAATAGAACATAAACTATATGAAATGAAAGAAATAGCTGAATACGCTTTTGAATATGACTTATCTCCTGATGAGGTTGCTAGGTTAAATCTTCAATTAGATGAAAAGAAAAGGGAAGTTCAGTCTCTTGAAAACCAGTTACAATCTGTTGTACATTAGAATAAAGGTGGTGTTAGCATGGATATCGCATTATTATCGATGGCACTGAGCCAAGGACAAGTCCAACAACAAGCTTCCATATCCGTCTTGAAACAAGCAATGGGAAGTGCAGAACAACAAGGCGATTCTGTTCAAAAATTGATGAGTACGACAAATGCAGCGATTCTTCAACAAGCTGCTCAACCGCATTTAGGTGGGAATATTGATGTGAAACTATAATATGTAAACCTTGGAGCAGCCTTTATTATTAGGTTGCTTTTTTTGTGTAAAAATATATTTAGCTAAATTATTAGCACTCCTTAAAATCTTCTCTTTTTTGCCGATATACCCTATAAGGATTATCTAAACAAGGGGGGCAAGTATGTATGGTAAATCGACTAGCTGACATTAGTACTCGTGTTCAACAAAATGTTCCTTCCAAAATAGAGAATAACGTTAATGCACCTACTAATAAAAATGTTACGATTGTTAGAGAAAAGCAATCTGTATACGAAAATGAAGCATCTTCAAAAGAAGCGTTATCCCCAAATATTGCAGAGAAAATGACCGAAAGTTTAAACAAGTTTCTAGAAACTACTAGTACAAAACTAAGGTATGAATATCATGAAAAACTAAACAAATATTATGTGACATTAGTCGATAAACAGACGGATGAAATTGTTCAAGAGATTCCAAATAAGAAATTGATGGACATGCATGCGGCGATGTTAGATTTTGTTGGTGTATTAATAGATAAGAAGATTTAGAAAGTAGGGAAGATAATGGCTTTGCGTATTAGTGGGTTAGCAAGTGGGATGGATACAGAAACGATGGTAAAAGAGTTAATGACTGCACATCGAATCCCTTTAGATAAAATAACACAAAAGAAACAATATACGGAATGGCAACGAGATGATTATCGGACAGTAAACAGAAGTTTAAATGACTTCCGAAATTTAACGAATGATAGCATGTTAAGACAATCAACATTTATCCAAAAAACGGTAACTTCATCTGCACCAGATAATATTACGGTAAAAAATATCAACTCTACTAGTGATTTTTCTGGGAAGATCAAAGTAACTCAATTAGCTGAGTCTGCAACAATGCAAAGTAAGTCTTCGGTAATTTCATCCGAGGCAGATTTAACTAAGTCATTGAAAGTATTGAAACCGACATTAACTGTCCCATCTTCATTTACTATTAAAGCCATTAAAGCAGATGGTACAATGGATACAACAGGTTATGAAGTTAAATTAGATGAAAAATCAACTATGCAAAGTGTATTAGATGATATCAATAAAAACTCTGGTGTAAACGCTTTTTATGATTCATTTACAGGGAAGATAGCATTTACTGCAAAAAATAGTGGTGATGTAAAGACTCCAACAACTGATGGGAATGAAATTGAGTTTTCAGGAAATTATGGTTTCTTAAAAGTTGAACAGAATAATAAAGCTGCGGCTATTGCTGCTGTACCTTCTGGAACTGTAGGGAAAAATGCTTTAATAACATACAACGGATTAGAAACTGAAAGACAAACAAACACATTCCAAATAAGCGGTTTTGAAATTTCACTAAAAAAAGCAAGCTCAGAAGAAATCACGTTTAGCTCCACCCCAGACGTAGACTCAATCCTAGGCTCTATCACTAAATTCGTAGACGAGTACAATAAGTTAATAGAAGACTTAAATACTCAAATTCGAGAGACCAAATATAAGGATTATCAACCACTAACAGATGAAGAAAAAGAATCGTTATCAGAAGACCAGATAAAAAAATGGGAAGAAAAAGCGATGAGTGGAACACTGAGAAATGATAGTATCATTACGAGTGTTTTAAACAAAATGCGTACTGCCATGAGTTCGGCTGTTGGAAAGTCACCTAACTCAATCTCATTAAGTCAACTAGGTATTACTACTTCAAGTAACTATTTAGAAAATGGGAAACTTTCAATTGATGAAACGAAGTTGAGAGCAGCTATATCTGAGGATCCAAACAAAGTGTATGAATTATTTGCTTCCAACGGGGAGGCTGATTCTGATAAAGGTATAGCAAGAAGATTAACTAAGGCACTTGAAGAAGCTAGAAAAAGCATCACTGCTAAAGCTGGTTCTGAGTCAGCTACCGTAAACAATTCTTTTGTACTTGGCCGTTTATTAGATGGATACGATGATCAAGTTAAACGTTTTGAAGACCGTTTAGCAACGATGGAAACTCGTTATTGGAAGCAATTTACCGCGATGGAAAAGGCAATTCAACAAGCAAATTCACAGTCTACTTATCTTGCAGGTATGTTTAGTACAGGTTCATAATAAAAATAGAAATTTAGTCGAGGTGCAATCAAATGGCAGTAAATAATCCATATAAAGCCTATCAAGAAAACAGTGTGACGCAATCCACACCAGGTGAATTGACGTTAATGCTATACAATGGTTGTTTAAAATTTTTAAACCAAGCGAAAAAAGGAATCGAAACAAATAATATCGAGTTAAAAAATACAAATATCCAAAAAGCACAAAATATCCTTCGTGAGTTAATGGTGACGCTTGATATGTCACAATCCGTATCAGAATCGATGGCTAGTTTATATGACTACATGATTAATCGTTTAATAGAAGCAAACATAAAAAATGATGCTGCGATTGTGGATGAAGTATATGGACTAACAACAGAATTTCGAGATACATGGAAACAAATCATCCAAACAAATCGTCAAAAGCAATACGGGGCACCAGGTGAAATATGATTCGTCAAAGTTTAACTAGCTGGAAAACTATCACCGAACAATTACTTCGTATTCTACATGTAATGGAAGAGGATAAACGAGATATCGTCATCGAACAAGTAGATACGTTATTAGATGAACGAGAAGCACTTCAATCATCTATTCAAGCACCATTTACAGACGGAGAACAATTATTTGGTCAAGCGTTGCTTCCATTAGAAGAAGAGTTAGACAGTCAACTAAAACTGTTTAGAAAAGCGATTCGATCAAATATTACCGAGCAACAAAAGAAAAAGGTTTCCATGAATGCATATATGGATCCTTATAGCCAAGTATTTCGGGACGGCACTTTTTACGATAAGAAGAAATAACACAAACGGCATTAGCCCTGTGCTTATGCCGGTTTTATAATTAGAGACTTTGCTCAATAATACGGTTTGGAATGAATACATAGAAAAACGATAAGGAGTTATTGTATGAAACTAACAATTGCTAAAAAACTATGGATGGGTTTTTCCGTTATATTAATCGTACTTGTCGCATTGACAAGCTTGACGTTTATGACAGGGAAAAATACCGCTGAGAAGTATAGTTTTGTATTAGACGATCAAATGGAGAAAGTTATTTTAGTAAAGGAAATTGAAATTGCTCAAAAAGGTATTTCTACGAGCTTAATGGAATATTTATGGTTAAATACAGATGCAGCTCGACAAGGTATACAAACAAATCAAGCTATATCAATGGAACTATCAGATGAGTTGCAAGATAGATTATCTTTCCCTGAAACAAAAGAAATGATGGAAGAATATAAGCAAAAAGAAAAAATATTGTTTTCGAAAAATACAGAGCTAGTCACTGCGAAACAAAGAAATAATACATCTGAAGTGAGTAAACTTACTTCGGAAACATTTAGTACATACACAAGTTTGTTAACTATTTTAGATGAAATGGAACAGTTTTTCCAAAGTGATATAGAAAAAGCGAGAAAAGACATAGCAAATACGGAAGCTAATACACTTATAGTCATGATTATTTTGACTGTTGCAAGTGTTGTGTTAGGAATTATTATTGCCTATGTCATTAGCAAAAGTATTGCAAATCCAGTTAAAAAAGTTACAGCAGGGTTATCAGAGATCGCAGGAGGGAACTTAGCGGTCGAGCCAATTCGCATTAAAAACAAAGATGAAGTCGGAGATATGGCTAAGGCCTTTAATACAATGGCGGCCGATTTGAAACAAGTTGTTTCGAGTGTACGAGATTCTTCCATGCAACTTGCAGCAAATGCGGAACAACTTTCTGCAAGTGCCGAGGAAAGCTTAGCTTCTTCTCAAATGGTCGCGAAATCTGCAGAAGAACAAATGGCTACTAGTGAGCAACAAGTACAGCATATGGATATTTCTGTAGACTCATTGACGGAATTATCGCAAGGTGTAGGTTCCATTTCTGTAAGCAACGAAGAAATGTTACATGCAACGGAAGAAGTACAGAAATTAGTGCAAAAAGGTTCTGGAGTTGTGTTGAATGTTGCTTCGCACATGACTACAATTCATACAACATTTAAAGATACAACAATCATTATGAACAATATGGCGAAGCATTCCAATGAAATTCAATCCGTTACTTCAATAATTACCGATATTTCGGAGCAAACGAACTTACTTGCATTAAATGCAGCGATTGAAGCAGCACGTGCTGGTGAGTATGGTAAAGGCTTCGCAGTTGTAGCAGAAGAAGTTCGTAAACTTGCGGAGCAATCAAAAAACTCCGCTACGCAGATCGCTTCGATGGTCCAAGTGATCCAGTCAGCTTCAGGCGATGCTGTGAAAGCAATTACGGATGGCGGTAACAAAGTAGAAGAAGGACTTTCAAAAACAAATGAATCACTCGAAGTATTCAATCAAATTGAAACGGCAGTAGGGGATGTAGGATCCAAAGTAGAAACTGTTTCAGCTGCAATCGAGCAAATTCAAGCGATGGCGGAATCCGTTTCAGAAGGCTCACTAGAAGTTCAACGCTTGGCGAAAATTGCCGCAGATGGTGCAAACGACACTAGTGCAGCTACAGAAGAACAGCTAGCAGCAAACGAAGAAATTACGGCCAATGCACAATCATTAGCAAATCTAGCAGAGGCACTTCAAAATAACGTGAGTCGTTTTAGACTTTAAATAGAAGGAAATGGATTCTGATCGAGTAAATCGTTTGGAATCCATTTTTTTCATAATCTGTCTAGCGTAAGCCGCCTTGCCCCTCGGGGTCAAATGGGTAATAACTGCGGTGGCTGAGGAGCTGCCTCCTCGCGATTCCCCATTTGCCTGTCGGGGCAGTAATAGGCGCTTCCGCTTTTCTTATTCAAGCGAAAAATTGATTTAGCAACTGATTATATTCTTCTTTCTTCTCCAAAATTGGTAAATGCCCACAATTATCAAATATAACGACTTTAGCTTTAGGCATAAACCACTTGGTTTGATAGATGCTTATTAAAGGATTTACTTCATCGTATTTTCCTCCGATGATTAAAGTAGGAATTTTTATAAATGGCAAAATGGGAAGATAATTTGATTTTACCGCTGAAAGAGAAGAAGGGATATAAGAATCCTTTTTGATATTAAACATTTTCTTAGCAGCTTCGATTAACTTAGGTTCTTTCTGAAACAGGCATTTTTTCGCAGTATACGTTGTATATTCTTCTTTCGATGTGGCACTCAAATTTTTTGCGCCTTTCATGACAGTCAGTTGTCCTAAAAATGTAGGGACGTAAGAGAATGTATTAGACAAAACCATAGAGAGAACAGTTTCTTTGCTCTGTCTATAGATCTCCTGTACAACTAGACCTCCCATGGAAAGCCCGCAAAAATGCGCTTTTTTTATATTTAAGGAAGCAAGAAGAGATAGAATGTCTATCGCAAAATTAGATATGGAAATATTACTGTATATTTGAGATTCCCCATGTCCGCGTAGGTCAGGTATTATTAAACGGTAATTGGAAGATAATTCGTACTGATTTTCCCAGGATTCCTTTTTGCTTCCCAATCCATGAATTAAAACGACAGGGTCTCCTTGACCCACATCCAAGTAATATATGATATAAACCTCCTTTACTGTGGATCATGTATTGTTATTGTTCCCGAGCGTCTTCTTATTATTCCTATTTTATTCAAAGGAAAGTATATGGCCACATTTTAAAAGCAAATAATGGAGCTCAATGTCCAAATTCATGTTATTGTTAGATAGAATATTTTAAAAGTGAGTAGGTGAACAAACATGATTGAGGTAAAAACTTCTACATTAAGTGATGGAGAATTCAATAGAGGGTTATTTGCAACATGTGATATCAAAAAAGGTGATCTTTTACATGAAGCACCAGTCATTGCTTATCCAAACGAAGAGCATCAATACATTGAGCAAACTATACTCGGTGATTACGCATTTGAGTATGGGATAGGTCGATCTGCTATTCTTCTTGGTTATGGAATGTTGTTTAATCATTCATATGAACCTAATGTAACGTATGAGATTAATTTTAAAAATCACACATTTGACTTTTTTGCTTACACAGATATAAAAGCAGGTGAGGAAATTTTAATTAATTATAATGGCGACGTTGATGACAAAGATCCACTTTGGTTTAATAAGGAATAAAAGAAATTGGAGGAGATTCTTGATGAATCGCCCTTCTAAATGAAACAACTTTCTTAATCCCTAAAAGATTAAGAATTAAAGAAAACCTATTTTAAAAACATCTATAATAACCATCTATCAGTTACAATGATAGATGGTTATTATATTTCTAGGGACACAATAAACTCTACAAACTAAAAAAAGCTATATTAGCATGAAACTTAGGTACAGCATACAAGATAATGCTAGGTGTTTATGATATTTTTATTATTATTGAATAATAAGGAGTATGAAAATGGTTTTACTAAAAAATGGTTTAGATAAGACAATATTTTTAGTGTTAGTAAATTTGTTTATTGTATTTTTAGGCATGGGTTTAGTAATTCCGGTAATGCCTACATTAATGAGAGAGATGCAATTAGAAGGTTCCACTATGGGATATTTAGTGGCGGCATTTGCATTTGCACAATTATTAATTTCTCCTGTTGCGGGAAAATGGGTAGATTCGATTGGTCGTAAAAAATTGATTGTGATTGGTATGTTTATTTTTGCGTTGTCTGAATTGCTCTTTGGTCTTGGTCAAGATGTGAAAATATTATATATTTCTAGAATGTTAGGCGGGATTAGTGCAGCGTTCATAATGCCGGCAGTGACAGCTTTTGTTGCAGATATGACCTCTTTAAGAGAGCGTCCAAAAGCAATGGGTTACGTTGCAGCTGCAATCAGCGCAGGGTTTATCATAGGACCTGGAATTGGTGGTTTTTTAGCTGAACACGGAACTAGACTTCCCTTCTTTTTTGCGGCAGTGCTAGGCTTGTTGGGTTCTATTTTCTCACTTGTTATATTGAAAGAGCCTAAAAGACCAGATGTTAAAGAGAGTAATACAGATAAGCCAGTTGTAAAATCAGGGTTCCGCAAAATATTGGGACCAATTTATCTGATTCCTATGATTATTATTTTTGTTTCTAGTTTTGGCTTGGCTGCTTTTGAGACGGTATATTCTCTTTTCGTCGATTATAAATTTGCATTTACACCAAAAGATATTGCACTGATTATTACGATTAGTGGAGTTTTAGGCGTCATTGCCCAAGTTTTAACATTCGACCGAATTGTGGAGAAAATTGGGGAAATTAGATTGATACAAATTTGTATGGGTGTATCGGCAATTTTCATATTTGCTATGATTAAAGTGTCAGCATATTGGTCCATATTAATAGTGACTTTTGTGGTTTTCTTAATGTTCGATTTAATTCGTCCTGCACTGACGACGTATTTATCTAAAATAGCTGGTAATGAGCAAGGGTTTGTAGGAGGTCTAAATTCAACTTTCACAAGTATAGGAAATATTATTGGGCCGAGTATGGCAGGGATTTTATTTGACGTGAATATTGATTATCCATATGTGTTATCGATGTTTGTACTTATACTCAGCTTTGTCATTTCATTGTTCTGGAAAGAACGAACAAATTAATAGACTATGTAATAAGGGATGTCATTTTGTCTTTTTATGAAAATCCGATACAATAGTACGTAGAGTATTTGATTGTGAATGGAGGACTAGTTGTGAGTGAAGTGGCAGCTTTACAAAAAGAAGCTATAGACATGCTAAAAAAGACAAGCAGAACTTTTTATATCCCAATCACTTTTTTAGAACCGAAACTAAAAAAGGCGGTAGCTTCTGCTTATTTATGCATGCGTGCGATTGACGAAGTAGAGGATCATGAGACATTAGATCCGAAAATAAAACAAGAATTATTAATTGCAACTAGTAAAATGTTGTTAAAAGACTTTAATAAAGTAGAATATGAGCAACTAGTAGCACCATATAAAGATATACTTCCTACAGTTTCACTAAGATTAGGCGACTGGTTAGAAATTTGTCCTACTGATTTAGTTGAAACAGTAAAAGTTTATACTAGTGAAATGGCAGAAGGAATGGCTAAATGGGTAGGTAAGAACTGGCAAGTAAAAACGAAAGAAGATCTCGATGAGTATACATATTATGTGGCAGGTCTTGTTGGTGTAATGTTATCAGAGTTGTGGAAATGGAGTGCAGATATTGAGACGGACCGCGAGCTTGCAATAGCGTATGGACGTGGTCTTCAAGCGGTTAATATATTACGTAATGTAGACGAGGATAGTGAAAGAGGCGTTAAGTTTTTCCCAGAAGGATGGACTCGAGCAGACATGTTTGAGTATGCTGATGGGAATTTATCGAAGGCTGATGACTACATCAAGAGTATTAATCGTCGCAGTATTTTGTTGTTCTGCAAACTACCACTGGCACTTGCGCATAAGACATTAAAGGCACTGAAGAGTGGGAAAGAAAAAATGACTCGAGCAGAAGTAGAAGAGACCGTAGAAGAAGTACAAGCAGAGGCTAAGTAAGTACAAAAAATACCCAGTAGAGTGGATGATTAACCCGTTCAGTTGAGTGGTACAAAACACAAATTAAACACATAAATGGACTGTTAATTGTAAATTAATTAACAGTCCATTTTTAATGATATATAGTGATTTTTACTGTATTGGATACCTTTTTAACACAGCTATTAGCAACTATATCATCCAGGTCACAATGGTTATTGTTACTTTAAAAATCAATGCTAATTAGCTTGTTAATTGCCATGTTAAAAGATATGTCAAAAAGTTCGATTCAAGATTCATGATATACTCTTACATCTTATTAATGTGAATACTATTTGGAATATTTTAAAATGGCTGTATAGTATAAGGGAGATGTTAAATTTTGTCTTCTTCAACTAACGCACCCGTTAGTTTAAGAAGAAAAAGGACGCTTATTCAACAATAGCGCCCGATTGTTGAAGTACATTCGATCACATTATCACCTATTCTTTTCCGAGGTAATTCTATTTAAATTTTTTAGGAGTTTTACATATTCACCATATTCGTCTTCACCATTAAATAATACGTTAGTAAATCCCTTCTTTTCATATAGATGTCTTGCGTTTAAGTTATCTGTATCGATCCAAAGTGTTATTTCCTCATATCCAATTTGGGATATGGACAAGCACACAAATATGGCGAAGATGTTTTAGATGAGAGCACGATTCCTATAACCAACAGAATGACAGAGATCAAAAAAGTTGTTACAGAACCAATAGGTGTTAAAATCCCTAAAAATTAATAGAATAATCCCCAAGACAATTAATCCGATAACCATTGAGATTCCTCCTTCCCTCAATAAACCATTTTTCCTGTTTCTTTACCCATTTGCTTATTAACACTATTAACCACTTTCCCATAGTTCCAAAAGAAAAAACGATTACCTGGTATAGTAACCGCCTTCATTCTCCGTCAACGATCTTTGCAAAGTCATCAAGAGTAGTTGAATACTTGATATAGATCCGTGGTAAAAGATAGAATTCGTCTTTTATGCCCTTCTCAGAAAATAGTTCAGGAGTTGTCGTAAGTCCAAACAAATAGTATTTCTTCGTTTCTGCTACGATCTTGTTACTGAAATTTCCGTATGGATACGCAAGAGCATTAACTGGTTTGCCCGTTATTTTTTGAATTTTATCTTTGGACCCTTTCAGTTCATATTCAAAATTTTTTATTTTCGTCAAATCAGGATGTGTAGCAGTATGAGACTGAATTGAGATGATCCCCGAATCAGCCATCATTTTTAAATCCGATTCCGATAATCGGTTGGAGCGACCGATAAAGTCAGAAATAACAAACATGGTACCAGTTGGTTTAAAACGTTCGTTTTCTAGTTTTTGAAAGATACCAAATGCATTCAGATTGTTTTTGTACCCATCATCAAAGGTAATGAAAATGGGTTTGTTTACTTTATCAATGTCTTGCCATCGATCAAAAGTTAATAATGTGTAACCATGGTCTCTTAGATAAATCATTTGTTTCTCGAAATTCTTCGGTGTTACATATAACTCCTTAGAACCCTGCCCTTTAAATTCGTCAATCGAATGATATATTAAAATAGGTACTTTACGTTGAGCAAAAACTTGTGATGGAAGAATTAATATAAGAAGACATAGGAAAAACATTGCAACCTTTTTCATAAAACTCCTCGCTTTAT
>Ga0209013_10004207_pt1 | contig 12662 bp, 12 predicted proteins | sample Cruoilmetagenom2_FD_187291 | JGI IMG/M metagenome (GOLD analysis project Ga0209013, IMG submission 187291) | Oil polluted marine microbial communities from Coal Oil Point, Santa Barbara, California, USA - Sample 2 (SPAdes) (version 2) | ecosystem: Environmental > Aquatic > Marine > Oil seeps ...
CAGGTCGCCCGCCACGACTGCATCGTCCCGACTCGCAGCTACTAACGCGCACTCCACCGAGCCGGGGCACGCCATCGGCGTCCGAACGCATCAAGAGTTGGGAACCGTACGGCCCCTGACAGCCCACTTAGTAGTCGATACGTGGCCACCCGGGCCGCGACAGACACGGAGATGTGGCGCCGGTTCCCCTCCCGAGCTCCCGGAGCCGCAGACAACACCATGCATCGTGCTGCGCCTTATGTCGTCATGCCCATCATCGCGGTCCTGGGTCTCAGCGCGGTGGCGACCGCCCAGGCCCCGCCGCTCGATGCCACCGATCCGGTCGGGGCCGGCGCGCCGGAGCTGCTGCAGCCCGTCAACCAGGTCACAGGCACCGTGGTCGGTGACAAGCTCATCGATCCTGGCGAGCTCACCTGGCAAGGGAACGTCCGCCAGATCCGCGGCAAGGTCGCGGAGCTCACGACTCATTGGAGCTCTCCGGGCCTGCCCAGCACCGTCCAGTCGATCTGGAACAGCGACGAGTACGAAGTGCCCGGCGCCTTCGGCCGAGCCAAGATCCACGCCGGGACGTTCCTGTTCCGCGACGAAGGTGGTGCCTGGGTCGGTCCCTTCGCCGGCCTCGAGTACGTCGATGGCGCCACGGACCTGCAGGCAACCCTCGTGGGCACTGAGAGCTACTACGGTCAGTGCGCCATCCTCAACGTGATCTGGTCCCAGGCACATGCCTGGGAGATGGACGGCATGGTCTTCGACTGCCAGTCGCTCCAGGTGATGCAATAGTCGACAGATTCACGGAACCGTTTGGCGGCCTGGCGCACACTTGCTAGATTGAGGACGGCGACGTGCGCCGTGCCACAGCGGTGGTGGCCATGCAGCGAGAGCTCGTCGAACGGGCGATCAAGGGTGACCGCGAGGCGTTCTCCGCCCTGGTGGAGGCGTCCGTGTCGCGCCAGTATGCCGTCGCCACCCTCATCCTCCGCGACGGGGACCGCGCCCAGGACGCGGTCCAGGAGGCGATGATCTCTGCCTGGAAGGGACTCAGCGCGCTCCGAAACCCTGACGCGTGGGAAGCCTGGCTCCATCGCCTCACCGTCCGCGCCTGCTTCAGTCAGGTCCGGAAGGAGAAGCGTCGCCGGCTGGTCGAGCTGCACGTGAAGCCCGACCGCGAGCCGGCAGGAGCCCATGACGACACGGTGGCCGTGGCGGAGCGCGATCGACTCGAGCGAGCGCTGGACCGCCTACCCATCGACCAGCGTGCCGTCATCGTCCTGCACTACCACTTCGGGCTGCCTCTCACCGAGGCCGCTCCGATCCTCGACATCCCCGTCGGGACGGCCAAGTCCCGGCTTCATCGCGGCCTCAAGACGCTCCGCCTCGCTATGAGCGCGGAGCCCGAGGCCCAGCGGATCCCGGCAGCGGAGCGAGCGTCATGAGCACCGAAGAGCGATTCGACCGACTCCTCTCCGACATGCTCGACGAGGACGCTCCGACGCAGCCGCCGGACCGCCTCCTCCCCGAAACACAGCGAGCCCTGCGCCATGTCCATCGCTGGCCGCGCTGGCTCGCTCTCCTCAAGGAGCCTCCCATGCGTATCTCATCGCGCGTCTCCGTCGGTTCGCCGACGGCACGGATGGCAGCCATCGCGGTGGCCACCCTGCTCCTGGCCGTCATGGCCACCGGCGCCGTCATCGGCGGCAGTCAGCTGCTGGCCGGACCCGGCATCATCGTCGTGGCCCAGGACGGCTCGGGCGACTACACCACCATCACCGAAGCGGTCGATGCGGCCAGGGACGGGCACACCATCCTCGTCCGGCCCGGCACCTACACCGAAGCCATCGTCATCAGCGACGACCTCAAGCTCACCGGTGACGCCGAAGACCCGTCGCTCGTCGTCATCCGAGCCCCGGTGAACGGGCCCACGTATCTGACCAGCGGGCCATCATGGGTGGTCGCCACCACTCTCAACCACGCCGCCGTTTCAGGGCAGATGCCCTACTCGATGCTCCTCGTGGACACAGAAACGGTCGTCTCCGGGCTGACCGTCGAGGGCAGGGGATCCAGGGTCATCGTCCATGGTGGCGCACCTAGGCTGGAGGGCCTCGTCCTCGACGATGTCGGCTGCCCCCATGGGAGCGATGTGGGATGCAAGCCCGGGGCGGCCAGCATCGTAATCCAGGCCAGGTCACAGGCCACCCTGGACGGCAACACGCTGCTCGGCTGCGGCCAGATCTCCGTCGTGGATGCCTCTGCGCCGCTCATCAAGGCCAACACGCTGACCGGTGGCTCGGTCATCTGGGGCTTCCCGGGCGATGAGGCCGTCATCCGAGACAACACCATCAACGGCGGACTTGAGACAGCCATTCACATGGGCGGGCCGAGCACGGTCACCATCGAGCACAACACGATCGTCCACACTCCAATCGGTGTGGCCATCGGCGACAACATCGATCGGAGCCTGAACGCAATCGTCCGAGACAACGATGTCAGTGGGGCGCACGTGGGCATCAACGTGGTATCGGACGGCGGCCGCCCGACGATCGAGGGCAACGAGCTAGGCGGCAACGATATCGGCATCACCATCGCCCGTTCGGACGCGACGGTCAGCGGCAACCACGTCCACGGCAGCGGGTCCGGGGTCACCATCGACCATGGTTCGCCCAGCCTGGAGGGCAACACCATCGAGGACAACGGGGTCGGAATCGCGATCCTTACGCATGAGGCCGATCCGAGGCTCACGGGTAACACGCTCTGCGGCAACGAGACGAACTTCCGACTGATGCGGGGCGCCAAGATGCCAGCCACCAACGGCAACGACATCTGCCCTGACGCGGTCGCGGCGGTGAGCGAGTAGGCACGACCCCAAAGCGGAATCCTTCTTCCGCGGCAGACTGCCCGGACCGATCAGCGGGTTGGTCCGGGCAGCGCCGTGCCTACCACCAGGGGCGTAGCGGGCGCGATGCTGGCGTGCCGCGACCCTGGGGCTTCGCCATAAGCATCTGGAAGACACCGAGATCACCGCTCTCGAAGCCGAGACGGGCAGCCGACATGTACAGCCGCCACGTTCGGGCTACCTCATCGCCTGCTGCGGCAACGGCCTCGTCCCAACGCTCCTCCAGTCGAGCCACCCAGGCGGCCAGCGTCAGTGCGTAGTGCGGCCGCAGCGACTGCACGTCGATGACCTCGAAGCCGGCACGACGGGCGACGGCGATGGCCTCGTCGACCGGCACGAGCTCACCGTCGGGGAAGACGTAGCGGTCCACGAAGCGACCCGGGCTGGCCGGTCCTCCCCGGCGCCACCGTGGACCCAGGTGTCGGATCGCAGCGATGCCGTGGTTGAGGAACAACCCGCCGGGTTTGAGCGCCCGGGAGGCAGCCTCGAAGTAGCGAGGCAGGTTGGCACGCCCGACGTGTTCGAACATGCCCACCGAGGCCGCGACGTCGAAGACGCCGAGCGCGTCCAGATCGCGGTAGTCGCGGACCTCGCAATGCGCCAGGTGGGTGATGCCGGCATCGCGGGCCCTCGCGTTGGCCTCGTCGGCCTGTCGTTCGCTCAGCGTGATGCCGACCGCCTGCACGCCATACATCTCGGCTACGTAGTTGACCAGGGAACCCCAGCCGGAGCCGATGTCCAGCAGGCGTTGGCCGGCCCCGACCCGGAGCTTTCGCGCGATGAGGTCGAGCTTGGCCTCCTGCGCTTCGTCGAGTCGGGCGGCCGCCTCGGCGGGCGTGGTGCCGTCAGGGAAGTACGCGCTCGAATAGGTCAGACGCGTATCCAGCCAGAGCGCGTAGAACGCCTCGCCCACGTCGTAGTGGAAGCGGATGGTGGCCATGTCGCGCGCCCGGGAGTGGCGTCTGCCCCGCTGGCTCGCGACGCGCTGCAACGGACGCGGGGGCGCCGCCCCGTGCCGCAGCTCCAGGCCCCAGCGCAGCAGCCGGCGGGCATCGGCAGGTCGAAGACGCCGCAGGTCCACGGCGTCGGCTGCGGTGATCGCCGCCACGACCTCACCCTCGACATCGACGTCTCTGCGCAGGAAGGCGTCGGCAAACCGATCGGACGACGGTGGCAGCAGATGGGCCAGCCCATCGGGTCCGTGGATGACCGCGCGCGGCGGAGCAGACGCGTGAGCAGGATCTCGTCGCCGCTTGGCATCAGCGTCTCCGTTCTCGTCGAGGACGACCTCGAGGGTCGATGGGTCCAGGACAGAGGCCCGGAAGACCCGCAGGATCCCCCGCGCCAGGAGCGTCCGCCGTGCGGCCGCATCACTTCGGGGCATCAGCCTGCGCCAGCAACCCGGTGGCCACCGCTCAGGCCCGAGCCGATCGCCGCCACCATGCCATCGACGAGCCGTCGAACGTAGCGGCCGTCGGGGTCGTTGTCCACGTTCGCCTCGGTGACGACGATGGCGGCCACGTCGCCGGCGCCGCACAGCGTCTCCAGCGCCGCCATCGTGTCATCGACCGAGAGGCCCTGGTTGAACTTCGGGAACTGACCCAGCGGCAGCTCCGTCGAGTCGATGACGTCCACGTCGAAATGGACGATCAGGCCATCACGATCCCCGAGTGCCGCCAGTGCCTCTGCCGCCGCCAGTGCGGGCCGGCCCTCGACGGAAGCCCGGCCATAGCGGTGGACACCGTGGAGGTCCGCGAGCCGGCGCCTGGCATCGCCGAGCTCCGTCTCGTCGTAGCCGATGGCGGCGACGCGCCGTCCTTCGATCAAGGGGCTACGCCCTCCGATGTCCCGCAGCTCCGGAGCCGATCCCTCCAGCCCCAGCAGATGGGCGATGCCCATGGCATCGAGGATCCCCGAGCGAGTCGTCTGCGGTGTGTCCAGGTCGATGTCCCCATCGAGGTACGCCAGGGCCACGTCCGGTCGTCGGCGCACCAGGCCCGCGGCGATCCCCAGCGTCAGCGTGCACTCCCCGCCCAGCACCAACGGCAGGCGGCCCTCGGCGCTGAGCGCCTCGACACGGTCGGCCACGGCCAGCGCGACCTCCACCACGCGGCCCAGATTCTGCTGCCTGGGATGCTGTGGGTCGGTGGTGTAGGGCTGGACCGGTACGTCGCCGGTGTCGGAGATGGTCAGGCCCGCGCCACGCAGGCCCTCGATGAGGCCCGCCTCACGGAACGCGGCAGGCGCTCGTGACAGGCCCACGCCGTAGGCTCCGGCCGCTGACGGGACTCCGATGACCGCGATCTCCATGACGACCCTCCTGCGCTTCGAACAGCCCGGTTCGCAGACACGGACCACGTCGATGACGATCCTGTGACAGCGCGCCGCTCGAGAGCAGCGTAGCGTGCGCCAGCACACATCGAGGCGGTGGACGTGGATCGACGATGTGGCCACGGTCCGATCGGGGGCTGCCCGAACAGGGTCCCTCTCCCTCCCCTTCCCCGGTCGGACCGACCACACCACCGCTCCAGAGACAGGATGAGCCCGATGCTTCGCAATACCCGACCCGCCGCCCCGATCGCTGGCAGCGTGGCCATGGCCCTGGCCATCGCGGTCGGCCTTGGTCCAGCCACTGCGGCCCAGGACATCTCCCCTCTTGATGAAGCCCGCGCCTTGCTGGCCAGCGAGCTCAACACCATCGAGATCATCGAGCGTTTCGGCCCCAGCGTGGTCGCGGTCACCGTGGTCGTTCGCGGCGAGGTCATGTCGCCCTTCGAGGGTGTGCCCGAGGACCAGGTGCCGGAGGACTTCCAGCGCTTCGAGCGGTTCTTCGGCGAGCAGGAACCCCTACGCCAGTCGAGCGGGAGCCGCTTCCTCATCCAGCTCGAGGAGGAGCCCTTCCTGGTCACCAACTTCCACGTCGTCGAAGGCGCACTGGGCTCGGAGACGGCCGATATCCGCGAGGGCGCCGAGATCAGCGTGACGTTCCCCGCCGACGCCGACGAGGACATCGCAGTCGAGGTCGTGGGCGTGAACCCGTCCTTCGACCTGGCCCTGCTGCAGGTGCAGGACGAGGCACAGCTGCCGCCAACGCCACCCCTGGCCATCGCGGACTCGGACGACCTCGCAGTGGGCCAGAAGACGATCGCCATCGGCAACCCGTTCGGCCTCGAGTCGAGCGTCACCAGCGGCATCGTGTCCGCGCTGGGGCGCTTCATGCCCACCATCGGCCAAGTGCCGGTACCCATGATCCAGACCGATGCGGCCATCAACCCGGGCAACTCCGGCGGGCCGCTGCTCGACTCCCGCGGTCGGCTCATCGGCATCAACACGGCACTCATCAACCCGCAGGGCCGGTCCTTCGCCGGCCTCGGTTTCGCAGTGCCCAGCAACCTGCTTCGCGAATCACTGGCCAACCTGGAGCTGGGCGGCGTCACCGACGTCAGCAGCACGCGACCACGCCTGGGCATCGCCGCGCAGAGCCTGGAGCTGGTCCCCATCCCCGTTCGCGATGAGCTTGGCCTCCCCGACGAAGGCGTGGCCATCATCGACGTCCAGGAGGGCAGCGTCGCGGACAAGGCCGGCCTGCAGGGCAGCGACGACACCATCACCCTCGAGGGCGACTTCGAGTTTCCCGCGCCGCGCGACGTCATCGTGGCCATCGACGGCGAGGCCATCGATTCCGTCGAGGACGTCTCCCTCAAGGTCACCTACGAATCGTCCGCCGGTGACAAGCTCGACTTCACCGTCGTCCGGGACGGCGTGGAGATCAGTGTCCCGGTGACCCTGGAGCTCTCACCGCGGAACGCCGACGTGGCGTCAGCCGGTTGATCACGACCCGGTCAGTCGGTCGGAGGGGCATCAAGACGGAAGAAGAGCTGCCATTCCAGGTCGCCCGAGGCGTCGACGGAAACGACGATGGGCGCGGCCGGCATGGTCACACCGAATGAGGTGAAGTCCACCGGAAGTGTGCCCACCACCACCACGACATCGCCGACGCGCTGACCAGTCAACTCCAGCATCACATCCTGGCTGGTGTCGCGGATGGTGACGGTGCCGGGTAGCGAGGCGGTGAAGGTCTCGCCCTCCACGGGCAGGAAGCCCAGGTCCACCGGCTCGCTCGACACGAACGTGGCAGTCGGGAAATCGCGGGTCCCCAGCGCACGCTGGATGGCGTTGTCCCGACGGGGGCGATCGCTGACGATGCCCGTGAGGTCGGCCTCGATGAGCGCATGCTCGATCACGGAGCCGGCGGCCTCGAGCCCGCCGCTGACCACGGGCGTACGGCCCACCGCCTCGACCTTGCCACCGGGGCTGAGGACCTCGGCCACGCGGAAACCGACCCATGAACTGCTGAAGTCCTCGAAATCGCCGATGGTGGTGTCAAGGGTCCAGATGCCGTCTATACCGCCGGCGGGTTCGGCCGACTCCTCGGCGCCCTGGGCGAAGACCGCCCCGGTGCCGATCACGAGCGCGGCGACGAGGGCGATGGGGAAGGCTCGGATCTTGCTCACGACGATCTCCTGTGGAGGCTGGGCACGCGGAGCATATCCGTCATGTTCGTATCCGGTGCTCAGCCCTTCGACTCGACCCCTGGGCCGTCGCGCTGGAGCAGGTCCGTGCACCATGGCGATGGCGGGGGCAGGATCAGCTTGGCCAGGCCCATGATGTGCGGTTCGTACGCCTCGCGCAGCTTGACGAACTCGGCCCACGCTTCGTCAACATCCTCGACCAGCGGGACGCCGTCGGCCTCGAGCCGCTCCACCTCGGCGTCGAAGTCCCCACGCGTGAGGAGGGTGTAGTGCTCGTCCTCGCCATCGGGCCGCACGAAGAAGAAATGGGCGATGCTCACGATGGCCTCCACGCCGGCCCGGGAGGCCATCTCGGCACGCACGGAGAAGGGCGCCGCCACCAGCGTGTTGCGCAAGGCCGCGGCGTCGAGGATGGCGGTCGCGGCCGTCAGCCAGGAGCGTTGGGAGCGCGGGGAGCGGAAGAAGTTGAGCGAGGGCTCAGAGGTGTGTGTCTCGCCCAACGTGATGAGCCAGTGACCCCATTCGATCCACATGTCGTCGAGGCGGGTGGTGTCAGCGACACGGGTGAGATGCAGCACGAGGTCGGGACCATGGGCCACGCCGCCGCTCTTGATGCTGACGTCGGCCACGGTTACCTCGCGGCGCGAGAAGAGGCCGTAGATGGTGGGCAGGTAGGAGATGAGCAGGGCCACCACGCCGAGGCCGAGGACGGCGGCGATGATGGCCAGCACCTGGTGGACCGGCGACAACGGCTCCACGAAACCCAGCGTCGTGAACGACGAGCCCGCCAGCACGAACGCCTCATCGAGGTCGATGTCGCCGAGGGCATCGAACAGCAGCGTGAACCCGAATATGATGCCGGTCGCCCAGGCCAGGGCCATGGTCAGCAGCCCCAGGGGCGCGTGCACGCTGAGCACGACCTCCCGGTCGAGATGGCTGGTGAGCCTCGAGAGCCACAAGAGAAAGCCTCGAAAGCCCAGGAAGATGGCGCGGGTCAGCGGGTCGAACGCGGCGCGCGGCATCACCACGGTCCGGAAGGCCGATGACAGCGAGACGGTGATCAGCGCCAGTCCGACGACGAAGAGGGCGATCGAGATGATGACGTCCATGGGGGAAGCGTGCCACGTTCGCCGATGACGTGGCAGACGATACCGTTGGGAGTGATGACACACAGGAGGACGCGATGACCCGACTCGAACCGCTCTCGCTTGACCAGGTAGATGGCCTCGAGGAGATCGAGCGTACGTATCAGCGCACGCTTGGCTTCGTGCCCAACGGGCTGCGCATCATGGCCCGGCGGCCGGAGATCGTGCAGGGCTTCATCGCGTTGCGTCGAGCCGTGCTGGACCCCTCGTCAGGCACCGTGCCCACTGAGCTGAAGAACCTCGTCGCCCACGTCGCCAGCCGCACGCATGGTTGCCGGTATTGTCAGGCTCACGCGCTGCAGGGGGCGGGTCGCGCCGGTGCCGGGCAGGCGCGCCTCGAGGCGATCTGGGAATACCGGACCAGCGACCTCTTCACGGAAGCCGAGCGGGCTGCGCTCGACTTCGCGGTGCATGCCTCGTCGGTGCCCAACGCCGTCACAGACGAGGACTTCGCCGGACTGCGCGAGCACTGGGACGAGGGCCAGATCATCGAGGTCCTCGCAGCCGTGTCGCTCTACGGCTTCCTCAATCGCTTCAATGACTCGCTGGCCACTCCCCTCGAGGAAGGCTCCGCGACGTTCGCCGAGGACGCGCTCGGCGACAAGGGCTGGACGCGCGGCAAGCACGCCTAGGTCTGTGGCGCGGGATGGGTCCCGGCTCAGTCGGAGCGCATCACCGGGTCGGTGAGCACAAGGTCGGTAGCCAGGTCGCGCAGTGGCGTGATCCCGGCGGCGGTGAGGGCCTCGTGGTAGGTGCGTACGGCATCCTCGGGGCTGAGCTCCCCGCGGAGCACTCCCGGCATCAGCCGGACGAGGTCGAGCTGTGACTCCGCCTGCTTGATCTTGCGACCGAAGAGCGCCACCCGCGCACCATGTGACTCGACGCGATGGAGCAGCTCGAAGGTGTCTCGAGTGGTACCGGCCACCCCGCCAAGGACGCCGACCACGAGCGATGGGTCGTGCTCGATCAGCTCGGCCAGGGCGCCGGCGCCGTTGTAGGCCACCTTCAGGAACAGCGGGCGCTGGGATGTGGTGATGCCGGCCAGCGTGCGCAGGATGGCGTCGTTGACGAAGGCCGGGATGTCACCAGGCTCCAGCGCGACCGGCGCGTTGGGATTGAAGATCTCGAGGAAGTGGCGGATGCCGAGTGCGGCTGCCTCCAGCCGGAACTCGCGGTAGGCCTCGAGCGTGGCGAGGTCTCGCTCGAGGTCGTTGTTGAACGTCACCGAGTAGAGGACCAGGTCACAGAACGGGGCGATGGCCTCGAGGTCGACGCTGCGGAACGGTCGCGATGGGAGCTCGCGGTAGCGACTGCCACGGCCCAGCCAGATGTCCGTCGTGTCGTTGGCCCGGACTGCCAGCGTCACCTCGTCGTCGATCGAGCCGTCCGCCACCAGCCGCTCCCCGTTCGAGGCCGACGTCAGCAGCACATCGATGAGGCCATGGCCGACGAGCGTTCGCGCGTCCGCGAGGTGCGCTTCACGCGAGCGATAGCGGCCTGGCGCGATGGCCGTGCCCGACCCGGCAGGGGCGCCCGCCACGGGGCCCGCCGAGGGAACGCCGAAAGCCATGTCGGAATCCTTGGCGTCCGCGAGCACGAAGTCATCGGGCGTGTAGCGGCCCCTGGCGATGCTGTGCAGCTTGCGCTCGAGGTTCCGCTCAGCGTGCGGAGGCGCTGCCCCCGCGACGACGTCTACCATCCTCGGTGACCGCTAGGCCGCGGCCATCACAGATGCGGGCTGCGCCATCTCCTCGTCGGTCATGCTCGACTCCGTGGCGCCGGTCATGATGGCCACCGCCTCCGACATCGAGTGCGACTGCGGCGTGACCACGGCCACCCGCCGACCCAGGCGGTGGATGTGGATGCGATCGGCGACCTCGAAGACGTGGGGCATGTTGTGGCTGATGAGGATCACCGGGATGCCCCGGTCGCGGACGTCCTTGATGAGCTGCAGCACCTTCCGCGACTCCTTGACGCCCAGCGCGGCGGTGGGCTCGTCCATGATGATCACGCGCTGGCCGAAGGCTGCCGCCCTGGCCACGGCCACACCCTGGCGCTGACCGCCAGACAGCGTCTCCACAGCCTGGCTCATGTCCTGGATGGTGAGGAGGCCGAGGTCGGACATCTCCTTCCGCGCGTCCTCTCTCATCCCACCCAGATCGAGCATGCGGAAGACCGACCCCAGGATGCCCGGCTTGCGCTTCTCGCGGCCCAGGTACAGGTTGGTGCCGATGTCCAGTGCCGGACAGACGGCTAGCGTCTGGTAGACCGTCTCGATGCCGGCGTCCATGGAGTCGCTGGGCGAGTGCAAGTCGAATGGCTCGCCGCCGATGAAGATCTCACCCTGGTCGGGGATGACCGCGCCGCTGAAGCACTTGATGAGCGTCGACTTGCCGGCGCCGTTGTCGCCGATGACGCCCAGCACCTCGCCCGGGTAGAGCTCGAGGTTGGCGTGGTCGAGCGCTACGACGCGACCGTAGTTCTTGACGAGGCCCCTGGCCTGGAGGACCGGCTGCAGGTCGTTGGTCGTCGCTGGAGCGGTCATGCGCTCACCCTCCGGATCCACTGGTCGAGTGTGACCGCGGCGATGACGAGCACGCCCACGGTGAAGTCCTGCCAAAGCGGGTCAAACTGGGCGAGGCTCAATCCGTTGCGGGCCATGCCCACGATGATGGCGCCGAGCAACGTCCCGAAGACCATGCCCCGGCCGCCGAACAGGCTGGTGCCGCCGATGACGACGGCGGTGATGGTGTCGAGGTTGTAGCTCAGACCGACCTGCGGGCTGGCGGCTCCGACGCGACCGATGAGGAACCAGGCGCCGATGCCGTAGATCAGGCCGGCCACCGCGTACACCGACACGAGCACGCGGTTAACGTTGATACCGGTCAGGCGCGAAGCCTCGGGGTCGTCACCCGTGGCGTAGATGTGGCGACCCCAGGCGGTGTACTTCAGGACGTAGGTCATGACCACGTACATCAGCAGCATGCCCAGCGACGCGAGCGGGATGGGTGTCTCGAAGATCTTGAGGGTGCCCTCTTTGCCAGCGGTCGCGGTCAGGAGCGAGTCCATGTCCCGACCGCGAACGGTCGTGGACGCTGACACGTACAAGTTGAGCGCAAAGAAGATGCTGAGCGTTCCCAGCGTGACGATGAACGGTGGCAAGCGCAGTCGGGTGACGAGCAGGCCGTTCAGGAGCCCACAGCTCGTGCCCACGGTGAAGCCGATGAGCAGCGCCCCGATGCCGGGTACGCCGAGGCCATCGGACATCTTGGCCATGATGATCGAGACGAGGACCGTGATGGCACCGACCGAGAGGTCGATGCCGGCGGTCAGGATGATGATGGTCTGGCCGATGGCCAGCGTGCCCACAACGGTCACCTGCTGGATGATCAGGCTCATATTGAACGGCTGCAGGAACCGGTCGGACATGAGGGTGAAGATGACCAGCAGGAAGCCCAGGAACAGCAGGGGTGCAAGCGCCTGGTACTTGTGCAGGACGCGCTGGGCGCGCTGCATCGGCGTCAGCTCCCGACGCTCCTGCTCGACGATCTCACCGGCGACCGCGCCAGCCGTCGCCTCGGCGGCCGCGTGGTCCTGGCCACGATGCTCTGGCTGCGGCCCGCTCATGCTGTGACCCTCATCTCTTCCTTCTCCCCGATCGGTGCGCCGTCCCGAGGTGCCCCATGGGCGCGAATGATAGATAAACAGACGGGGTGGCCGTGCGGCCACCCCGTTCGTTCGTGCTAGCTAGTGACTATTCAGAGCCCCAGCAGATCTCGAGACCCTCTGCGGACGTGACCGAAGGCACGCCTTCCTGCGGATCATCGGTGATGAGCTGGACGCCCGTGTTGAAGATGTCCAGGCCTTCGGTCTTCTCGGGGATGGTGCCGTCCTGCGCGTAGCGGATGGCCGCCTCGACGCCGAGGGACGCCATGCTGGACGGGAACTGCATCGACGTGGCGTCGATGATGCCGTCGCGGACGTCGGCCACACCGGCGCAACCACCGTCGACCGAGACCATGAGGATCTCGTCGGTGGTCTTGCCCCCGGCCTCGAGCGCCTGCATGGCGCCGGCGGCGGTCGGCTCGTTGAGGG
>Ga0209013_10004208_pt1 | contig 12661 bp, 7 predicted proteins | sample Cruoilmetagenom2_FD_187291 | JGI IMG/M metagenome (GOLD analysis project Ga0209013, IMG submission 187291) | Oil polluted marine microbial communities from Coal Oil Point, Santa Barbara, California, USA - Sample 2 (SPAdes) (version 2) | ecosystem: Environmental > Aquatic > Marine > Oil seeps ...
ACAGTTTATGACAGATGTTTCTTGGGGAGAACTTGACTACTTAATTTATGATCTTCCTCCAGGAACAGGTGATATTCAATTAACACTAGTGCAGACAATTCCTCTCACTGGAGCGGTAGTTGTAACTACTCCTCAACAAGTATCATTAATTGATGCTATGAAAGGATTTAAAATGTTTGAACGTGTCAACGTTCCAGTTTTTGGTATTATTGAAAACATGAGCTACTTTATTGCTCCAGACAGTGGTAATAGATATGATATATTTGGTAGTGGAGGTGGAGAAAGATTAGCAGCTCAATTAAAGACTAATCTACTTGGTAGCATACCTCTTGATCCTAGAATTCGTGAAGGTGGAGATAGTGGAAAACCAATTGTAGAAGTATTACCAAATTCTGAAAATACAAAAATCATTATGGATGTTGCTCGAAATTTAGCTGCACAAGTGAGCATTAAAAATTCCAATGATAAGTTCAGCGAAGTTGAAATTCAATTATAAAATCAGGTGATAAAATGTCAGATCCATTGAGAGAAAAAGTACTGGAAGCTCTGAAATATGTGCGTCCTTATTTAAAAGCTGATGGGGGCGATGTAGAACTTGTAGATATTAAAGATAACGGTATTGTTGAGGTACGATTAACCGGTGCATGTGTTGGATGCCCTATGTCGCAAATGACTTTGCGAGCTGGAATTGAAAGAGCATTAATGCGGGACGTTCCGGAAATTAAGCGTGTCGAAGCTGTTACATAAAACTTTACTAATTTAAATTAAGGAATATTATGAGAAAAACGGTAGTTGCTGGTAACTGGAAAATGAACAAAGACCTTAACGAATCTGTTGCCTTGGTGAGTGAGATTAAAAATCTTTTAGGTAAGAATGATAATGCTGAGGCTATTGTCTGCCCTCCATTTACTTCTTTGGAAACAGTTAGCGCATTGTTAAAAGATACAAATATTGGACTTGGTGCTCAAAATATGTGTTCTGAAGATAGCGGTGCTTTTACGGGTGCAATTTCAGCATCAATGATAAAAAGTGTTGGATGCCAATATGTGATTCTTGGACATTCAGAGAGGAGAACAATTTTTGGCGAGACTGATGAATTGATCAACAGTAAAATCAAAAAAGCACTTGAAAATTCATTGATACCAATTTTCTGCATAGGCGAAACTTTGGAAGAACGCGAAAGCGGCGAAATGAAGAATGTTATTGAACGACAAGTTAAAGAAGGATTGAAAGAACTTTCAGCCGATCAACTCTCTCAAATGATCATTGCATACGAACCTGTATGGGCAATTGGAACAGGTAAAACCGCAACTCCAGATCAAGCGCAAGAAGTACATGCATTCATTCGTGGTTTACTTTCAGAAATGTATTCTTCAAATTTTGCTGATAATGTTACAATTCAGTATGGCGGAAGTGTTAAACCAGACAATGCAAAAGAATTATTAGGACAACCTGATATTGATGGTGCACTTGTTGGTGGAGCATGTCTTAAAGCAGAATCTTTTATTGGAATCGCAAAAGCTGTTTAATCATTTTTTTAGTGTAGAGATTTGAGAGATCAAATCTCTACTTTTTTATTTCTTTCTGAATAATAAGTTTTTCTATACATGTTAAAACAATTATTACTTCAATTTGTAAAATTTAACTTCAAATAAACACTATTAAATGCACAACCAGCAGAATAATCAATCCCATCAATATCTGCTCTTAAATCATCAACATAATTTACAGAACCGTTGATTGTAGTTGTGCTTTGTTCTAAGTATTCACCGCATGTTCTAAAAGAATGGAACGTTGTTTCGTACCCATGCCAATCATTTGTTTCATAATATGGAAAATTATTACCCACATATTGAACAATTTCATTAGGATGCTCATTGCTTCTCGAGTAATATAGTTCAACTTTTTCCACACTCAAACCATCTTCCGAAAAAGTATATTTGACAGTACCACTTATGTTTTCAATACTATTTAGATCAACCGTCAATACTCTATCGCCCCAGCTAAATTTGTTTTTACTAAATTCTGCTGGTTGAATATGTATGTATTTAGTTGAATTATAATTCCCTCTTGCATTAAAATATTTAATATGAAATCCTGTGTTTAACTCAACTGGTTCGGCTGAGTTTAAATAACTAACCGGCAAGCCTGAAAAATAAGAAAACTCTTTACTAGTTCCGGTTGATGTTGCCAATTTCACTGTGATATTTCCTGTTGGCTGTTCAGGTAATTTAAATTGGACTAATGTATCACTCCAATTATATACCTCGGCTTCAATGTTATTTACATACACTTTTCGTATTGGAGGATAGTCGCCAAAATTTTGTCCAACAATTTCGGCCGTATTATTTGGTAAGGTAAATCTATGTATACCTTGAAAATCCCGTTTATATAAATGATCGATAATATCAGTAATAATAGGCTCTCCTTCAACCGTAAAACTAACATCATTACTTTTTTCTCCCCCGGCTACAATATGAACATCACCGGTTATTGCTCCTTCCGGAACTTTTACTTCAATTTGTGTATCAATCCATGAGACAATATCTGTTACCAAAGCTTTAATCGCACCAAACCAGATTTCACTTGAGTTTTGGTTTACTCCAAAATTGTTTCCAATGATCTTAACCACTTCGCCAACCGAAGCAGTTGACGGTGTGATACTGGTTATTGTCGGCGCTTGTACAAGTTCAACGCTTAGATTAAAAATACCCTCACGAGTTAGAAAACTATTAGTAAAAAGTATATCAATCCATTGGCTTTTTTCCAAGTCAATTTTTAATGTGTTATCAGTAAGGCTTAAGTATTCTATATATTTTGTCTTGTTTTTATCTGTGATATAAAGATAAGACTGAGTCCAATCTTTACTATTTAGCTTAATTTTAAATGAAGTTGCTCCTGTTGATGTGGGGGATTGAATTTTTACTATTTTAGCAGCCAAATAAGGAACTGTGCCTGAGCCATTCCAAGATGGTTTAGTTTCTGTCAATTGAACTGGTATAACCCATTTGAAATTATTTCTATCAAGAGGAGGTATTAATACAATTTTTATTGGACCTTTTTGTTCAAAAGCCCACCTAATATAATCTCTATATTCATAACCAATTCCATCCGAAGAAAAATTATTTTTCACATAAGTATTAAGTATTGTACTGAAGTAGCTTGCATTGGTCGCTTTCCCAGATTCAATAATAATTTCTGGGATGCTCAACTTTGAACCATCTCTATAAGTTGTTAAGTAAGTTAAAAACCCACCTGCAGTATAGTAATTAGGATCAATATTACAATCATCCCATGATCGCTCTAATTGCCCAGCTAATTCATCATCAGCATAATCGATTGCTTCAAACTTGGATTTATTGGGCCAGACAATTCTATCGGTTTGAACGGCGGTTGCTTCTAACCACCACTTTATATAATTTCCAGCACCAAACCACAAATAATAATAATCCTGAACATAGTGGAATAATTCATGAGCACAGGTTACTTTTACTAATTCCTCTTGCGAAAAATAGTTACTTTTCTCAATTTTTTGATTTATCCTGATAAAACCAAAGAAGCTTGTATTCCCATCTACACCTTGAGGTAGTTCTAATACTCTAACTTCAGCTTTGTTGGTGGTATCTTTGGGCACTGTCAATTTCTTATTTTCGTAAACGGCACGTGCTTCTTCAAGATAATAAAGAATATCTTGGATGTAATGAGGTGCACTTCCTTTATGATTTGTTAATGTAGATTTATAATCAGTATTAGATACAACTTTACCGTCAGTCCAATAAATTATAAAATGTGGGCTGGTTAAATAATCAGTATATCCATAAGCATACTTAAAATGATACCATGATAATTTTGTGAGATGAGTTGTGTTAAATGAAACGGTATTCTGAAGTGTATCAACTGAAACATCTTTGAACAAAGCCCATTTATTTATTGTTTCATCATAATATGCCGCACCAATTTTATATTTTAATTTACCTTCATTTAGTTTTGCCGGATCATATTTCAATGTTATTTCTAACGGCTTATCAAAAATATGCTGATCTCCTAATGTAATTTCATAAGCGTTTGGGAATTCCATTTCTGTGTCGGTGGGGGTAGAACTAACACTTAATTTTGTAATAGTTAATTTTGTATCACCTGAAACTGTCCCTTGAGGGATTAGGATACTTACGCTGTCTTCGTATGTAACAATAACATTAGACATATCAACATTAATTATCGTATCCAATTTTGATGCTGATATATTTTCGTCAGGTGGAGAGACCGGATTATCATCCGAGCAAGTTTGGAATAGAAATGTTGAGAATAATAAGAGCAAAAGATTTAGAGAAAGGACTTTGACGAATAAAATTTTTTTTTGTAACATAAGGTACCTCCAGAAAAAGGATTCAATCTCTAAATTAAGAAATGACGACGAAATTATATTATTTAGATAATAAACTAATGCAATTTAAGAAAAAATTTTGTGATTCAAATCACAAAATTCATAGAAGAAGAATCATTCATAAATCCTTATAATGCTTCAATTTAGAGCATTTTTTCATTGATTTCGCCTCCTTCTTTTAGTATATTTGCACTTGTCATTTTTTTAGGAAATCATCAAAAATTATGAAAAAAATCTTTTCTTTAGTATTCCTACTAATATATTCCTCAACTTTTTATTCACAAATAACTATAAAAGAACTTCCGGCTGATAATTCATATCAAACTGATTCTGTTAATTTTGCAAATACTTTAACTAGAAAGTTTATTCCTTTAGATTCAGACTGGCAAGTATTCGTTGAGGATTCAAAAACATCGAGCGGAATTGTAACTATTCCTTCAAAGTTTAATTCGACTAATGCTATTATTTTTCAAAGATCTATTAACATTGACCCGAAGTTGATAGAAAATAATTTCTTTAAAATTCACTTTTTAGGTATTTCATATTCCGTTGATATTTATCTAAATGATCTCATCTTGGTTAAGAAGACTGGTGGGAACATTCCTTTTTCAATTGATCTTTCGAATGATTTGATCAATGTTGAAGGGGAAAATATTCTTTCATTAAAAATAATTGATGATTTAGATTCAAGATCGACCATACCACTTCATCAGAGGTTTTTATTCCCAAAACATTCCGGTGGAATTCTCAGAGAGGTATTCCTTGAAATAATGCCTAAGGAAAAATTGGAATTATTAGACTACTCAGTCGAATTTAATAAAAAAATGACTTCCGCTAAAATCAATTTCGATTTTTCAATGGATTATATCTTCTCGAAAGGTGACAGAAGTAAATACCGTCTCGGTGTAACCTTAGTAGACCAAACTGGCAATATTGCTTATGAAAGGAGATTATTTCCTGATAAAAGAAAAAAATTAGCCACTCATAGTATTAATTTAAGGAATATTGATCTTTGGTCACCTGAAAATCCAAATAATTATGTCGCCAAATTTTCTCTAACTAAAAATGATTCAGTTGTTGACGAAGTCCAGAAAAACTTAATTCTCTTCAAACTTGAGAATAGTGAGAAAGGTTTGAGTTTGAATGATCAGAATTTCACTCTACATGGCGTCACTTATATTGTATCGGATGAACAATTAGGTGGTCTTATTGGGTATAAAAAGTTGAGAGAAGATCTTCAAATAATAAAAAATTTAGGTGTAAATAGTGTCCGATTTGCAAAATCAACACCCCATCCATTTGCTCTAAATATTTGTCAAGAATTAGGTCTATTCGCTTTTGTTGAAATTCCAATAAATTCATTTCCAGAAAGCTTTGCTGATGATTCCAATTTTAGTGATAGAGTTACTGATTATTTCAAAGAAATAAACCATTCTTATGCTCAACATTTAACTGTTTTGGGAATAGGATTGGGCAGCGGATATATTGCGAATTCAGTTCCTCAATCTAATTTTATATCTGAGTTATTACAATTTGTTAAAAAGAAAAACAAATTAACCTACGCTTCTTTTATAGGATTTCCTGAGAAAGAGATAGAAAACCTTGATCTTTATGGAATTGAGTTGTTTTCGCCAGATATGAGTAAAATTAGTAATAGAATTGAAAAATCAATTCAGAGTTTAGGTGCTAATAAAATTTTTATTAGTAGTGCTACTTATCCTTCATATAATGGAAATACCAACGGATATTTAAATGAATTTTCTATTGAAGGACAAGCAAAGTTTTTTGAAGAAACTATTGATCTTTCAAATTCATTAAAAACAACAGGTTTTTTCATCAATACAATGTTTGACTATTATGGGGATTTTAATTCTCTCTATTCTAAATTTTCCACAAATAATTCTTATCAAATAGGAATATTGGGTGCTGATAGAAATATCAACCGAATTGGATATAATGTAATCAAATCGAAATTGAAAAAATCAAATAGAATAACAATTCCCCTTGGAAGTAAAAGTGAGGATGCTCCACTTTTCTTCATATTTATGGGTCTTGGCTTATCAATTTTTATGGGAATATTAGTAAATTCAAAAAAGAAATTTAGAGAAGATGCATTAAGAGCATTACTCCGACCTTATAATTTTTTCGCTGATATTAGAGATCATAGAATTATGTCGGGAGTCCACTCAGCGATTTTAATGGTGATTTTATCAGGTGCTCATGCATTATTGCTGAATAATATTTTTTATTTTCTTCGTACAAATTTTTTCTTTGATAAATTACTTATAGCATTTGGGAACCCCTCAATTATTGATTTTGTTGGCTTTTTTGCATGGAATCCAATTGAAGCATTTTTCTTGCTGTTTGCCATTAGCCTTCTCTCCTTTCTAATTATTAGCGTGATAATCAAATGGTCATCATTCTTTATTAGAACTAAAATTTATTATAGAACAATATTCTTTACAATAGTATGGGCTTTTCTTCCTGTTGTTTTTCTTCTACCGTTTACAATGGTACTATACCGAATCTTAGAAACAGATATGATGAGTAATTATATTTTTATGTTTCTCGTTTTATATTTAATTTGGACTATGCAAAGATTGCTGAAAGGTGTTTATGTGATTTTTGATTTAGGATCCTTTCGCGTTTATTTTTATTCGCTACTAATTATATTTGTCATTGTTGGGGGCATACTTTTTTACTATCAGTTTACCTACGCTTCGATAGATTATATCATCAACACTTTTAATCAATTTCAACATATGTAGGAATATTCTGATTGTATCTATCCAAACTTGAAATATTTGGTTTTAAATCTTTTGCAAATAAAACCTCTATTAACTTTAATAGAGGGATTACGGGAATTGTAGGTCCTAATGGCTGCGGGAAAACTAATATCATTGATGGAATTAGATGGGTTTTGGGCGAGCAGAAAAGCAGCACTCTTCGAAGTGATAAAATGGAAAATGTCATCTTCAATGGAACGCGCAGTAGCAAGCCTATGGGAATGGCAGAAATTTCACTTACCTTGGTAAATGATAAAGGTATTCTTCCAACCGAATATTCAGAAGTAACAATTACACGCAGAATTTTTAGATCAGGTGAAAGTGAATATCTGCTGAATAAAAATATCTGTAGATTAAAAGATATTACGAATCTTTTTATGGATACAGGTATGGGAGCGAATGCTTACTCTGTAATAGAACTTAAAATGGTGGAAACTATCTTGAGTAATAAAGCAGATGAAAGACGCCACATGTTTGAAGAAGCTGCTGGTGTTAATAAGTATAAGCTGAGAAGACGATTGACCTTGAAAAGATTGGATGATGTAAAGATTGACTTAACGCGTGTGAATGATATTGTAGCTGAAGTTCAAAAAACCGTAAACTCCCTTTCAAGACAAGCAAAAAAAGCTGATAAATATAATCAGATACATTCAATACTAAGAGAAAAAGAATTAGATCTTGCGGAACGTGAATATTCAAAATATTCTTCAGAACTAAATCTTTTGCAAACAAATAAAATTGAATATGATAATCAAAAAGAAAAGATTGATGTTGATACTAGAAAAGTAGAAAATGAATTGATCTCGTTAAGAGAAAAAATATCTTCTATTGAAAATGAACTTAGTGCCAAGATACAAGAACTTTCAGAAAACACAAATAAACTGCATAACAAAGAAAGAAATATTTCGGTCGCACAAGAACGCGACAAAGTGCTTAGGAGAAATATTGAAAATTATAATACAGATTTAGAGGATCTAAATTATCAAAAGATTGAAAATGCATCTACTATAAATGAAAGCAGGCAAAATTTAAGTGGATATGAAAGTCAAATAGATGAGAAGCAATCTCAAATTGATGATGGGCAGAAAGTACTTGAGACCAACCGAGAAGAATTAGAAAATTTTAGAGAGATTGTTAAAGTTGAAACTGATGATTTAAAAACTGTCGAAAAGAAAATTTCATTTACCGAAAACAAAATTAACAATGCTAGGGAACTAACTGAAAAAGCTAATGCTGAAATTCAAAAACTTAACGAAATAATTCAAAAAACGACCAGCAATGTTGCTAAAACCGTTGGTTACCTTGAAGAATTAACACAAGAAAAGGAAGATGTTGAGAGAAAAATTGAAGAGTCAGATGCTGAATATGTTACAAAGGAAAAAGAAAAAGGAGAACTTGAAGACCACCTAAATGAATTGCATAGAAAAGAATTAGAGGGAAGAAGTATACTAGCTGGAATAAAGAATAAAGTTGAATTGATTCAGACATTAATAACCAATCTTGAAGGAGTTTCTAAAGGTTCAAAGGTTTTACTGGAGAATAGCAATTGGACTGAAGGAGATAGAAAAATTGTAGCTGATGTTGGTAATACAAGCGAAAAATATAGACTAGCATTAAATGCTGCACTTAAAGATGTTCTTAATAATTTGTTTGTTGAACATGTAAATGATCTTAAAAAAGCAATTGAGTATCTAAAGGAATTTGACTTAGGAAAAGCATCCTTTTATTTATTGAAAAATCCTAGTGATAGTAAAGGTCTCATTTCAAAACTAAATGAGTTTAGCAAAAAACGAAAAACAAAAAAACTCTCTAAAGAATCTAATTTTATTAGCTGGTCTTCTGAACTTGTTGAAACTTCAGATAAGTGGAAACCTTACTTTGCAAATATTCTATCAAATGTTGCTGTAACAAAAAATCTTGAGTCCGCAATTTCATTAAATAAAAAGTATCCGCAGTTTTCGTTTGTAACTATTGAGGGTGATTTTGTTCAAATGAATGGAATTGTAGAGGCTGGTTCTTTACCGCAATTGGATGAAACTCTGTTTGGTAGAAAGCAATTATTAGAAGATTTGAAAAATGATTACCCCAAACATGAAGAGAGCCTAAAATTAATTGCTGAAGAGATTTACCAAACTGAACAAAAACTAGAGACAATTAATCTTAGAGATGTATCCGATCAAGGTAGAACTTTGCTGAATGAGATTAATAATATTGAAAAACAAATATCCCAAATTGAATTTGAGAAAAAAAGGGCAAACGAAGAGATTGAGAATGCTCAGCAAAGGATAAATGACTATGTCACTGAATCCTTTAATCAAAATAATCTGTTGGATGAATTACAAAATGAAATCTTCGATCTAACCAAAGAACAAGATACTATTAATATAATTCTTGAAGATAAGTTGAATAAGCAAAAAGAGTATGAAATAAAATATAATGAATTGCTCGATATTTTTAACCAGAGCAAACTTGAACTGGAAAGATTATTTGGACAAGTACAAAATGCTAAAGATGCAATAAGTAGGTCGGAAGATAACGAAGTAAATATCAAAAACTCGATGAGTAAACGAAACAATGATATCAACAATACTGAAGAAGAATTATCTACTTTGCAAAATATTGTTGATGAAAATCAGTTAGGGTTAGATGAACTAAAGCTTTTACGTGATCAGCTACTAGAAAATGAAACTCAAATTAAAGATAATCTACAAGAAATTAAAAATGAATCTACTAATTTAGAAGAGCACCTCACTAGACTAAGACACGATAGACAGCAATTATCTGATAGAATTCATGCAGCAGAAGTTAAGATAAATGAGAATCGTTTACGCATTGAAAATCTTACTGAACATATTAATGAAGAGTATTCGATAAGTCTAGAATTCAAAGAGTTTGAAGATGCAGAGGAATTTAACTTCAAAGAAGTTTCAACTGAAGTACACTCTTTAAAACAACAGTCAAAAAATCTTGGACCAGTTAATTTACTCGCTTATTCAGAATACGAAGAAGAACAAGAGCGTTTGGATTTTCTTGTAAAGCAGCGAGACGACCTAATATCGTCGGAAAAAGATTTAGTAAATACGATAAATGAAATAAATGAGGCCGCACAAACAATATTTATTGAAACATTTGAAAAAATACGTGTGAACTTCAAGAAAATATTTGGATCCTTATTTGACACTGGAGATGAAGCTGATTTAATTCTACAAGAAGGTGTTGATCCATTAGAAGCTAAAATTGAGATTACAGCAAAACCAAAGGGGAAACGACCTTCTTCAATTGAGCAATTGTCTGGTGGTGAAAAAACATTGACTGCAACTGCTCTTCTATTTGCAATCTATTTAGTTAAACCAAGTCCATTTTGCATAATGGATGAAGTGGATGCTCCACTTGATGATGCCAACATTGATAGATTCTCCAAATTATTAAATGATTTTAGTGACAATACACAGTTCATTATCGTAACTCATAACAAAAGAACAATGAATGTATCTGAAACTATGTACGGTGTTACAATGCAGGAAGAAGGAATTTCGAAACTTGCCGGAGTTCGCTTTACTGAGGATATTGAAGTATAAATTTATGAATCAATCAATTAAAATATTTGTCGACTTTGACGGAACCATATCTAAAAAAGATGTCGGTGATAATCTATTTCTAAAATTTGGAGATTCAAAAATTATCAATGCCATAGCTGATCGTTGGATAGCTGGAGAAATTTCCTCGGCAATTTTTTGGACTGAGTTGTTTGAATCACTACCTGATATTCAAAAATCAGATATGAATAGTTTCCTGAATGAAATGGAAATTGAAGATGGGTTCATTGAATTTCTTCAGCTTTGTGAGGAGAACAATATTGAGGTAACTGTATTGAGTGATGGGCTTGATTATTATATTAATATTATTCTTGCCAATAATAATTTGGGTCACTTAAAAGTTTATACTAATAAATTGCATTTCACTGAAAACAATAGGATGATTCCTTCATTTCCTTTTATGGATGAGGAATGTAAAATATGTGCAAATTGTAAGCGGAATCATATACTTAATAATAGCAGTGATGATGACATAACGATATACATTGGTGATGGTCTATCGGATACTTGTCCAGTACAATATACAGATTTCATCTTTGCAAAACGTGCATTGCTTAAGTTCTGCGAGAAGAATAGGATCTCATATTATCCATTTAATGATTTTTACGATGTGATTTCTCGAATAGAAAATTTGCTTAGTAAGAGAAGAATAAAGAAGAGACATCAAGCAGAGTTGAAGCGAAAAGCAGTTTATGCCATTGGATAGGAAATTTATTTGAACTCAAATTCAAAAATATTGATGATTGCAGGTGAAGCCTCTGGGGAAATGCACGGAGCTGCTTTAGTTGAAGAATTAATCAGCCAGAATAATTCTATAGAAGTAGTTGGAATTGGTGGAGACAAAATGATTGCGGCAGGAGTTAATACACTTTTTCATATTAAGGATATGGCGTTTTTAGGAATGATTGAAGTTCTTAAACATTTACCATTTATTTTTAAAGTGGAAAGGGAATTAATTCAACTTGTTAAAAAAGAAAAAATAAAATTGGCTGTATTAATCGATTATCCAGGATTCAATCTTAGGATTGCTAAGAAACTGAAAAAACTTGGACTTAGAATTGTATATTATATTTCACCCCAGATCTGGGCATGGAGAAAAGGAAGAATCAAGAAAATTCGGAGAAGAGTTGACCAGATGATGGTTGTATTTCCTTTTGAAAAGAATATGTACGAGCATGATAATGTTCCGGTTGAATATGTTGGTCATCCTTTAGTTGAAAGAATCGAAAAATATGACTTCCTTTCTAAATCAGAATTATTCAAAACTCTTGATTTGGAAGAGAACAAAGAAATACTATTAGTATTACCTGGAAGTAGAAAACATGAAATTGAAAAATTACTTCCGGAATTGATTATAGCAGCAGAAAAGATATCAACAAAGCATAATATGCAGACAGTGATTGCCTGTGCTGATAATTTAGAAGAATCTTATCTGAAATACTTTGTGAATAATAATTCGATGAAAATTGTGAAGGGTGATACTTATAATTTACTGAAACATTCTAAATTCGGAATTATTAAATCTGGAACCTCTACATTAGAAGCTGCGATTTTTTCATTACCATTTGTTGCGGTTTACTCAACTAGTAAATTGACATATGAGTTAGCAAAAAAATTAGTTAAAATCGATTATATAGCAATGCCAAATATTATTGCTGGGAAAGAAATTGTGAAGGAATTTATACAAAATGATTTGAATGCTGGCTCAATTTCAGATTACTGTTCAGATCTATTAGTAGATACAGACAGAATGGATAAATTAGTTAAGAACTTAGAATTGGTAAAAACCAAACTTGGTAGTAGCGGTGCAACTAAAAATGCGGCTAAATTAATTTTGAAAGAATTTCATGAAGTTTAAGAAAATTAAACAGAAGTTTTTAAGATTTCTTGGAAAT
>Ga0209013_10004209_pt1 | contig 12660 bp, 10 predicted proteins | sample Cruoilmetagenom2_FD_187291 | JGI IMG/M metagenome (GOLD analysis project Ga0209013, IMG submission 187291) | Oil polluted marine microbial communities from Coal Oil Point, Santa Barbara, California, USA - Sample 2 (SPAdes) (version 2) | ecosystem: Environmental > Aquatic > Marine > Oil seeps ...
CGTCTGGGTGGTCTGTTTAATCTGCCCGGTTACACGGACAATCAGATCGCAGCGCAGAATGCAGTCCTGCTGCGAACCGGCTATCTGAGAGCGATCAATCCTGTATTCTCGATGCCGGCATATCTTGGCGGCACGCTGCAGTATGGTGATGTGTTTGAAGACAAGGATGAAGTCAGTTTCAGCGATCTGCAGTTTGCCGCTGCAGTGTATGTCGGGCTGGAGACTTTCCTGGGTCCCGTGTATGCCGGTTACGGTGTTGCAGAAAGCGGTTCAAACAGTATCTACCTGCGCATCGGTGGATTACTCTAGATTCTTCGGGCATGTATATTCGGGACAGTACTGCTGCCATGCTAAAATAATTACAGGAGTAACCTTATGAAAAATATTCTCGTCCCGGTCGATTTCTCACCCGTAACCATGGCTGTCCTGGAACAGGCGGAAAACGTTTCCAAATGCATGGGTGGCAAACTGTGGTTGATACATGTTGCAGCACCGGATCCCGATTTCATTGGTCTGGATATCGGCCCCCAGCATGTTCGCGACTGGCGTGCTGAGCAGCTCCGTGAAGAGCATCGTGGCATACAGAAAATGGCCCTGGAACTGGAAGAGCGTGGTGTAGATGTGACACCGATTCTGGTTCAGGGGCCAAGCATCGAAACTATTCTTAGCGAGGGTGACAAGCTTAACATCGATATGATCATCATGGGATCACACGGCCATGGTGCGTTATACAGTGTACTCGTTGGCAGTGTCTGCGAAGGTATTTTGCATAGAGCCAGGTGCCCGGTAATGATCATCCCTTCAGAGACATCAGCCTAGCAGTCCTTTGATAAGTCCGGCCTGGCGCCGGATGTCATTTCATGCTTGAAATTAATTACACACTGACTTTTGGGGCAATACTGATCGGGATTGCCAGCAGCGTTCACTGTGTGGGCATGTGTGGCGGTATTATTGGCGCACTGTCCTACAGCCTGCCCGCAGATATTCGCAATAACAATCTCAAGCGTTTTGCCTATGTGACGTCCTACAGCCTCGGGCGCCTTGTGAGCTACTCACTGATGGGATTACTGGTTGGTTTGCTGGGCAGCGAGGTGTTCAATCTGCTGAGTACAAGCAGCGGACACTTTGTCATGCGCCTGGTTGCGGCAATACTGATCGGACTTACCGGCCTCTACCTGGCTGGCTGGTTTCCACAATTCGCCCGGTCGGAAAAACTCGGTGAATTCCTGTGGAGCAAGCTTGCACCTGTTGGGCAGCGCTTGATCCCTGTCAAATCCATTCCACAGGGATTCCTGTATGGTTGTATCTGGGGCTGGCTGCCTTGCAGCCTCGTATATACAATGTTGGTTATCAGCAGTGCCAGCGGTGGGGCCAGTCAGGGCATGGTCAGCATGCTGGCTTTTGGGCTGGGTACGTTACCGTCGATGATTCTGACTGGAGTGTTTGCCTCACATGTCAGGCGTTTCACGCGTAATCCGGAAGTGCGCATGTGGATTGGCATATCGCTGATTATTATGGCATTCGCAAGTTTTTTTATTCCACATGAGTGGTTGATGCCAGAATCCGTTCCTGGTTATGAACTAAGTGGCCATGAACATATGCATTAAAAGCAGGTGAGTATGAAAGAAATTATTGCACATTCCCCCGAAATGAAATCTTTGCTGCGCGCACTGGATGTCGCCGCGGCAACCGACGTGACCCTGCTGCTGCAGGGTGAAAGCGGTACCGGCAAGGAAATTCTGGCCAACCAGATTCACCGCAACAGCCGCCGTCATAACCAGCCAATGGTCAGCCTGAACTGTGCGGCTATTCCCGAAAGTCTAGCGGAAGCCACTTTATTCGGTCATCTGAAGGGTTCATTTACCAGTGCAGAATCATCTGGTGAAGGCTACTTGCAGGCAGCAGCAGGTGGCACACTGTTTCTGGATGAAGTCAGTGAAATGACCACCGCGGTGCAGGCCAAGTTACTGCGCTTTCTTGAGTCTGGTGAAATCCAGCCAGTGGGCGCTGCAGTCACGAAGAAACTCGATGTTCGAGTTATTGTTGCGAGCAACAGTGATCTGGCAGAGAGCGTGGAGCAGGGTCATTTTCGCCAGGACCTTTTCTATCGTTTGAATATCCTGCCATTTGATGTGCCGGCCTTGCGTGATCGACAGGATGATATACAGCCTATGCTTCAATACTTTCTGGGCGAGCTTGCCGAGCAATATTCACTCGCGTCACCCAGTTTCAGCAGCGCTGCCATGAAGCAGCTCAGTGAATACCACTGGCCTGGAAACACACGTGAATTGAAGAATTTCTGTGAACGTATGCTGATTTTGTGTGCCGGGCAGGCACTGGACGTGTCCAATCTGCCTGCAGAAATGAAACGACCCAGATCCCGTACTGTCGCAAACGGCATGTTCGATCTGCCCGACGAAGGGCTGTCCCTGGATGATCTCGAGGCATCAATGATCAGCCAGGCGCTGGATAAAACCAACGGTAATCAGTCACGGGCTGCCCGTTTGCTTGGGCTAACCCGTGACACATTGCTTTATCGCATCAAGAAATACGGCCTGTCAGCAAGTTGAACCATGTTTTTCTGACGTGGGAGCGATTGCCAATCGCGATATGTCCTGTTGCAGCTATGTTCCTGGCTACCAGTCGTAGCGCAGGTTGACGAAAGCACTTCTGCCACGACCTGGCAGGGTATCACCTACCGCAACATCACTCTGCCTGACACGGTTCACTCCGTTCAGGTGTTCCTGGTAGTACTTGTCGAAGATATTACTGACCCCCAGGTTGATTGAAGTGTCGTCCCTGAACGCATAACGGGCTGACAGGTTGAATAGTGAATAGCCCCCTGTTTCGGGTTCGCTGTTGGTTTCCGATACATACCTGGAACGGTCGTAAAGGATGTTTTCAAACCGCAGGGTCCATTTGCTGGGTGTATAGTACAACGTCGTGCGTGCATTGGGTGGCGCCAGCCGGTACAGATTGTCTTCAATATCGCGCCGTTTGCCTCGTGTGTATGAGATTGTGCCATCCAGTCCCCAGTCCTCACTAATCCTGGCATCCCAGTACATGTCCAGACCAAAAATTTCGGCTTCTACATTGCTCCACTGCAGCGGGTTTGGGTCGCCATTGGCGGTGCTGATCATGATGACCCGGGGATCTTTCGACGGTACACCCTGGATGTAGTTATCTATACGCTGATAGAACAGGCGTGGTGACAATGTCACACCACCGGTGTCTACATCAACGCCAGCCTCGAGCTGCCAGGATTCTTCCGGTTCGAGATCCACATCACCCATGTAGTTGTGGCCATCCGCCAGTCCGCCGGTGGCCTGCAGGGGGATCCACAGGTAGCGCTGTTGAAACGTTGGCGAGTGGGTCTTGTGGCCCAGCCCGAGCGTGTATGTGGTTGCATCGCTGACCGGGAGGCCAAAATTCATAGCTACGTCGATATTGTGATCCGTCTTCGCACGATCCGCGGCATTGAATTCATTGCGCAGGCTTTTCGCAGGTGGCATCGTCATCGCGGGAGTGCCGTTGACCTCGTCGGCATCCATGTTGATCTGGTTGTAGCGTATACCGATGTTGGACTCAGTAGCTGCACCAAGGCTGCCATCCCACTCGTAGAACAGACTAGCAATATCTCGCCTGGCATTGTTGAAGCCTTCCAGGAAGAATTTGGTGTTGTTTGGATTGGTGATGCGCATGGTGTTTTCCTTAAAAACCAGGTCTGCACCGGTTTTATAGGAACCGCCCATCATCGTGCCATTGAAGCCGATCGAGCCGTTGCGGCCTTCCGCATCCCCACGGGAACTGCGCCAGCGGGCCTTGTCGGGTGGTGGTGGGCGCAACGCATAGTTGGTCATAATATGCACCACGTCCATAGCGCCGATATCAGCGTACAGTTCTCCATTTGCGACATTCGTTGAGTACTTTGCCTTGTAGATGTCTGCATCGGAGCTGAGGATGTCCATGGGCAGGGCCGGTGTGCCGGTGTCTTTGGACTCGGCCCTTTCAGCGCCCAGTGACCAGTTGTGCTGGCCCTGATGGGCGACGTCCAGTCCATAGGATTGGCGCTGGTACTCTGTCGCCAGAGCAGTGCCACCGGGGAATTCATAATCGTCGCCTTTATCGGCTGAAGCGCTGACACCGAAGCGGTAAGCATTGTTTACCATAGCCGCCAGCAGAGATCCTGAAACACCGGAATCTACCGTCTGGGCATCAAGCGTAGCACCGCCCTTGAAGTGGTATTGCGCGTCATCCGTGAAAGGCACAGTCCTGGGTACGGCTTTAACGAAACCACCAAAGGTTTCCGTAGCTGCGCTGATCGGAGCGATGCCGCGAGCCAGTTCCAGTTCACTGACCAGCCCAGCCGAGGTGTAGTGCAGTACCGGATCCATAGAGTTAGTGCAGCCCTGTACAGCCTCAACATCATCGAGCAGGATCTTGACACGATTACCATACAAGCCGCGATACTGGACGATGCCACTGATCGGGCCGTTGCCATTGACGTCTGCGCCTGGCATGGCTTTTACCCAGTCCGCGACGTCGGGGCTGTACTGTGTTCTGTCACCAATAAGTTCCTGAATGGTCGGCGGGAGGTCCGGCGGCGTATCCTTGACCGTTGTGTCCGGTATCCGTGTCTGTGCGGCCACCTGTGTACTGAAGGCAATGCCGATTGTGAGGGCAAGTCTGCCCAGCCCTTTTGTTTCTATTTGCATGGTTCCCTGCTCAGTTATTGTTGTTTCAGGGAGTTGCTGAATACAAACTTCGTGCCAGATATTCGAATGCTTGTATTTCAATCACTTGCAGGGAGTTAGGTGGGTGGTCAGTGAAAAGAGTAGGGCATATGACGCATAAGCTGTGTCATATCACACAGTTACTATTTCTTTTCTGCTACGACGACTGCGCGAACGGGTGCGGGGTATCCTTCGACAGTTCTATGGTGGTCTGCAGGATCAAGAAAATCCGGTAATGACTCGAAGCGCATCCAGTCAGTGGCGCGCTGTTCTTCAAAGCTCGTTGTCGTCACATCCACCGTTTTTATGCTTGTAAAACCGCAGCGTCTTAGCCACAGCTCGAGTGTTGCCACAGACGGAATGAACCACACATTGCGCATTTTCGCGTAGCGTCCTTCAGGCATCAGACTCATACCGACTGGTCCATCAATGACCAGGGTTTCGAGCACCAGTTCACCGCCTGTACGCAGGCTGTCGCGCAGCTTCAGAATGTGATCCAGAGGTGATCGTCTGTGATAGATGACGCCCATTGAGAATGTTGTATCAAAAAATTCGCTCCTGTCAGGCAGTTCATCGATGCCCCGAGGAATGAGGCGGGAACTTAATGGCTGATCAATCATCCGCGTGATGCAGTCGTACTGCATGCTGAACAACGGTGTTGGATCCATGCCCAGCACCCAGCGTGCACCGGCGCCGAGCATGCGCAGCATGTAGTAACCGTTGCCGCAGCCGATATCGAGTACCCGACGATTCTCCAACGGTGATATATGTTCAGCCAGGCGCTGCCACTTCCAGTCCGAATGCCATTCCGTATCGATATGCACGCCGAATATACTGAACGGGCCTTTACGCCACGGGTGCAGTTGCTGCAGATCCTTTTCCAGCTTGTCTTTTTCTGTATCGCTCAAGCTGTTGGCAGCACCGATACGTATGGCATTTGCATTAAGGTCAACGTCACTGGTGTGAAGATTTTCAGTGCCTGTCAGTGCTTCGTTCCACCTCGGGTAATCGCCGTGTTTGCTGTACGAGGGTGGAGTAATAGAGAGTTGCTCCTTCAGCCAGGGAAACAGACAGGTGCCGTGTGCTTCATTGATAAAGCCCGCATTGCCAATATCAGCATCGTTGGCCACCGCTATTTCACCGCTACCAGCGACATGAAATTCAGGACCTGGAACCACACATCAATATCATTGAAGCCGCACGACTTTAGTCGTTCGATGTGAGTATCCTGTGTGTCACAGATGAGGACGTTCTCCAGTGCGGTACGCTTCTGGGCGATTTCCAGTTCACTGTATCCCTGTGTTTTCTTGTAGGCGTAATACAGTTCCGTCATATGCGCTTCCCTGTCCGGATCTGCAAAACTGATTTTTTCGGTTAGCAGCAGGACGCCACCAGGGATCAATCCCTGATAGATGCGACTCACAAGCTTCTCTCTCTCGGCTGGATCAATAAACTGCATGGCAAGGTTGAGGACAACGACAGAGGCGTTGGTAATCGGGGTGTCCAGCAGGTCTTCGCAAACCACTTCGACATCGGTGGCTGGCTGTGCCAGTGCCGTCTTGAGGCGGTCGACCATTGCTTCGGAATTGTCCACCGCAACAATCAGGCAATCGCGACCCGCGACAGCTTCAGTCATGATATGCGTCGCAGCCCCCAGAGAAGCACCGAGATCATACAGCCGGGTCGCCGGGCGGGCATAAGTATCACTGAAGTGGCCAATCATCTGCAGCACGCTCTGGTAGCCAGGCACCGAGCGACGGATCATGTCATCGAAGACGGCAGCGACGGACTCGTCGAAGGCGAATCGACTGATTTTATATCGCTTGCGCGCGAAGAGCTGGTCTATGTGTTGAGACACCGTTTCTGATCCAGGGCAAGGTATTATGGTGCGATCATTGTAATATAGTAAAAATATATCAGCTGAACTGAAATTCCTGCGTAATGAAGACTGAATGGCCAGTATGCAAATAAATAGTTAGAAACCGAAAATGACTGAGGGAGAAATATCAGACATGGCTGCAATTACAATCGACGGTAACGAAGCCGCCGCCCGCATTGCTCACAAGATCAACGAAGTCATCGCGATCTACCCGATTACACCTTCCTCTCCGATGGGTGAACTGTCCGATGACTGGTCTTCTATCGGACAGGCAAACCTGTGGGGCAAGATTCCTGACGTCATCGAAATGCAGTCTGAAGCAGGTGCTGCAGGGGCTGTACACGGTTCATTGCAGGCAGGTGCGCTGACGACGACATTTACTTCATCGCAGGGGCTGCTGCTGATGATCCCCAACATGTACAAGATTGCCGGTGAGCTGACGCCAGCGGTTTTTCATGTTGCAGCCCGTTCGCTTGCTGCACAGGCGCTGTCGATCTTCGGTGATCATTCCGATGTCATGGCTGTGCGTGCCACCGGATTTGCCATGCTGGCCTCGAACTCCGTGCAGGAAGTGATGGACATGGCGCTGATAGCGCAGGTGGCATCATTGAAATCCCGCATCCCGGTCGTGCATTTTTTCGACGGCTTTCGCACTTCGCATGAAATGTCGAAGATCGACGAAGTCAGTGATGCCACGATTCGCGCAATGGTCGATGACGGGGATGTGCATGCCTTCCGAGAACGCGCCATGACGCCCGATCGTCCCGTGATACGCGGCACGTCACAGAATCCCGATGTTTATTTCCAGGCGCGAGAAACGGTCAACCCGTATTATCAGGCCATGCCTGCAATTGTTCAGGAAGCGATGGACCATTTTGCTGAACTGACTGGGCGTCAATACCAGTTGTACGAATATCATGGCGCAGTCGATGCGGATAACGTCATCATTATCATGGGATCGGGAGCCGAGGCAGTTCATGAGACGGTCGATGCCATGGTGAATAACGGTGAAAAAGTCGGCCTGCTAAAGGTGCGCCTGTTCCGGCCACTGGATGGAAGGGCGCTGCTTGATGCCCTGCCTTCATCAGTGCGCCGTATTGCCGTGCTGGATCGCAGCAAGGAACCGGGAGCCGACGGCGAGCCTCTCTACAAAGACGTGGTCACGGCTTTGGCTGAATCCGCGATGGCAGGTGACATGTCGTTTGACAATATACCGCGTGTCGTTGGCGGACGTTACGGCCTGTCATCAAAGGAATTCACACCCGGCATGATCCGCTCCATCTATGCAGAGCTTCGCAAGAATGAGCCCAAACGGGGATTCACCGTTGGCATCATCGACGATGTCAGCAACACCCATCTGGAATGGACGGAAGATGCCGATGCTGCGGGAGGAGACGACGTAAAACGCTGTGTCTTTTACGGGCTGGGCAGCGACGGCACGGTCAGTGCCAACAAGAATTCCATCAAGATTATCGGTGAGGAGACCCAACTGCATGCGCAGGGCTATTTCGTCTACGATTCGAAAAAAGCCGGCGCCGTTACCGTTTCGCATCTGCGCTTCGGCCCCGAACCGATTCGTTCCAGCTACCTGATCGGGCCGGGACAGGCACAGTTTGTCGCCTGCCACCAGCCGGTGTTCCTGGATCGATTCGACATGCTGGATATGGCCTCGCCGGGTGGTGTGTTCCTGCTCAACTCCCAGGAGGACCCGGATAATGTCTGGTCCAGTCTGCCTCGCAGTATGCAGCAGCAGATCATCGACAAGCAGCTGCATCTGCATGTCATCGATGCTTACAGGGTGGCTCAGGACAGTGGCATGGGCAAACGCATAAATACGGTCATGCAGACCTGTTTTTTTGCTATCTCCGGCATTCTGCCAGCCGATGAGGCCATTGCTAAAATCAAGTCTGCCGTCGAAAAGAGCTACGGGCGCAAGGGTCGTCGTATCGTGGAGATGAACTTTCGCGCCATCGACCAGACACTGGCAGCTCTGTATGAAGTACAGGTGCCTGATGCGGCCGATAGTACGTCCGAACGCCAGGCCATTGTTTCTGTTAACGCCCCGGTCTTCGTCAGGGAAGTCACGGCGAGCATCATTGCCGGTAAGGGTGACCAGTTGCCAGTCAGCAAACTGCCGGACGACGGCACCTGGCCACTGGGTACAGCCGCGTGGGAGAAACGCAACCTGGCACACGAGATCCCGGAGTGGGATGCAGAGTTGTGCATTTATTGCGGAAAATGTCCGTTCGTATGCCCGCATGCGGCAATACGCAGCAAGGCATTCTCACTGGACGCGGTAAAAGATGCGCCGGACAGTTTCAAGCACACCAGGATCAAGGGCAAGGAATTCGACGAGGACGTTCATGTCAGTTATCAGGTTGCCCCGGAAGACTGCACTGGCTGCGGCCTGTGTGTGGAGGTCTGCCCGGCGCGTGACAAGAGCCGTTCCAACTACAAGGCGCTGAACATGGTGCCGTTGGCGCCGTTGCGTGAACAGGAACGCGAGAACTGGGACTATTTCCTTACCCTGCCTGAGTACGACCGAGACAGGATTCGCTGGAGCACAATGAAGGGCGCCATGCTGGGCCAGCCCCTGTTCGAGTTCTCTGGTGCGTGTGTAGGCTGTGGTGAAACACCTTATTTAAAACTCGCGACACAATTGTTTGGCGACCGCATGATCGTCGCCAATGCTACAGGCTGCTCTTCGATCTATGGCGGCAATCTGCCAACTACACCATGGACTACCAATGAACAGGGACGCGGACCTGCGTGGTCGAATTCGCTATTCGAAGACAATGCTGAATTCGGTCTCGGGTTCCGTCTTGCAATCGATTCGCATAACGAGCAGGCCCGTGTATCGCTTGATAAGTTGTCAGACAAGCTCGACAAGGAATTGGTTACATCGATACTACAGGCTGATCAGTCAAATGAACCGGGCATCCATGAACAGCGTCAGCGCATCGAACAGCTGCTCCCGCTGCTCGCCGGCATAGACAATGCAGATGCCCGCAGCCTGGAAGCGGTTGTTGATTACCTGGCAAAGAAGAGTGTCTGGATCGTCGGTGGTGATGGCTGGGCGTACGACATCGGTTTTGGTGGTGTCGATCACGTACTCGCATCCGGGCGCGACGTGAATATCCTGGTACTGGATACCGAGGTCTACTCGAACACCGGTGGCCAGATGTCCAAGGCGACGCCGAAAGGTGCCGTGGCAAAGTTTGCCGCTGCTGGAAAGCCGGTGGCCAAGAAAGACCTGTCCATGATCGCAATGGCCTACGAAAATGTCTATGTCGCCCAGGTAGCCTTCGGCGGCAAGGACATGCAGACACTGAAAGCCTTTATGGAGGCCGAGTCTTATCCCGGACCTTCGCTGATCATAGCGTACAGCCCCTGTATTGCACATGGTGTAGACCTGTCGTTTAACCTGCGCCAGCAGGAGCTTGCATTAAAGAGCGGTCACTGGCATCTGTTCCGTTATGACCCTCGCCGGCTTGAAGAAGGTAAGAATCCGCTGCAGCTGGACTCAAAAGCACCTTCCATTCCCTACACGGATTTTGCCTCAACGGAGATGCGCTTCAGCATGCTGCAGCGCAGTCACCCGGACTCTGCACGGGCATTCATTCAGCAAGCGCAACAGGAAGCCGTTGAGCGTTACAACCATTATCGCCAGCTTGCGGAGATTTCCTATGCAGAAAGTGACGAAGCAGCTAACCAGGATAAGGAGTAAACGACTATGGATCTGACAACTGACTACCTGGGTCTGAAACTCGCTAACCCCCTCGTACCCTCTGCCTCGCCGCTGTCGAAGGACATCGATAGTGTGCGCAGACTGGAAGATGCCGGTGCAGCAGCCATCGTCATGTATTCGCTATTCGAGGAAGAGGTCAGGGCGGAAGACCAGTTTATGGATGCTTACCTGTACAACCAGGACATCGGGCATTCTGAGGCAGACAGCTATCGTCCCGTATCGGTTGATTACCAGACGCGCACCGACGAGTACCTCGCACACATCTTTTCACTGAAGCGGGCTGTGGATATACCTGTAGTTGCCAGCTTGAATGGTGTCACCACGGGTGGCTGGATCGAGCATGCCCTGGAGCTGCAGGAAGCAGGTGCAGATGCCCTGGAGCTGAATGTTTACCATGTTGCGGCAGACATCACGCAGTCCGGGCAGGATATTGAACAGATGTATCTCGATGTGCTGACGGCGCTGCGCAGCCAGGTGCGTATCCCTCTGGTTATGAAGCTTTCACCATATTTCAGTTCAGTGGCAAACATGGTAACCATACTGGAAGATAGCGGTGCTGATGGTGTCTCGCTATTCAATCGTTTTTACCAGCCGAGTATCGATATAGAAACCCGTGCAGTGAGTCCTGAGCTCAACCTGTCCACCTCACAGGAAAGCCTGCTAGCCATGCGCTGGATCGCCATTTTATCCGGCAAGGTCAACATTACGCTTGCTGCGACCGGAGGCGTGCATACGGCTGATGATGTCATACGCATGGTGATGGCAGGAGCGGACGTCACGCATATGTGCAGCGCCCTGTTGATCAATGGGCCGGGGTATCTTGGTAAAGTGCTGGCGGAGGTTTCAGGCTGGCTGGAAGAAAATGAGTATGAGTCGATTGCGCAATTGAAGGGTTGTACCAGCCAGCAGCATGCACTGGACCCGGTCGCCTATGAACGTTCCAACTATATGCAGGTGCTGAACAGCTATAAGCCCTAGTAAACAGGCAATAAAAAAACCCGGCCAGTGGCCGGGTTTTTTTCGTGCAAGCCGGTCTATTGACGCTGGCTTGGTACTTTCAGCGGAACATCCGTACTCATGTAGTTTTCGTACAGTTCCAGAGCTACATAGGCTTTGCTTTGTGGTTTCAGTGGCTTAGCACGAACCTGTTTGTTGCAGCCGCCAAAGCGACGGTGAATCGTGCCTAGTGGTTTACCTCCCTGTGCCCACTTGGTGCGATAGACAGGGAAGCCGGTACCATGACCCAGTTCTGCACTCAGTACGTCGCCACGGATCTTATTGCCGGCGTGCTGGACATGGCAGGTAGCACAGGACATGTTCAACTGGCCACGACGCGCCCAGTAGAACTGCTTGCCTTTTTCATACACGGCAACCGCTTCCGGGCTGTCGAGTTTGATGGCCATTGGCAGGCCATTGGAAAGGCGTCTGAAGACAATGACCAGGCGAGCCATGTCGCCATGCTTCAGATTCTTGATGGGTTTCTCGCCATTCATTGTGCGGCATTCATTCAGGTCAGCTTCGATGGTGCGCATCTTGCCGGCTTTCTTGTCATAGTAGGGATAGGCGACTGCCAGTCCCTTGCCGCCATTTTTGAAGCAGTTGGCATAGGTCTCGCCGTTTGCAAACGGGGTATTCCAGAGCTTCTCTCCCTTCTCGATTTCCTCTTCGTAGGGAGGGAATTCCATCAGGATCTCCCAGTTTGCCCGACGCTCTGCATACTGTGGTAAAGCATTTACGCCATCATTGTAGGCTTCCAGTGGTACAGTCGGGAACTTGTCCTTGAAGTACTGCTGAAATTGCGCCAGATCTTCTTCTGGTGTGGCACTTGCTGCTAGCGGAAAGCTACAGGCTACGCCGACTACTGCAAGTGTTTTGATCAGTTTATTCATATCTCCTCCTGGCTGGCATGGGCATCTTCTGGATACTGGATCTGCAGGATGCCCTGCCAATGATTATTGGTGACTTATTTTATAGCGGATTCAGCACCACCTGATTCGCCTTTGTTGTCACTCCAGCTGACCTTGATCTTGTCGCCGGATTTGGCACCCGCGACCCGAATACCGAGCAGTGGGTTCTTGGATACACCGGAACCCAGACTGGCATCTGCAACTTGCTTGCCGCCGACTTCAAAGGTGACTTTCTGGATGAAGTGGGCAGGGATCAGTTTCTGGGTCTTTTTATCCTTGCGATTACCAGTTTCCATTGGATGCTGGATCAGGGCCAGGATTTCTACGAAGTCGCCCTTTGGGCGCGCTTTAATTTTCGTTGCCATTATTTCAATTCCTCTTGTTTAACTTTTC
>Ga0209013_10004210_pt1 | contig 12659 bp, 11 predicted proteins | sample Cruoilmetagenom2_FD_187291 | JGI IMG/M metagenome (GOLD analysis project Ga0209013, IMG submission 187291) | Oil polluted marine microbial communities from Coal Oil Point, Santa Barbara, California, USA - Sample 2 (SPAdes) (version 2) | ecosystem: Environmental > Aquatic > Marine > Oil seeps ...
GGCAGAATTCACCAGAACATCTAATCCGCCATATTTTTCTAGAGCAGATCCCATCAACTCCTCCACAGAGGTTGGGTCTGTGACATCCAGGGCAACACCAATTGCTTCTCCCCCATTCCTTTTCAGCATTTCTGCGGATTCTGATGCTATCTGCTGATTGATATCAGCAACAACAACGTTTGCGCCAGATTCTATCAGGGCTTCAGAGAACTGCTGTCCCAGAAAACCGGCACCGCCAGTGACTATGGCCGTCCTGCCAGTAAGGTCGAATAATTCCTGGATTCCTGTCATTGACCCCTTCCTTTTTGATTTCCTCTGACAGTCCTTAAACCAGCAGAGGAAAGTAGTTTTTCACAAGACCCTTCAGGATTTTGCGGAGTTGAATCCATCGGGTTTTAAAAATCCCCTATCTTCCAGGTAATCGATAATTTCCCTGGCACATTCCGTAGGGGTTTTCTTTTCAGTTGTTACATTGATTTCGGGATTCACTGGTTCTTCATATGGATCATCAATTCCGGTGAATCCTTTGATCTCACCGCTTCGGGCTTTGGCGTACAGGCCTTTGATATCCCGTTCTTCACAGGTTTCTAGCGGGGTATTCACAAAGATCTCGATGAACTGATCTCCACCAACCATTTTCCTGGCTTCGTTGCGGGTTTTGCTGTAAGGGCTGATCGCGGCGCAGATCACGGTCCCGGTATGGCGGGCAATTTCACCTGCAACAAAACCGATCCGTAAAATATTTGTGTCACGATCCTCTTTGCTAAAACCTAGACCCTTGGATAAATGGGTTCGCACTACATCGCCGTCGAGGGTTGTGGCTTCACGGCCGCGTTCAAGCAGCATAGGAGTCAGAGCCTCCGCGATAGTGGATTTCCCGGATCCGCTCAATCCTGTAAACCAGATGCACAAACCTTGTTTATGCAGCGGTGGATAAGAATCTCTCAGGATCTCTGCTGTTTCTTGTCGTGTGAACCAACCAGGCAGCTCTTTTCCTTTATTAAGGTATTCTTCCCTGACCTGGGTTCCAGAGATGAATTTTGCTTCCGCATCCTCAGGCGCATCTTCCTTCGCAACATATTTATCGTCTTTAGCAATATAGACTAGCTCATTAAAGAACACACCGGTCACTCCGGTCTCTTCCTGGTGCTGCTCAACCATTTCTTGGGCATCATAAGGCCCATAAAATGGTTTGCCGTTGGAATCTTTTCCGGGACCAGCATGATCACGTCCCACAATGAAGTGATTCGCACCGTAGTTACGGCGAATAATGGCATGCCAGAGTCCTTCCCTGGGGCCGGCCATACGCATGGCAAGGGGCAGCAAACTCAAAACCGTATTGGAATCATAATAGTTCTCAACCAGGGCTTTATAAACTCGAACGCGGGTAAAGTGATCCACGTCACCAGGCTTGGTCAATCCAACTACAGGATGGATTAATAGACTACCCCCAACCCGATCAATAGCCCGTTTGGTCAGATCTTCATGGACCCGGTGCATAGGATTGCGAGTCTGGAAGGCTGTAACATCTTCATTGCCGATCTTGGCAAGAATTTCCCGGACTTCCCGAGGTGATTTTCTGATATCCGTAAAATCGTAGTAGATAGGCAAATTGATCACTCTCAGTTCACCAGATATACAAAGGTCTCCCCACTGCTCCATTTCTGAAACCAAGGGGTGGCGGTGATCTGTAGATCCAAGAACCTGGGTCGCTTCTTCAATAGGATCCCAGCGGAATACTTCCTCGATCCGCATCACTGCGATGATATAGTTGTGCGAATCACGGAGGGTAATCCACTCACCTCGGGAAGGCAAAGCTTCCTTTTGAATAGTAAGTGTGATCGGAATGGGGAAAAGCGTTCCGTTGACCAATCTCAAATCAGCTAAAACTCCGTTGTAATCATCTTCACCCATAAAAGTGGTCAGGGGTGAAAAACCACCTACAGCTAAAAGCTCTAGGTCATGCAGGGAGCGGTCGGTTAACTGATGTGAGGGATATTGGTTCGCTTTATCTAGCCATTCTTCTCTTTCATCTTCGCTGACGAGCAAACTTACCAGCTCGCCACCATAAGGCTCAATGATCTTTCCATTATTTTTCATAGTGCTTAGTTTCTCCTAATTTTCTTATCATCTACAAGATTATTTTTGAAAAATCGACTGCATATAATACCACATCGATCCATTCTTAAACCTGACTGTTTTCCTACGCTAAAGTTCGAGTTCCAATGATTAAAACAGGCAGTTCTATGCGGTTTACGATCTTAACTGCAAGGTTTCCCAGGAGCATTTCCAACAAGCCTTGATCAACCATTGAGGATCCGATCACAACCAGGTCATAATTTTCAACCTGGGTTTCTCGGACGATCTCCTCAATTGGAATACCTCGCCGAATTTTTACTTCAGATGTAATATTTTTCTCTTTTAATATTTCCACACCCCTTCTCAAATATTGCGCAAATGGTGTATCCGTTTGCAGCATCTCATCCACTGTTTCTTCTATTTGCTCCAAACCAGTATACATGCTCGGTACAGCACCCGGGAAAACATGCAAAAGAGTTACTGTAGCTCCCAGGTCTTCGGCCAGTCCTGAAGCCTGGTTGATCAATGAGTAATCGTCCTCTTTGCACCCGGTACAAAGCAGGATCTTAGTGATCCCTGGTTTAGTCTGCTGAGTTAACAATAGAGAAATAGCAGATTGCTTGATAAACATAGGATCAACTTCAATTGATTTCTTAATGCGATTAATCCTATCAGTATCAGCAATTACTAGTTGATATTCCTCGCGATCTAATTCTTCCTTAATAATCTCCCTTGATTTTCCTTGTTTGACAAATACCTTCGGTGAGTAGCCTTCCAGATCTAGTTTTACCTGTTCTGCAACTGCTTCCCCATTCTCCGGGTGACCACCTTTAGGAATAACAACCAGGACATTGATCTTTCCGCCGGTTGCCTTGGCAATGATCTTCCCCATCATCACAGGGGAATGATGGTATTTTTCGCTATCCATAAAAATTAGGATTTTCATATCTAGGAATAATCCTCCTTAATGCCCCATGACGCCGCCAACAAGGCGAACAATAACCAAAATTGCACCAATCAATGGTAAAACAGAAAATGCCAATCGTATTCGCGGCCCAGCAAAAAAACGGGTGGCGTTCGCGCCTATTTGAGCTCCGATTGCAGCCCCGGTTTGCATTACCAGAGCCATCAAGATATCTACATTTCCTTTTATAGCATGGGTAATGGTCCCAAATGCAGACGAAAAAACGATCTCGAATAAATCCGTGCCCACAGCTACGTGGGTAGGAATTCCCAATACATATACAAGCATCGGCATTCGGATAAAGCCGCCGCCAACTCCCAGACTCCCTGCGAGGATTCCCGTAAAAAATCCTACTGCCAGCACCATCCAGAGCGAGATACTCTCGATACCGGACACAGGGAAAGAAACCATGGGGGGAATATTCACCGCCCGAATCCGCTTGGACAGCCCCTGAAAACCAACTGCCTTGTCAACATCAATCTGGTCTGTACGCACCATCTGGATAGCCCGGATGCTCTCCCAGGCTGTAAACGCGCTGATGGACACCAGAATAACGATATAAGTGATACCCACCGTCAACTCAATGGCTCCAGTTTCCTGGAGTGCTTCGATGATCCTGGCGCCGATCTCAACCCCAACCACCGTTCCCAGTACCATATAGAGCCCAAGTTTGAGGTCCACGTGCCCCAGGGCGCGGTGCCTGCGGGCTGCAACCAGGGATTTTCCGGTCATGTGGGCCAGGTCGGTTCCAACCACGAAGTTCATTGGCACGCCCGTCCAGAACATCATCGGTCCGGCCAAAAATCCGCCGCCCACGCCAAAAAAGCCGCCCAGGATTCCAACCAGGAATCCGACACTCATCAGCAAGACGGGGCTTACAGTGACATCAGCGATTGGAAAATACATCGCGGATCCTCTTACTGCCAAATTGGTCTATGTTAATGAATTTCATCAGGTATGAAGTGACAAAATCCAGCAATACTGCTTGAATGAAAATCATCCCCAAACCAGCAATTGCATAATAAACAAGATTAGTGTTAAAGATCGTCAGCAGCCAATCATCCAGCCAGCGCAGAACCAGCAAGTAATATCCAAAGATCAGAATACTATAGATAACGATCTCTATCAGTAAATTTCTGAATAATATACCCGGTTCCATTTTTTTCATAGTTCTACTCACTGGGAAGGGTTTTTTGGATTCAATCCAAAAACTCTCTCCTAAAACATGTAAACAATAGCCTCGATGCCCTCTATACAATCACCAACCGCGATATCACGTAACACGAATGATTCCCGGTGAGCTAAAGATATTCTTATCACCTGGCCCCCCTTACTTTCGCCTGAACGGATAATTCCAGAGCTTTTATCCCGTCATTGAGGTTACAGACAGGTTCTTCTTGTCCATTAATCACATTGATGAAATGCTCCATTTCCTCGATGAATAAGTCATTTCGATCAAACCCATCAGGTGCGGAATAAGTTTCTGTTTTTATTTCACCCTCTTTGTTATACGTGTACAGATCAACTCGGTCCATGTAATAATCCCAATGAATGGATCCCTTTGTACCAACAATGTCAAGGATGTGCTTTCCAGGCAATTGTGTGAAATTCAAGTGCAGACTGCCAATAATATCGCCATTACTTATCAATCCAATATCAGCAGTATCCTCTACTTCTATCCCAAGATCGCTGTTACGTCCTAATAATGCGGAATGGATCTGTGCTTCCCCAAATAACCATCGCAAGTAGTCAAAATTGTGGCACAACGTTAACAGGACTCCGCCTCCAAGTTCCTTTCTGGCAGCATAACTACGTCTGTAATCCTCCCAGGGATGCCAGGCTGGTAAGTATTCTCCCCAGTGAGACCGGTAAGACAAGACACGACCGATTTTATTATTTTCCAGTAATTCCTTGATCTTTAAAAGGTTGGGATGAAACCTGAACTGGAAGCCAACCAATAACTTGACTCCATTCTTCTGAACAAGTTGAGAAAATTCTTCAACTCTTTGCATGGAATGAGAAATCGGTTTCTCCAACAGGATATGGCAGCCCTGTCTGGCAGCTGGGATAGCCGCATCCAGGTGATATGCTGAGGGATTGGCTATGATAATCGCATCTGGTTGATGCTCCAAAGCTACATCCAAATCGGTTTCCACAGGAAATCCTTCCAGCTCATCATTTTTCAAGGTGCTGTGATGGGTTCGGCAAAAAAGAATATCTCTCTCACCCAAAGCGAGAAGATTCCTAAAATGCCTTCGTCCAATAGATCCGTAACCAACAATCAGGAATTTCATTAATTAATCCATTTGATTTCAACAGTCTGATAATGTATCATCGAAAATATTTATCTCTAGCTTTTGCAATCCAGCGCCTGTCAGTCCCTTCCCCGTAACTGCGGGGAGTTGTACAACTGCATACCACAAGAAATACTAGACAGATTACCTTACCTTGTGCAGCACTTTGAATAACCACCGATACATTGGCCATAACAACCGACCACTTCCAGGAATTTTAGGGATCCAATGCTCAAACTCCTGGACATCTGGTACTTCCCCATCTGTCTTCAAGCCCATTTCGCCAGCCTCTTGCTGTATTTCCCGGGAGATTGTGTTGCCAATATGCCTGGCGTACCGACGTGGGGTAGTCAACCTCAAATAAACCAGATTGTCTACCGATTCATCAAGAGTGACCATTCAATCCATTAGGCTCCCGCTCCAATCCGGAGAAAATGCTTCACAGATTACTTTTTTTGGAGTAACAAACTGGAAATGTTTGGCAGATTGGACCGCTTCTACTCCCTTATAAATCAGAGGTTTATTTGAATTCATAGATTTTTCAGCTAAAGTTCACCAATCCTGGTCATTATCTTCATATCCCAACCTGGATAACAGATCACCTGCGACTGCTTTAAATCGTCGTTTATTATCTTCTGTAAAATGATTTTTCCAATCGCCAGGCTGGCCTTTGCGAAAAGTACCTGAATTTTTTGGTTTGACAGCATCACTTAATACCTCAATTGCCTCCTGCCTGGAAACTGAGAGGGAGACTCCAAAACTATCGATGTAATCAAGCAATTTTCCCAATGTGTTTTCCTGATCGAGAATTAGATCCTCAAATTTCAAGCAAAGGACATCATCCCTTTCAAACCAGCCCAGATAATCCTCATATCTCTCCCTTACATTAACCATAAGTAAATCAGGGAGATCACTTCCTTCTATCACTACATTTAAACGTTCTTCCATAGTTGATAATACTTGATCGAAATATTCGTGCATGTGATGATCAAGCTGCATATCTTTTGCATAAAAAACTAAGGAGACCAATTGATCCCGGGGATCTCGATAGACAAAAATCGATGCCCTGCCAGAAGCTGTGATGGCAGAAAGATAAGGCTCTTTCGGGTGTAAATATCCGTACCGGATCTCTCCAGAACGCATTCCATATATCTCTTCAAGAATGGTCGCTTCATTCTGTTTGGTATTATCCTCAAATCGATTTACCGGTGGAAAGCCGGGTTTAACAAATGGGCCAATCTTGGTTAACCCGTATAAGATTTGGATTATCAGATGAGAACCCGCTTTAGGAATTGCAAATCCAAGCACAGGAGGAGCTTGTGCCAGGGCATCCTTGCCCCAGCGCCGGGCTGCTTGAAGCCTTCGAAATTTCAACCTCAACAACTTTAGCTTGCGCTTGATCTGATAATAGACCTTCATAATACGTCGGTCTCCAAAATTATATATGTTTTTTTTGAAAAAATCGGGTGCATATGAAGCCACACTGATTTGTAGGATTTTTTCATTTTTTTCTCTTGAAAATTCCCTTTTCCCGATGATCAAAACCGTCAATAAACCTCCTGGTCAACCAGATCCCAGAGTATTTCTGGAGAGTCCTTGCGAACAAGATAATTCATTCCGTTCACACTAATAGTTGTATAGTATTCAGTGAGGATCGGTTCTGCTTCTTCCCGATTCTCCCAAATCCCCAGGATCATATCCGGTTTTAATTGTCCAAAAGTATATTCATAATCCCATTTCATATGCCCTGGACGAATATTTACTAACCCACCAGAGGGTATATGGTTTGGTAAATGGGCAATGTAGGAGTCGATCTTTCCCAAAACATCATATGAATGCCGCTCAGTAAAATATGGAATCGATCCTGCTCCTGTGACAGCAATTACAGCCTCATTTGTAGTGATTGATTTCACCGCCTGAACAATCTCTAAATTCCATTTGTTTCCTTCGATAAAATGGGGTTCATACAATAAAAACATTCTCTTGATATTATTTTGGTTTTCCTTCATGAAATTAAAGTTCAGTAAACTCAGCAGAACAACCAGAACAACACCAATATTCCCCGTGAGATTTATGATGAATTTTTGATCCTTCACAGCTGCGGACAGGGAATTCTTGATCTGTTCCCACCCGTAGGCAAACAGGATAAAGAACAAAGGCATTGCTATTGATAAATAACGATTTGCTCCCCCGACATGCTCCCAGGCATCACCACCAACGTAAACACTGTACGCAATCTGGGCAGAAAAGACCAATGCGAGCAGGATCGTTGATAAGTTTAATCGGATTAAAATTACCAAAAAGGGTATGATGAAGAGGACCCAATTAAAATCCCGTAAAAAATGATAAAAAACAAAAAGCCCTCTTTTTACACGAAGAACCAGTGATATACCCGTCATCTTCAGGTAGTAGGTATTTGGCAGCAAATCTCCATAGTAAAAATGACGAAACAGTGTTTGACCAATCAGGGAGAATGCCAGCAGGCCAAAACCCCATAAGAGATGCTGTTTCCTGTTTTTAGCATCAAAGATCACTAGAAATCCCCAGAAAACCAGGTATGGCACTACTATATCCATCCGAATTAACGTACCTACAAACAATAAGATGTAGATCCATTTAGAAAACATCCCATGCTTAATTGATCGGATTGCCAAAAAACTTACCGCAGAAACTAATAAGACAAGGCCACTGACCTCCATACCCTGTAGACCCCAATCATTGAGAGGTACATATAATCCCGTGAGGATCAGTGCCAGATATGGTGCAATAGGATCTTCTGAAATTTCCTCAGTGATCTTTTTTACAAACACAAGATTCGCTAGCAAAAACAGCGCACCGCTAATTTGAATAAATATGCTGATTTTTGAGGCAGGGATAGGAAATAGGTGGAAAAACGCCATAAAAATTACCCAGAGAGGGTTAGTATAACCTTCTACCGGAGATTCGCCTGGATTCCAAACCAGCCCAAATCCCTCGGCGAAATTCTTGGCAAATCGCATCGAGATCATTGCGTCATCAAACAACACAAAATAACGGGTCCCATTTGATATAAAACTGGTTTGAAAAATATAGACACCCATATAGATCGCAAATAGCATCAGCAATCCTATCAAGAGCCAGTTTTTCCTTAATATATTCGCCATGGTTTTCCCTCATAAATAAATAATATTGAACTGATGATCGGTCGCAAAAATAATCAATCTAAAAACTATGCCTGACTTAGGTGAATCATTATCTCGCCAAAAGGGATGCTAAAAATTCGCCTGTGTGTTTTCCTGCGCTGCCGTCAATATAGGTACATTCCCGGGTGATAAAACCCTGTCTAATCTCTTGATCCAGGTCTGGATTATTCAAATAATAATTAAGCACCTCTACCAATTCTTCCCGGTTGATTGCTTCCCTTCCAGCACCTGAATCGATGAATCTTTCATGTGTTGGCCACCCGCCAATTTGTGACAATTTCAGGGAAAAATTATTTGGCCAGCCAGATCCAGAATCAATGCAGAGGCTTATAACAGGGGTTTCATGGATAGATGCCTCAAGTGCCATGGTTGAGTAAACTGTCACCATCACATCAGAATGGGCCATCATGGATGATTTTTCCGGCATATCTTCTCCGGAATAGTATCCCAGGTCACCACCAAGGGCGACCGGTTCAACCAGATGGACATGAGGGTTTTTCTGGGCTAACTCATTGATCATTCTCATTTCATCCTTAAACCGGGGATCTTCCAGGAAATGGTTCGGATGCAATCTGATCAATAATTGGCAAGGCTCGAGCAAGCTATCTGAGCTAATAACACTTTCCAACGCTTCTATATTTTGAAAATTCGGGGAAAATGAGATGAAACTACAGGCATATGAAATTAATTTCCGGGCCGGATCCAAATTATGCAATTTAAAATAATCACTGCGTGGCATTTTCCAAATTTCTTTAAAATATCCATCGTAAGAAGGGATTCCGCCAATATTAACTCTGGCAGGATTCCAATCGGATCCTTTGACCAACTCTTCTTTTTGAATCTCTGACCAGCAGGAAACCCAATCCACTTCAGCACCGGGAAGGCTGTAGCTGCTGGTATTATCCCACCCGAGAATGATAGAGCTCGTTGTAATGCCTCGTTTTTTCGCTTCCCTGAGCAGATATCGATCTTGCCGCCAGCCTGGAGTGATAGATACGACCAAACCCGGCTCGTATTTATCAAACAAGTCGGAATAAATCTCAGGAGTAAAAAGACCCTGGATCATAACCAGCATTTTCCTGGCCAAACGTGAATTGCGCAGGATCGATACTAATAATTTGATCAGGGGAAAGATTAATTTCCTTTTGGGATGGGCTTCAAATTCAACTTGTTCGATATATGACTGAACCGCTTCTAGATTTATTTTATTTGACGCACCAGCCCGGCGGAGAAAATCAATCCAGTACTGAACAGATGGATACTTCGTTTTCCAGAACTTATCTACCTCAGATAAGCGCAAGCTTTCAACAGAAACATTTGGATACTCAATCATTTTTTGGATTTTTGGGATTACTTCATCATCAGTGAAAATAACAACATCAAGACCTGAATTAACCAGAGTAGTAAGCACGTCACTCTGCAAAAAATATATGATTGAAAGTCCATGATTTGCCACTAAAAAAATTCGCTTTTCCATTCTCAATACCTTAATATTAATCGGATCACTGGTGGAAATAAATCTCAAAGATTGAATTATATATTTTTAATAATACCCTTTTAAGTATGGGAATATTCCAAAAACCCGCCTTATTGCTGACTGATCCATCGGGTGTGTTTTTTTTCTTGAAACCTTCATTTTGAGCTAGTAATTCCTGGGGTGGAACATTTCCTAAATGCTGGACAAATTTCCGTGTTAATGTCAGTCTTAATAATCCTAATTCATTGATCCTCTGGTCCAATAAACGCTCATTTCCCATCGCAATCTCATTCGGAAATGGGGTCACTTTTTCCAATACTTCCTTTGAAGCAACGAATTGGAAATGTCCTGCGCCGATATAAACCTCATTCTCTCCCAATTTAAGCAGAATATCTTCACCCATTTGATAGGATTCTTCTGATTCCATCTGCGACATACCCAAGCTTTTGGTATGCGTACGATAATCATCCCACGATTGCAGAACACCTCGTTTAACTTCCAGCTCAGTCTGAGCTTCAGCCCACTCCAACGTCGCTGTAGAAAATTCGAGGGGGGGGCGGATAGGCGTACCGGTAACCATTCCTACATCCGGAAAATTATCAAGGATATTCAAATGCTCGTTCAGCCAACCAGGATAAAAATAAATATCATAATCAGAAAATGCGACATATTTGCCAGGAGCTGCATTAAACGAAATATTCCAGGCGCCGGGAATGCCCACATTTGTGCTTGATAAAATCAAGTATTGGATCTTATTCTCATTCTTTAAATTGGTCAGATAATCCCTTACCTGATCACAACTGCTATTGTCAAAAACCAGCAAGTCATATTCTTCATCTGCTGTATTTTTCCAGATGCTGTTGAGAGATAGTTTTAATACATCCAGACTGTGCTTAAAATAACCACTCAGATAAGGTATATAACAGATCACCACTACCGTTACCGGTTTAGGAGGGGATATAGCTGGCTGTTTATTTTTTACGGGATTAGCCCCAATTCTCATGTTATTTTCTCGTTAAATCAAGATCCATTATTCTTGACCAATCAACTGATTCTTCTTCGCAATTTCCGTATTTTTCGAGTTAACTCCCAACGCCAGCCTTCCATAAGCTGCGGGTTAACGAAGCGCTCTAATTTTCTTAAGACAATCGGAAGAGTCAGTTTGACCCTCCTGATCTTTCCTCCCCTGAGTTCCTGCCGAACATCCAATAGATCAAAGCTTTTTGTATATCCTCCCGCCAAATCCACATTCTGACTGGACTCGTCGAGATCGAAATGGGGTTTTCCACCCGGAAGATGGTTGTAATCATGATTCTGGTGGATCACCATCATAGCTGGAGTAGCATCAATAACCTGCCAGGGCTGCTGCATTCCATGATAAATCATCCAGTTATCCCAACCTGCTCTGCCGACTGCAAATGGTGGTATCTCCTGGTACAAATGTTTAGGAAATACAAAATAATCCATCGCAGTCGGACCGTGAATTTTCCCTTGGGTCACAGCCCTACTTTTTAGTTCGTTTGCCCAATTTGCGTTGAAAGCAATCTCCGAGTTTAGATCCAGATCCCACCGCCGACCCACGATCAGGAAGTCCTCATTCCCCTGGTTGATTTGCTGAATGATTTTAAGCGTATCTGGAAGCAGGATAATATCGGCATTAAGATAGATGAGATGATCAGAAGTTGATGCGTGCCTCACAAGAGAAAAAATCGAACTTACCAGGGGTGTTCCCAGGCTATTGACTTCAACGTCCGGGATGTGGCCTACACCCAGATGTCGTGCCTCTTCCTTGATCCCGTTTTCATCACCGATCAGTAATACCTCAGCATCGGGGCCCAGCATTTTCCAGGATCTGACAGCATTACGCTGAATAATATTGATATGCGGATCCGAAAAAGGTTTCGGTGCGGTGAAGATCGTGATATTGCTCATTTTTTCAGTCAGTCATCCTGATATCGGTATATGTGGATAAGAATGTTGATAATTCGGGAAAACCCCTCACAGGTATGTGGATAAACAGCTGGATAACTTCTGTCATCCCCAGATCCTGATCACTTGATCTGATCCTTATTCTCCCTGTACCACTTTATGGTTGTCTTTAACCCTTCTTTAAAGGGCATTTCCGCTTCAAACCCAAAATAGTCCTTTGCTCGCTGTGTATCCAGAGCCCTTCTTGGTTGTCCATTGGGTTTGCTTGTATCCCAAACTAACTGACCATCGAATCCGGATAACTCGGCAATCATCAGAGCTAGATCTTTGATGCTAATCTCCATACCCGCGCCAAGATTCACAGGCTCACTACCATGATATCGCTCCGCAGCCATGACAATACCCCGGGCCGCATCACCAGCATAGAAAAATTCCCTTGTCGGCGACCCATCTCCCCACAGAACCACTTCTTTATCATCTCGATCCACAGCATCTATCATCTTTCGGATTAATGCGGGGATCACATGAGAAGTTTCGAGGTTAAAATTATCCCGAGGTCCATACAAGTTTACAGGCAGCAGATAAATAGCATTAAATCCATATTGCTCTCTGTATGCCTGAGCTTGGACCAATAGCATCTTTTTTGCCAGGCCATAAGGCGCATTGGTTTCTTCTGGATATCCGTCCCAGAGGTTTTTTTCCTGGAAAGGTATCGGCGTGAATTTTGGATAAGC
>Ga0209013_10004211_pt1 | contig 12658 bp, 10 predicted proteins | sample Cruoilmetagenom2_FD_187291 | JGI IMG/M metagenome (GOLD analysis project Ga0209013, IMG submission 187291) | Oil polluted marine microbial communities from Coal Oil Point, Santa Barbara, California, USA - Sample 2 (SPAdes) (version 2) | ecosystem: Environmental > Aquatic > Marine > Oil seeps ...
GTTGTCTGTATAAACACCGGCACCCACAATCGGTGAATCACCGACACGGCCCATGCGCTTGTTAACAATGCCACCGGTTGACGTTGCAGCAGCCAGGTTGCCTTTCGGGTCACGTGCGATAGCGCCGATGGTGCCGTATTTCTGGTCCTCGGAGTCTTCCTCGGTATCATCATGGTCGAGCATGACCTTGTGTTTCAAACGTGCCTTGCGTAGCTGTTCCACGCGGTCAGCTGTATAGAAATAATCTTCGGGCACACGCTCCATGCCACAATGGTCGGCAAAGCGCATCGCGCCCTCGGAAATGAGCATGACATGCTCACTCTCCGTCATGACAAGGCGTGCGAGCTGGACCGGGTTGGCAATATTGTCGACGGCAGCGATGGCACCGGCCGACAGGTCACGGCCATCCATGATAGCCGCATCCATCTCGACCTTGCCGTTTTCATTCAGCACCGAACCACAACCGGCATTGAAGGCCGGGTCGTCTTCCAGCAGGGATGCGCAGGCTTCTACCGCCTGCAGCGCCGAACCACCCAGTTCCATGACATCACGACCATGCTCGAGGATTCTGCGAATACTTTCGAGGTAACGAAATGCGATCTTGTCATCCTTGACGTTATCAAGCGCACCAGCACCACCATGCACCATCAGGGAATACGTGTCGGGGGCGTTCACGGGTTAATCAGGTCGTTAATTTTCACCCGTGCATTGTCACACATCGGCAAACAGAATACCTGAAAATGAAGCTTGCTATAATCGATACCGTAACTCGTTAGCGAGCACTTCCTGGTAGTCCGGGGACCCTGCCAGCAACAGCACAAGCTTGCCCAGCAGAATGGTTCCCCAGTTAACGATGACAAGCCCTTCCCCGGTTTTCATATCGAACTCGAGGTCACTGATATCCAGGTCGGAGAGTTTCCGGTAGCCGGTTTTGAAGGTCATCGCACTCCATTCCGGAATATCCAGTTTCTGTGCTATCACGGTCGGATAGGAGGCACCATTGAACCTCGGGTTGCACTCAACCGCCGTGTAGCGGACACCCTCAGGCGTTTCAACCACTGCGAGGTCAAAGGCGAAGATACCCTTCATACCCCGCTCCTTGAGCCACAGGGCCATCGGCTCGATGGACTCCCATGGCTCATGGCTGGCCGGAAAACGGTTTCCCTGGTGAGCGCAGCCATCAAGTATTTGCTCGCTCACAGCCAGGCGTACAAGACAGTCGTCGACAACACGATACTGTACGTTGAGAAATACATCGGTTCTGATTTCTTCCTGCAGCTGCACAGGGACATCACTTTTAAATTCCTGCATCGCGTCACGCAGCTCTTCGCGATTGGCACAGCGATAGATGCCGACCCCTGAAACCGACACCGCTGCCTTCAGATAGCAGGGCATATTGAACGAAATGATGTCCATCTCGGTGATATGATCCACGCTGGCATAACACCGCGTCTCCGGAACATCGATCTCCAGCTCGTCCGCAAGCGCCATGAAATTGTTTTTCGAATTAATGAACTCGACGGCTTCGAGCCATTCCGGATCGTTCCACGCCTTGCATTCCGCCGGGCCGAAATAAAACACGGAGGGTTTGTAACCCTCATGTCGAGCCAGTTGCTCCAGGCTCAGGTCCCAGATCACGCTTTCGCTATGGCTTAGTCCAATGCGTCCATAATGGCTTGCAATGTGTTTCCACAGGGGTTTGAGGTCCGGGTGCAGCTGGATGAAATCATCCGGCTCGCTCAGCCCAAGCGCGCGGCCTGAATAAAGATCATTGCCGGCAACACCATCCGCGGTGCAATGCATGATGTCGTGATTGACTATGTAGCGTCCTGCAGGCAGGTAACCGTGACTGGTATGGGTAGACATGGCACATCCTCAAAAAGAAATAATCACATCTATCCAGTAAGCAGAATTGGTGCCAACCTGTCACCCCATATAAATCATCAGCTTATAAACTCAGGTGAACGATCGATGCCCGCTTGTAATGCACAGTCACAGTTGATTGAACCACTACAGTGCGCAGATAGAGGGTGTTATCGATAAACCGCTGTATGTGAATGGCTCCATGGACTACATAAAATGCAACTACCACGCCAGGCACTGACATTCCATACCTGCCCTGCCATGTAAAACTTGCACCAGCCTGCGCCGTAAAATGAACAAAAAGCGCCAGGCTTGTGCATCAAGCCCTCAGCGGCGTCGATACGGCCACACAATACTCATTGCGATTACGCAGACATATCAACAAGTAACATTATTTATTCGCTTATTTATAAATATTGGCACATAGCTTGCTGCCTTAGTACATGGAAATACTCTTGTAGTTAATTGTGCACAGCCACTGGAGATATTAACTATGGACCGGGAAGCAAGAGTGAAGCCAGTGACACAAGGACGTCATGCAAGCATGTTTATATCCAGCAATGAATTATGATTTTTTAATGTGCCTGCTGGGCGCATTGGTGATGCTTGTCATGATGGCATGCGTGCCACTGGTTTTATATTGGTTATGGACTGGACAGCCAGGCTGACGCCTGTGACACACACGCCATGTAATCGTGCTTATATCCATAAGCATGGATGTGTTACCGGAGGTTATATGATGGATTATTTAAACCTGCTCAAGAAGCGGGCACGCAAATGCCCTTTCGCCTGCTTTTTAAAAATACTGGTTCTGCTGCTGTTCGCCTTTGCGCTCGGAATCGCGGTGTTTTTCCAGCAATCCATGTCAATCCATGAATATGCCGGACTGGTCATTGCCATTGGCTATGTCGCCATACTGGCTCTTGTTACCAACAGAAACTGCAGACTGAACATCTGCGAATAACAGCCTGGCGGGCCCTGCCTCATGCAGTGTCCCGCCCGGCCAATTGCTGGCCGCTACATTCAGGCGGCTGCACTATTTGACACGACCCGCAGCGACATGTCTTCGCTGCAGGGTTCCTCTTGAGCCGGCTTGTCTTCACCTCGATCCGATTCCGGGTTTTGATGGCGTTCATAGAGAAATTTCAGCACGGCAGCGCGGTAGTGGTTGTATTCAGGACTGTCAGCCAGCTCGACCCGGTTACGCGGTCGCTCCAGTTTAATATCAAGGATCTCTCCAATGGTTGCCGCCGGTCCATTGGTCATCATGACGATGCGGTCGGACAACAGCACTGCCTCGTCAACGTCGTGGGTGATCATGATCACGGTGTTGCCGAGTTCGGTTTGAATTTCCATCAGCGATTCCTGCATGTGTGCACGCGTCAATGCATCCAGGGCTCCGAAGGGCTCATCCATCAACAGCACCCTGGGCTGCATCGAAAGCGCCCGCGCAATACCCACGCGCTGCTTCATACCGCCGGAAATTTCGCCAGGTAATTTGTCCATGGCGTGCTCCATGTGCACCAGCTTCAGGTTGTATTCAATCCACTCGCGCATCTCGGCCTTGCTCTTTTTGCCCTTGAATACCTGCCTGACTGCCAGCTCAACATTCTCGTAGGCCGTCAGCCAGGGCATCAACGAATGATGCTGGAAGACCACAGCCCTTTCCGGGCCCGGCTCGTCAACCTCGGTCCCGTCAAGGACCACACCACCCGTTGTCGCCTTTAACAAACCGGCAACGACATTCAGTACGGTTGACTTGCCACAACCCGAATGACCGATCAGCGACACATACTCGCCTTCGTCTATTTTCAGGTTCACATTTTCCAGCGCCGTAAAAGGGCCGGCAGGTGTCTCGAATACCATCGACACATGATCAATATTCAGATGTTCAATCGTCATTATTCACTCCAGCTCGTATTTTTAATCCGTTAACCATCCGGCACAGTTGTTACCGCAGGATGGCATCCTTGTCCCAGGACACCCGACGCTGCAGCATCAGCATGCCACGATCCAGCAGAAAGCCGATAAACCCGATGGTGAACACCGCCACCATAATGCGTCCCAGTGAATTGGAACTGCCGTTCTGGAATTCGTCCCAGACAAATTTTCCCAGCCCCGGGTTCTGTGCCAGCATCTCTGCGGCAATCAGCACCATCCAGCCAATACTCAGGCTCAGGCGCAGGCCGGTAAAGATCATCGGGATTGCTGATGGCAGCGCGATTTTCCACACCGTGGTGAACCAGCCGAGGCGCAGCACCTTGCCGACATTCACCAGATCACGGTCCATGGATGACACACCCACCGCCGTGTTAATCAGCGTTGGCCACAGACAACACAGGGTTACGGTAATCGCCGAGGTCAGATAGGACTTGGAAAACAGCGGGTCATCCGTGACATACACCGCACTGACCACAATGGTCACCAGCGGCAGCCAGGCCAGCGGCGAGACCGGTTTGAAGATCTGCACAATCGGATTAATCGCCCGGTAAACATTCGTACTCAGCCCGGTTAACACTCCCAGCGGGACCGCAATAACCGTCGCCAGCAGGAACCCGCTGAACACCGTCAGCAGACTGGTGACGATCTGATCCAGAAAGGTCGGCTTGCCGGTGTAGGGCCGAATGCGCACTTTTGCGTTCGGATCTTCTGCCAGTTTTTCCTGGTTGCGCACTACCTGGCGTTCAATAAACGCGACTTCCTTCTGCCGTTCTTCACGATGTTCTGCGACCAGGTTGGTTGCCTGTCCCCACACCGCTACCGGTCCAGGTACCTGCCCCAGCGAGGTTTCCAGCCGCGCGGCTGAAAAGCTCCACAAACCAAGAAACAGGACAAAGGCAACCAGTGGGAGCACGAAACTCCTGACGGCTTCCTGATAGTCCTGCCATTGAAAAATTTTCATTGTTTCAGTTGTCATGTCTTCCTCTCCAAATTATTCCCTTAAAAAGGGCCCGCACAGTGTGAGTTGTGCGGGCCAAGGCCTTGCTGGAGTGTTCACTTAATCAACCCTGTCCTTGCCCTTCAGACCAATCGGAAACTGCGCCAGGTAGTCATTGGGCCTGGTGCCATCGTAGGTCATGCCGTCAATAAACTCGGATTGCGGTGGGCGAAAACCGGTCTCGGTAGCGAAATCCGGGAAGTCGCTCACCTGCGCCTTGCCTTCCGCAATCAACTCTTTTGCGGCCTCGGCATACAGGTCCGGTCGATACACCTTCTTCGCCATATCCGTATACCAGGAGTCCGATTTTTGCCCGGCAATCTGACCCCAGCGACGCATCTGACTCAGGTACCAGACCGCATCCGAGTAATACGGATAGGTCGCGTTGTAACGAAAGAACACGTTGAAATCAGGCACCGAACGCTTGTCGCCTTTTTCATACTCAAAGGTACCGGTCATACTGTTGGCAATCACCTCGTAATCCGCACCCACATACTCTGGACGCGACATGATCTTTGCAGCTTCCTTGCGGTTTTCGAGACCACCGGAATCCAGCCACATGGCTGCGCGGATGAGTGCCTTCAGTACAGCCTTGTGGGTATTCGGATTCTTGGCAGCCCATTCATTTGAAACACCGAAGACCTTCTCGGGGTTGTTCTTCCAGATTTCGTAATCGGTGATCACCGGCACGCCAATGCCCTTGAACACAGCCTGCTGGTTCCAGGGCTCACCCACGCAGTAGCCATAGATCGTACCGGCCTCCATGGTCGACGGCATCTGCGGTGGCGGTGTCACAGACAAAAGTGCATCGGCATCGATCTGGCCGGTGATATCGCCCTTGTCAGGGGCGTAATAACCCGGGTGTATCCCGCCCGCCGCCAGCCAGTAGCGCAGCTCGTAGTTATGTGTGGAGACCGGGAACACCATGCCCATGTTGAAGGGCTTGCCTTCCTCTATATATTTATCCACCACCGGTTTCAGGTAATCCGCCTTGATCGGATGTACCGGTTTGCCGTCCTTGTGCGGCACATGCTTTTTCATTTGTTCCCAGATTTTGTTGGAGACTGTAATGCCGTTACCGTTCAGATCCATGCTAAATGCGGTAATAACATGCGCCTTGGTACCGAAACCGATGGTTGCACCCAGCGGCTGACCGGCCAGCATGTGGGCGCCATCCAGTTCTCCGTCGATGACACGGTCCAGCAACACCTTCCAGTTGGCCTGCGGTTCCAGCGTGACGTACAGTCCTTCATCCTCGAAATAGCCTTTCTCATAGGCAATCGCAAGCGGCGCCATATCGGTCAGCTTGATAAAGCCGAATTTCAAATCCTCTTTTTCCAGGTCACCTGCCTGTGCCGGTTGTTGCACAGCGGCCATCAGGCCCAGCACAACCCCCGCCGTTACGACCGGCAATGATCGTTTCAATCTCTGGCCCGCACTAGCCAGCGACTTCCAGTTCAGTTTGGTCTTCATGAACATCTCCTTACTCAGTTATAAAAAAAACAAAAAAAAAGAGCCCACAGAGGCACCCCGCAAGGGATGTACCTGTGGACTCCGTTGTCCATGGCAACCGTCTATGGTTGCCTGTCTATGTTAGAGACATGAGCGCGCCATCAGCACACTCCGACTGCTTCTTTGCAGTCAGTCTAATTAAGTGTATTAGCAGATTCCGTGCCAGCTATGCATGCCATTGATTTTGCTGGAAGCTGAGAAAAGAGAGCGGGTTGCTACAGATTTGTCTGCACTCGTTTGGTGCTACGCATCACCAATCCGGTGCGGTCATTGCACCAGACACGACACATGCAGCTTCGGTAGTACGGCATGGAGTTACCGGTCGTTCTCCCAATGATCAGGTGGTAATCAGGCCGCCTCCCTGGCGGCATCCTGCATGGTGCTGGCCAGCAACCCGTACACTTCGGTCCAGGCGGCCATCACCTCTGTTGTAAAGGCATCACCGAGTCCCTGTCCCAGCGTCCACAGCAGTGCTGCTCCGACCGTGTCATAGTCAGAGTTCTTCACCCCGTATTCGAGATGCTTCACGCCGAGGTCCTGTACCGTCGGCACGATTTCATCCAGTTTGTCCAGGTTGTCGACGGCGATGCTGATCATGCGCATGAGTTTCTGGCCCTGCTCCGCCATATCGCCCTTGAACATTAGCTTCAGCGAAGGGTTCAGCTCAAACAGCCGGCCATAAAACAGCTCCGCCGCCTTGTCTGCGATGGGCACCACCTGTGCCCATGAATCCTGTACCAGTTTGATTTGTTCCGTTGTAACCATATCTTCTCTCCTGTCAGTTAAAAGTTATGCAGGTGGTCTAGCCCTCGACCGGGATGCGAATCACCACGCCACCCATGACATCACCCAGCTTGAAATCCGTTTTCGGTGAATCCGGGTGGGCGTTATGGCATGAGACACACACCGGGGCGACACCGATATCGGGGTAAATCGCCGTGAAATATTCCTGTTTGCCGAGTTTTTCTGTGGCATAGAAGTTTTTTCCCTTGTTGTCAGCAATAAACTTGAGCCCTTCCTTCTCGGCATCGGTCTGCGGCGCATTCTGCTTGTTTACCGGCCACAGCGATTGAAGCGAATAACTGAAATCCACCTCCGGGTTGTCCGCCGCACGCTCTGCTACCATCTCGGCGCCAAAGCGGAACATCTGTGCCGGCAGGGCCAACGCCTGGTCATCCTCGAAGTGCTCGGAGGCCTTGATGACCTTGTCTTTCTTCACCAGCCGGTTGACGATCGTCCTGGTGTACACCGTGCGATCGGAATCCATCACCATATGCAGGGCATCGGCCATTGCCTTCACGGATACTGTTTCAGATCCCGGCTCTGCTGCAACCGCAATACCCATGCACAGACATACAGCCAGTCCGATACTGCTTTTCATCTTGATACTCATTTACTCTCTCCTCTTTCGCTAATGAAAGTGTGTTAACAAATAATCAGAAACCAAACATGCTTGTGTCATCATCCTCTCCTGCTTCGCTGTCACGGCGCTCCTTCTCCGCTGCCGCCAGGTCCATGGTGCCCACGTGCACCGATGGCCTGCCGCTGAAGTTGTTATCAATCAGGCGTTGATCCGCGAGCGCATCGATGGAAAATTCGAGTCCGTGACACTGCAGGCAGGCGCTACGAATCATTTTGGCGTTCGGCGACAGGTTGGCGCTCTGGTTGTGATCAACCATGACGCGTGTCAGCCAGTCGTTGACGTCGAATTCAATGCGCGGCATATGACAGGTGGCACACGACACACCACTGCCGTCAGGCAGTTCTCCGCTCAATTCCTTTTTCCACAACTCATGGTGCGGGGAATCCGCGTAGGCCAGGGTGTGCGTGTCATCGTGGCAACCCGTGCAGGCCTCGGCGGCGGCATGTCTGACATCGTAGCGGTGCGCAACGTGACAGCTGTTGCAGCCCAGTAATTCATGACCGGCATCGGCACGCATCGGCAGGCGTGCCTCACTGATCTGCAGCGCTGGTAACCCGGCCGCCAGCCGCATGCCATGCTTGCCCCTGGTAAAACGATCAGCTTCCAGGCTGTGACAACTGGTGCAGACCTGTTCATCAGGATGATCTGCCCAGACAGGCTGAGTACCGTCCTGCGCTTTCGGTTGGTGGCAGGCCGAACAGTTCACACCGGATCGTGCATGCGCCGTCGCCGCCCAGTCTGCATGCGACTGCTCCCGCTGTCCGATCATAAAAGTGAAATCATCATCAGCATCCTGCGGTAAAAGTACCTGCACCGGGTACTGTTCAATCGGGTACTCAACGATTTGATCAAGCAACTGTGCAAATTCGCGTTGCGGCACAAGCGGGGCTTCCAGTAAATCCGGCTCATCCAGATGCTTGATCAGGAACTTTGTATACAGGGAGCGGTTATTGTGAAAATTGTGGCAACCACTGTCCGCGCAGGTAGTGAAATCCATACCCCTGTGACTGGGGCGATCCTCGGCGATTTCCGCGTGACAGTGAGCGCATAGATCGCGAGGTTGCGTAACGCCATTGTTGCGCGTGATCTCGGGGCGATGTTCGGTGTGGCAGGTGACACAGTGCAGTGCGTCTATATTCTCCAGACGGTCGGCATTTCGGGGGTCCCGGAATTTACTCATCGGGTGTGAATCAAACGGTTTCTTGCGATCCTCACCGTGACAGTTGATGCAGGCCTCCTGCAGAACCTCGGATCCACCGAGTGGGTCACTGTGGCAGGCCGTGCATGCCAGCTGTAACTGGTGGTGCCCAGCGGTCAAATCACCCGGCATGAAGACACTTTTGTCTGCCGTATCGATCAGCATGATGTACGCCATCCAGGCAACAAGGCCGATCGTTGCCAGCAGCCAGGATATCCAGAGTATGCGCTGTGCCTTTTCATTGCCCATCCTAATACCAGTAGGTCTTCAGCACGTGGAAACCGAGCAGTGCCGGCAGCGGCCATAGCAGCAGCACATGCGTCCATATCGACAGCGCACGGCTGCGCCGCGCCAGGGCGAGAGGCAACACATGCTGCAGGCCGACAACGGCACTGGCTGCCGCACCCGCCAGCAACAGGCCGGCAAAGACACACATCAGGTAGAAGTTGAGGTTGTCGCCCAGACGGAAACCGGTATGGGTTACCAGTACGGCCACTGTCAGCAAACCAGCCAGCACATGCAGCACCCGCCAGCCGTCAAAGCTGCCCCAGCGCAGCCGGCGCACGCGCTTGCGCACGGACACCAGTGCCAGCACGACCGACAGACCCAGCAGGGTAAATCCGCTGATCTGTTTGAACAAACCTTTTCGCCACAGATCATCGATACGCAGCGAGGCCTGCACCGTGTCGCCATAGGGCAGACTGACCGGCAGCAACCACAACAGTGTGGTGATCACGACAACAATCGCTGCTGCCGTCAATGTGCAGGCAGCAGCAACCGGCACAACATCGACAGCACCGAGCAACTGCCCCAGCAATGGCTTGCAAGAACCACACACGGTGGAGGCACCGGTGCGACTGGCAAGGCACTCAACATCGGCACAGCCTTGATCCACGGCCCGGGTCAACGCCCCACGGCTGATACCCTTGCAGTTGCAGACAGTTGCGCTGGCCGGCCAGCTGGCCACGCCACCCTCCCCTTCTGCCGACCAGAGCGTACCGGTCAGACGGAAGCGCAGTGCTCTCCACGGCCGTATCCGCCGCCGCATACGCACACCCTCCTGCACCCGGCTGAATTCATCCCAGTTACCAACAGCCATGGCCGCGTCCAGACGGTTTCCGTCGAGAAGCACCTTGCGTATCACGTCCTTGCGTCGATCACGGTACACCAGTGCACTGCGGTGCCATTCTGTCTCAACAACACCCGCACTCATCACCTGGCAACCAATCACCTTGAGGCGTGTCGCCGTCATCGACCCGGTATACTCGGCGGTCCGGCCGGAGAGGACATGCGCTGCTACGGAGGCCTGCTCGAAACCGGGGGCAACCAGCCCATAGACGGTGTTGCGGTGTTCGGCGCATTCACCGACGGCATAGATATCGGTATCACTGGTCTGCATACGGTCGTTCACCCTGATGCCGCGACCGGTCTGTAGTCCACAGTCACGCGCCAACTGGACATTGGGTGTTATGCCGATGGCCATCACCACGGTGTCACATTCAATAAAGCGGCCGTCCGATAACAGCACACCCTCCATGCGTGTTTCACCCAGTATGCGTTTCACGTGAGTATTGGTGATGACGTCAATACCGAGTTTTTTAATATGCTGTTGCAGCAAACCGGCGCAATCACCATCCAGCTGATTGAACATCAGGCGCGTGGATTGCTCGATGACGGTTACACGGGTATTGAAACGACCTAGCGCGCGAGCCGTCTCCAGCCCCAGTAAACCGCCCCCGACCACGACCATGTTGCGGCTGCGCACGCTGCGCGCCATGAGCGACTGGGCATCAGACAGATTGCGAAACGTGAATACCCCCGGCAGCTGTATGCCCGGAAGCGGCGGAACCCTGGCACGAGACCCGGTCGCCAGTACCAGTTTTTCGTAGGGGCAGGCTATTCCGCGTATGTCGGTAATCTCACGGTTACTCCTGTCAATATGGGTAACCGACATACCGAGATGCACACGCAGGTTTGCATCATCACGTACAGCACTATTCCCGGCTGTCTTGCCGGCAAGCCAGGATGACAGTTGTACCCGATCGTATGGCGCCCAGGGCTCATCACCAAACATGACGATTTCACGTTCGGCATCGTGCCGCCTTAATTCCACTGCTAGACGCTGGCCTACAGGCCCTGCCCCGACGATAACCGTTGGCGGCTGACGCCATTCCGCCTCGTAGGAACGTACTGCAACGGCACTGTTCTCTGCCTGAATCATTGAATAAACCCCAAAAAAAAGGCGCTCGCCCCTACGGATTGATGACCCGTCGGGGAGAACGCCTTTGTTCGTCGCTGGCTACATCGCCGGCTGTTTACAGCTGACCAGCTCTGGCCTGCTGCACATACTTTCTAAACTGTACTTAGCATTAACTGTGCCAGTAGCGTTTCTCGCTGTACTTCAGGCACTTGCCTTGCCTGCAGAAACATTTACGGTCACAGGTGTTAACCGAAACTGTGCAATCGGCACACTATCTGCACTGTAACAGTGCATACAAGCACGCTTTTCAGATCAGCACCTCGGCGGCGGCAATCACCTCACCGGCAACTTCACCTATACGCCGGTTACGATCCATCGCCAGCTTGCGCAACATCTTGTAAGCCGCGTCTTCATTGACCTTGCGCTGGCGCATGATGATACCTTTGGCCTTCTCCACGGTATTACGTTCTGCAAGCGTAGTTTTGGCCTTGTGCAACTCCTTCTTCAGTTGCTGCGACTCATTAAAGCGAACGATCGCTACCTCAAGCAGCGCAGCAATGCGCTTGACGTTGTTGCAGTCAACGACATACACGGACACGCCGGCCGAGACAGCCGCACGTATCGAGCGCTGCAGTGAATCTTCCGTGTACAACACCACCGGCATCGGCCAGGTACTGTTTAACATCCGGACTGCTTTCAGGATGACATCGTCAACACGGTGAGCAATCAGCACAGCGGCTTCCGCATGAACATCTGTCAGCACGGTTGGGAGTTGTTCATAGCTCAACTCACACGCTATCCGCCAGCCGGCCTTGCACGCCGCCTTGATATAGGGACCACTTTGTCCAGCCTGTTCTGATACCACCAGCAAGTTCACTAGCTACTCCACACCGAAATTATCTGTAAATGAACCAAACAAGATTTATGCCAGCATGCGCGTTACTGTTTTTTTACTTTTAAATCTGTACCTTGCAAAACCCACCTGCAGCCGCCCTGGCTGCGGGCACCCTGGTAATGCGCCACATTGGCGCATCAATGCCCTGCATGCATCAAGCAGGTGCCCCAGGGCCTTTTGCGGGCGCCGCCGGGGAGTCCACCTGGCGGTAGTAACGACTACAAAAAATCCGACATATAAAGGTGCGACTTCAGTATCTCTGCGCCATTCTGGTGCAAAAAGAATCCATCGTGGGCACGGTGATTTTCCGCTAGCGCACCATAATTGCTCTTTTAAATCATGCAGTTGAATTCTTTTATTGGGCCTTTCCACTGATCTGGTACAGAGCTTGCAGTAAGGTACAGAATTCATTTTGAAACAGGTATGGAAATCCCATGAAAGAAAAACTGGTACTGGTAGGCAACGGCATGGCCGGGGTACGTACCCTGGAAGAGCTGCTGAAGATCGCACCGGAGATGTATGACATCACCGTGTTCGGCGCCGAGCCCTACGGCAACTACAACCGCATCATGCTCTCCCCGGTACTCGCCGGCGAGAAGACCGTCGATGACATCATGCTCAATGACGAG
>Ga0209013_10004212_pt1 | contig 12658 bp, 14 predicted proteins | sample Cruoilmetagenom2_FD_187291 | JGI IMG/M metagenome (GOLD analysis project Ga0209013, IMG submission 187291) | Oil polluted marine microbial communities from Coal Oil Point, Santa Barbara, California, USA - Sample 2 (SPAdes) (version 2) | ecosystem: Environmental > Aquatic > Marine > Oil seeps ...
TGGGACAATAATAGGTGGCCCGTCCTGCTAAAACGGTTTTATTTATTGTGTTGGCGCATTGAGTACACTTTTTGCCCTTGCGTCCATAAACATTAAACTGAACCTGAAAATAACCCGGATTTCCGTTTGTACCAAGAAAATCAGAAATTGTTGAACCGCCGGCCAGGATAGCTTTTTTCATGATTTTGCGGCATGAGGTGACGATTTTTTTCCAAGCCGGTCGGTTGAGACAATTGGCAGGCGTTTGCGGATGAATTTTAACAGCAAAGAGGATTTCGTTGGCATAGATGTTGCCGATTCCGGCAATGATTTTTCCGTCCATCAGAAAATTTTTTACAGGCTGCGTTTTGGAGAGGCTCGCCTGGTGCAGGTAGTCCGCATTCAATTCCTTACTGAAAGGCTCAACGCCGATTTTAGCGGATAATTCATTCTCCTTGGATCCGGCTTGGTCCGGGGGCCATACCGAAATGCTGCCAAATCGGCGGGAGTCATTAAAGCGGAGTTCGGTTTCATTGTCGAGGAGCAGGCGCAAGTGGTCATGTTTCGTGAGCGTTTCACCTGAGGGCATGAGCGAAAGCTTGCCTGTCATGCCAAGGTGAATGACAAGGACGCTGTCATTGGTCATTCTGAAAAGCAGGAATTTTCCACGGCGGTCAATGGATACAAAACCGGTTCCCCGGATATATTGCGCGAGAAGTTTCCTGGGCATGGCAACACGCAGCCGTTTATTGCTCCAGCTGACTTCCTGGACCGTTCGGCCCGGCAGGAGAGGCAAAAGACCGCGCCTCGTGACTTCAACCTCTGGAAGCTCAGGCATGGTTCACCCCGGAAGTTGTAAAGGCAAGCGCATAATCACCAAGCAGGAAAGCAGTCACTTCGGCTGTTTTCGGTTCGTCCAGAGAAGAACTCAGCCACAGGGAGGTTACTTTTTCTGTTGACAAACGCTGGAGGGTAACGCCCTTGAAGATAACCGGCTGGTCGTGCAGAAGAGATTTTTTGATAGCCTCCTTGGCAGACCAGAGAAGGGTTAAGCGTTCTTGTTCGTCCATATTGGAAGTGCCTGTTTCCAGGAGCTTAATCTCTTCCGGTGCGGCAAAACGGGAGATAACGTTCATGATTTTTGCAGTGACTTTCTGGATATCAAGACCGCATGATGCAGCAAATCCAGCCATTGCGGCTGCATATTTGCCGCTGTGGGAGATGGAAACAGACGGTTTTTTTAGAGGATTTTCAGGGAAAAAAAGTTCAGGAGATCCTCTTTTACCCGGCAGGACGGAGAACGTCGGAAATTGCTGATGAGAGAATGTTTCATCAAGCAGCAGGAGAACGGCATATTTGCAGGCAAATCTGCCTGCCAGCCATTCTTTTTGTCTCTTGGGATATGAATAGGTGGCAAACAGTTTTTTTTCCTCAGGAGAAAGCAGTTCTAATAAATGCTCTTTACCCTCTCTGTTTTCCAGTTTTTCTTCAATCACCCCGGTGTCGATCAGAGTGAGTACAGCGGTTGCCGGGCTTTGCTGCCGGTGATGGTATGCTGTCAGCCCGGGCAGGAGTTCAAACCGGGAAGAGAAAAATGAACTGACTGTAAAAGGCATAATATCCGATTCCGGACAATTTCTTGTCATATCAGCAAGATTCAGTATAATACATTAAATTATCGTAACCCGGCACCCGCACGCAGGATTCATTCTCCATGATTTCACTTGGTGATATTACATCATTCGACGTTATTGTTGCTCTTATTTTTCTTCTTTTTGTCATTCGGGGGACCTGGATTGGTTTCATGCGTCAGCTGGCTTTTTTTCTGGCCCTGATCGTAAGCTATATTCTGGCTGGACAATATACAGGCCAGATGATGCCGTATGTCGGTAAATTTATTGAAAGCCCCAAGGCGGTTTTTTTCATCAGTTTCGTCATAACGTTCATCTTTTGTGCTATTTTTTTATTTATGTTCAGCAAGGTGTTAAACCTGGTGATTGAAATAGCGCTTGCCGGCTGGTTTGACCGGGCGCTTGGCTTTCTGCTCGGCCTGGTTAAAGCATTTTTTGTTACGTCCATTCTCTATATGATTATGAGTTCCGGGCTGTCTTCAGCCAATGACCTGGTGAAAAAATCGATAACCGCCCCCATTCTTGTCCTCGGTTCGGATTTTGTACAACAGCTTATTCTTGACCCGGAAATGCGAAGCCGTTTTCTTCCCAAGGAACCGGCCATAATTCCGGACAGCGGACCTGCATCTGAACCAACCCGGGAGAGAGAGGAACTGCCTGATCAGGAAATTCATTATGATGGGGAAGACCGGGGGTAAACCGGCCTGTTTTTACTCATCTTGGTTATGTCTAGTTGTTTTTATAATAGAGCCGGCCCAGCCTTTCCGGTGCCACTTTGCAGAAATGGCTGGCCAGGATGATCTGGTTGAGCAGGGTGGTTCGAAGCAGTCCATAACGCTGCCATCTTCTCGCCGAGGTGGTAACCGCGACCGGCGCAAGCTGTATCCGGCCAATTTTTTTCAGCCTGCGAACAAGCTCAACATCTTCCAGAATCAATTGATTGGGGAACCCGCCGACCTGATGAAATATCTTTCTGTACACAAAAAGGGCCTGGTCCCCGTAGACCATTTTAAAGATAATTGAGCGTAGGTTTGCGCCCCATTCGACAAGACGGTAGCCGGCACCGGTTGCGTCTATTTTCAGCCGGAATGCACCAGCTGCAGTATCAGGCTGGTTGAGCAGAAGCTGAACATGTTTGAAAAAATTTTCCGGCAGCCTGGTATCACAGTGGAGAAAGAGCAGTATTTCCCTGGTGGCCAGCTCTGCTCCCATGTTTTGCTGTACACCCCGCCCGGGTTCGGATGAAACGGTCGCCGTACCGTAACCCCGTGCAATAGCAAGGGTATGGTCTGTGCTTCCCCCGTCGGCAACAATTATTTCCAGCCCATGGAAGGCTCGCAGTTCTTTCAGCAGGAGCCCCAAGTTGGCCTGTTCATTGAGGGTCGGGATTATGATTGAAATATTCAAGATCTTCCGGTCTGTCAATATCTTGGTGTTGGGTTAAAGAGTAAAAGGATATGTCAGCTTTTTCAGCTCGCTCCATGGTCTGGCTGTAAACATCAGGTGTTCCCCATGATATGTTCTCAAAAAGGGAGTTTATTTTTTTGTCTGCAACTGCGTAGTGCATTCCTATCAGGTAGTATCCGCCGTCAAAGGTTGGGCCGAGCACAAGGTCGCTCTTGCCTAACGTTTCAAAGGCGGTTGTTATTAATTGCGCATCTATGGACGGGCAGTCTGAACCTATCAGTACCGCACGAGAGACGCCATGACCTCGTGCGGTGCGGAACGCGGCCGCCATCCTTTGACCGAGATCATGTCCGTCCTGTACCCTGAAAGAAATCGTGTCGCCAAGCCAGTCGCGCATCTGCCGGTCGGTACCGCCTGTATAATAGAGTGAAAGATGATAAAGATGATTATGGGTGATGGGTTCGATTTTCCTGATAACATGTTCGGTCAGGTCACGGTGCAGTCGTGCAGCACCCTTTTCGCCGAGTATCGGGATAAGCCTGGTTTTTACCTTGCCCGGTTGGGGATAACGTGTAAAGAGTATAATTTCATCGGGAGGTTGTGTCTGCTGGAGGCTCATAGTACTGTCTAAAGTTGTTTTGGATGAGCGTACAATACCATAGTCATGTTCAGATGTCATGAAGCGTAAAGAACAACGGAAAAAATCGCCACAATCCTATCAGGAGAGGGAGTACCGGGCTGTTGAACAGTCAGGGCTTGTTTCCTCCTATGTTACTATGGTCGAGACGGACCTCCACATCCTTGCCCCTGTGAATGTGGAGGATGAAACACTTCGGCTGGTTGCAGATATTCGCAGGCAAATAGAAGGGTATATCCGTCAAAACAGTCTGTTTGCCGACAGCTTACACCCCTTGCCGCAGGATAATGCAGCTCCTGCAATAGTGCAGGATATGCTTGAAGCGGGCCTGAAAGCCGGAGTCGGTCCAATGGCTGCCGTTGCTGGTGTTATAGCCCAATATGTTGGCCAGGGACTCAACGATACCGGCGTGGAGGATTTGATTGTTGAAAACGGAGGTGATATATTTATAGCAAGGACACAAGAGTGTACGGTTGCCATTTTTGCGGGAACATTACCTTTGAGCGATAAAGTTGGTATTCGGCTTCTCCCTGAAAGCATGCCCTGCGGGGTCTGCTGTTCCTCCGGGACCATTGGACATTCCCTGAGCCTGGGTGAGGCTGATGCCGTTGTTGTTACAGCTTCTTCAACCCCGCTGGCAGACGCTGCTGCAACGCGATTAGGCAACGAAGTGACTCATGGCCCAAAAAGTATTCAGAAAGCGCTCCAGGTCGCTCAAACCATTACTGGGATATCAGGCGCTGTCATTATCAAGGATCAGCAGATTGGTGCCTGGGGCGATATAGAGCTTGTTCGGTTGTAATGTATGGTAACTAGGAAGTACTGATGACTGACAAAACCACCGGAAAAATGAGTGAAAAAGGGTTTATAGAGAAGCGTTCCCTTAAACGCCGGCACCTCATTTATTACCTGCGGGTCTATGATGGGATCAGCAGCAGGGTGGTCGGCCATGTGGTCGATATCACCCGTCGTGGTTTAATGCTCATAAGCGACGAACCAATTGCTGTTCAGGAAGAGTACCGGTTACGAATGAAATTGCCGGGTATATCGTCGGTTCAGGAGGAACTCATTTTTGATGCGGTCTGCAGGTGGTGTAGAGAAGATGAGAACCCGGTATTTTATGTAGCCGGGTTTCAAATTCACCACCTCCTGCCGGAAGAGGCGACTTTTATCCAGACCCTCATAGATGAGTTCGGTGTGTAGAGGGGCTCGGGACGGACGGCTTTTTTGGAAATTCTTTAGGCAAAGGAGAGTGAGATGAGTGTTCCTGGGCAAATTAAAAGCATACTGAAGAGTATTATAATTTTTGCAGCCCTTATCTTTGCATGGCTTGTATACTCCTCCTACGATAAAAAGAATACTCAAGAGGATTATTCTTTTCCCGAGGTTCAGGAGCCTGTATTCAATTTTGAATGCCAGGGCAAGGTATATTGTTCAGAAATGTCTTCCTGCGACGAGGCAAAATTTTATTTGCGTAACTGTCCGGATACGCAACTGGATGGCGATGGAGATGGTATTCCCTGCGAAAGTGATTTATGTGTGAATGACTAACCTGCATATTTCACAAGCGATCTACTACGAAGCCGTTAAGCATTGCGTCTACTTCGTTGCGCTTGAAAAACATCCTCAACATACTGACAGTATGCCTGCGGATGTTTTTCAGCGCGCGCCTCGTATCCACAACCCTTTCCGGCTTCTCGCGACGATCTTTGTGAAATATGCAGGTTAGTGTCTCTCTTGCGGGTTAGGTCTTCAGGGTAATCTACCAGCCTCTGCAAGCAGCTCGTTCTTGTGTCGTTCGGCAAATTTTGTAACATCCTCCTGCCAGGGAACCATTCTGTTCAACCGGTGTTTTTTTAACCGTCTGTTGTCAAGAATGGAGTTGGCAGGCCGATGGGCAGGAGTTGGAAAATCTGCCGTGCTACACGGTTCCAGAGAGTAGGGAACACTCATTGCGTCCAGAAAATGCTTGGCCCCGTCATACCAGGAACAATAGCCTTCGGCGGTGGCATGGATTGTGCCGGTCAGCTCGCTTTCAATCAGTGTTTTGATTTGCCTGGCAAGCCGGTATGTCCAGGTGAGTGAACCAACCTGGTCATTGACGACCTTGATTGTCCGCTTGGGGTTACTCAAGGTTAAACGCAGCATGGTTTTGAGAAAATTGGGGCCGCCAATGCCGTAGAGCCAGGCCGTACGGATGATAAGATGGTTGTCGGTATTCCTCCGAACCTGCTCCTCTCCGGCCAGTTTACTGGAACCGTACACCGACAGCGGGGAAACAGGATCATTTTCTCTGTATGCTTTGGGAGGTTGTTTCTTGCCATCATAAACATAATCGGTTGAGATGTGTATCATCCGGGCACCTGTTTTTGCACACGCTCCGGCTATATATTCCGGTCCGTCCGTATTGACTTGTTTGCAGCGTTTCAGGTTGTTTTCACAGTCATCAACGGCCGTATAGGCAGCACAGTTAATAACAATATCGGGCCGGATGCTCTCCATGATGTCGTACATTTGACGTCTGTCAGCAATATTCAGCTCTTGGGAGCCAAACGGGAAAACAGTAAAACTGGTAGCCAGAATCTGAGAGCAGTCCCGGCCGAGCTGTCCTTTTGCACCGGTAATAAGAATTTTCATGTTGCAGCCAGTTAAAGGGTTGGGTCCAGAAGCAGGTCCAACAGGTATTGGCCGTACTGGTTTTTCAACATTGAGGCGGCAAGCCTTTTCACCTGCTCTCTGTCAATATATCCCAGACGGTATGCAATTTCCTCCAGGCAGGCAATCTTAAGCCCCTGGCGTTCCTGAATGGTCTGGACGTAACTGGAGGCCTGCTGCAGCGATTCATGGGTGCCGGTATCAAGCCAGCAGAACCCGCGGCCCAGCAGCTCAACTTTGAGCTTACCATTCCTGAGATAGCTGTTGTTGATATCCGTTATTTCGAGTTCACCCCTGGCGGAAGGCTTTATTGATTCAGCGATGCCGGTAACGGTATTGTCGTAAAAATAGAGACCGGGTACGGCGTACCGTGATTTAGGTTTCTGCGGTTTTTCCTCTATACCGATAACGTTCTTTTCCTCATCAAATTCAACGACACCGTACCGTTCCGGATCCTTGACCAGATATCCGAAAATAATGCCCCCTTCCGTCATCCGGGCACATCTTTGCAGTTTTTCCGCGAATCCGTGTCCGAAAAAGATGTTGTCTCCAAGAACCAGGCAGACAGATTCCGAGCCGATAAAGTCCTTGCCAATCAGGAATGCCTGGGCAAGGCCTTCCGGATGCGGCTGCTCCGCATAAGAGATATTCAAGCCTAGATGAGAACCGTTTCCAAACAGTTCTGAAAACCTGGGAAGGTCATAGGGAGTGGAAATGAGAAGTATATCCCTTATTCCAGCTAACATGAGAGCAGACAGGGGATAGTAGATCATCGGTTTATCATAGACAGGAATCAGCTGTTTACTGATGGCCCTGGTCAACGGGTAGAGCCGGGTACCGGAACCGCCTGCCAGAATAATGCCTTTCATCAGGTCTCCTTACGGTTTTTTCAGATTTTGTGGGGGCCTGCAGCGTGAAAGCCCTTACAATACTGGTCTTTTGAGTTGACCTCTTGAAAAAGTTATATATACTCTATTTTTGTTGACACCGCAAAAAGTTGCACCGCAGACTGTTTGTGCGTTGCAAGCTGTTGAATGAGCGTTATGCTCGTTTCGTTTTTCGGCGTTGTGCAGGTTGTCGTTTTTGTGCCTGCAGTGTGTTTTGCTTCAGAATGGTGCTGTTTAATGATTGAACCGCTACAGTGTTTTACCGCTTATGATGTCAGGGGACGGGTTCCCGATGAGCTTAACGTTGCTATTGCTCGCAGGATAGGCCTGGCCTTTGCCGAACATTTTTCCTTGAAAAAGATCGTTATCGGCCGGGACATGCGCCTGTCAAGTCCTGACATTGGACAAGCCCTATGCGAGACGCTTGTGCAGGCCGGTGTTAATGTTCTGGATATAGGCCTTTCGGGGACTGAAGAGATGTATCATGCCGTTTTCGATGGAGAAAGCCGTGGCGTAGAAGGAGGAATCATGGTAACGGCCAGCCACAATCCGGCAGATTATAACGGCATGAAACTGGTCCAAAGAGGAGCGCGACCGGTGAGCAGCGACTCCGGTCTCAGGGAGATTGCCGACAGGGCAGCATCTGATTCCTGGTACCAGGATGCTGCATCCCGTCAGGTCAGGCAGGGAACACTGGAACGAATTGAAAAGAAGAACGAATATATCAATCACCTTCTCTCCTATATCCAGCCGGAGCGGCTTGCACCCCTCAGACTTGTCGTTAACGCGGGAAACGGTTGTGCCGGCCCGGTTGTTGATCTGCTGGAGCAACACCTCCCCTTTTCCTTTGTGAAAATGAACCATGAACCGGACGGCACCTTTCCCAATGGAGTGCCCAACCCGTTGCTTCCTGAAAAAAGAGAAGCAACAGCACAAGCCGTCCGTGAGCATAAAGCCGACCTCGGTATTGCCTGGGACGGCGACTTTGACCGATGCTTTTTTTATGATGAAACAGGACGGTTTGTTGAGGGATATTATATTGTCGGTCTTTTGGCTGTGGCGATGCTGCGGCAGCATCCGGGTGCATCAATACTTCATGATCCCCGCCTTCTCTGGAATACGGTTGAGATGGTTGAAGGAGCAGGAGGAGTCCCGGTGATGACCCGCACGGGTCATGCCTTTATCAAGGAAAAAATGCGCCAGGTTGACAGTGTGTATGGCGGAGAGATGTCAGCGCATCATTATTTCAGGGATTTCGGGTACTGTGACTCGGGTATGATCCCCTGGCTGCTTGTCTCACAGCTGATAAGCGAATCGGGTAAAAAGCTTTCCGAGATGGTGGATGAAAATATGAAGGCTTTTCCAGTCAGTGGAGAGATTAATTCGGTGGTGGATGACCCGGACCTGGTTATTGAGGAGATTAAAGCAAGATACCGGGAAGGGGAAATGGATTTTACCGACGGCCTGAGTGTGTCGTTTGCAGACTACCGGTTTAACCTGAGAAAATCAAATACAGAACCCGTGCTCAGGCTTAATGTCGAGACAAGGGCCAATCAGAAGCTTTTGGAAGAGAAAACAGCGGAGTTGCTGCGTTGTATTCAGGGAGAAAATTGATTTTTCTCATCATTACTTATCCATTTATCAGAGGTGAAAAACTGTGTTCATTCAACCTGTTGTTCTTGCTGGTGGTACAGGATCAAGGCTTTGGCCGCTTTCAAGGGAACTCTACCCAAAGCAGCTTATCAACCTGATCGGTCGTCATTCTCTTCTGCAGACAACCCTGGAGCGGGTCAATGCGCTGCCTGACACCCTGCCGCCTATTGTCGTGGCGGGTGAAAATCATCGTTTTCTGGCAAAAACCCAGATTGAGGAGCTTGGTCTTTTTCCCGAATACCACCTCCTTCTGGAGCCGGTCGGCAGGAATACCGCAGCGGCAATTTGCGGGGCTGCCGTGTACGCAAAACAACATGTTGAGCAGGAAGCTGTTTTGCTTGTTTTGCCGGCTGATCACCTGATAATGGCAACAGAGGCTTTTGGCGCCGCTGTCAACGAGGCATTACACCTTGCGGAAGAGGGGAATCTTACAACCTTCGGCATAGTTCCTGAACGTCCGGAAACAGGCTATGGGTATATTGCGAGGGGGGGAGAAAACAGGGTGCGATCTTTTGTTGAGAAGCCTGACCAGCAAACGGCAGAGCAATATGTGCAAAGCGGGAATTATTTCTGGAACAGCGGCATGTTTGCATTTTCGGTAACGACCCTGCTGGAAGAGCTTGAAAAGCATAATCCTGCCATTGTCGCCCATATGTCGGATGCCGTGAAAAAGGGGACGAGGGACGGTGTTTTTTTCCGGTTTGATAAAAATGCCATGGAACAGTGCCCTGATGACTCCATTGACTACGCTCTCATGGAAAAGACAGACATGTCTGCCGTTGTCGAGGCTGATATCGGTTGGAGTGATATAGGTTCGTGGCAGGCACTCTGGGAGCTTGCCGACAAAGATGAGCAGGGCAATGTGACATCGGGTGACGTCATTGTTGAGGATGTTAAAAATTCTCTTATTCGGGCCGGGGAGAGGCTCGTTGCAGCGATCGGTCTGGAAGATACCATGGTTGTGGAAACACCTGACGCAGTCCTTGTCGCCCCCATTTCCAGGTCACAGGACGTCAAAAAAATTGTCAACAGACTCAAAAAAGAGGGGCGTGACGAGTTTCATATTCACAAAACCGTCTACCGTCCCTGGGGAAGCTACACGACCCTGGAGTTGCGGGAACGGTTTCAGATCAAACGCATCACGGTCAACCGCGGGGCCAAGCTTTCCCTGCAGAAGCACTATCATCGGCACGAGCATTGGGTTGTTGTCTCCGGAACGGCAAAAGTAACCAATGGTGATGAGATCATCATGCTGCAGGAGAACCAGTCAACATACATTACTGCGGGAGTCAAACACCGCCTGGAAAATCCGGGAACAATACCCCTGGAGCTTATTGAGGTCCAAATAGGAAGTTACCTGGGCGAGGACGATATTGTTCGTTTTGATGATGAATATGGACGGGAGGAATAAATTGTTTATTCCTCTTTAAGGAACTTCAGGTCATTCGTTTTTTTTTGATGGGCGTCAGGGTAGGATTTGTGAAAGACGTCAACATAATTGTTTATAATCCGTCTGTCATCAACCGAGGCATGGAAAAATTCTATGCCGTTATGAAACATACTGTCTTTATGCTCCGTTGAGTGGATTATCCTTCCCATAACGTCAACCAGTTCGTCTTCAAGGCCAATCGTAATCATTACCTGCTGGCCGGCATGCAGCTGAATGTGGGTTTCCATGAGGATGCCGCCAATACTTATGTTCAGGGTCCTGCCCATGCTGTAGTTTCCCTGAACACCCTGTTCATCAACGACTATATAATCAAGAAGATTTAAAGATTCCGGCCTGACATAGCGCCTGCGTTCACTGTTACTCATATTGTATCCCATTAAGCTTGTGGAGTATGAAGATCGTGTTGTCCCCTTGATGTTCCCTTGACGCAATTACCTTCTTTATCCAAATTTACCCTGTTAAATATTCTTTGTCAAACATAGCATGCAGTATACGTTGAAAATTAGTAATTGTTTAGCAGCACCCCATCCGGAGTCTTCGTTTATCTGTGAGAAATTATGGTTGAAGCAGGAACGTTATTTATACCTTGAACGTTTTTTCTTTTTTTGTTAAAGTCTTGATTAAATTATTACAAATTTGTAATAATTTAATCAAAACCAGGAGAGTGGGGGAGATGATTTCAGCAGCAGATACCGCCTTTGTTCTGGCGGCAGCCGGTCTTGTGCTCTTGATGACGCCTGGTCTGGCTTTGTTTTATGCAGGTATGGTTCGGAGCAAAAATGTTCTCGGGACCATCATGCAAAGCTTGATAATGATTTCGATCATATCAATCGAGTGGGTCTATGTCGGGTATACAATGTCATTCGGACCGGATGTGGGAGGATTTATCGGTGATTTTTCATGGTTTGCACTAAAGGGCGTGACCAATGAGCCAAGCCCTGATTACGCGACTACCATCCCGCAAACAGTTTTTATGATTTATCAATGTATGTTTGCCATTATAACTCCGGCTCTCATAACCGGTGCATTTGCGGAACGGGTCCGTTTTGCTCCGTTTACCGTCTTCAGCCTCCTGTGGGCCATCCTTGTCTACAATCCTGTCTGCCATTGGATCTGGGGAGGAGGATGGATGGGGTCGTTGGGGCCCAATGGAGTGCTTGATTTTGCCGGTGGCCTGGTTGTACATGTGACCTGTGGCGCCGGAGCGTTGGCAGCGGTATTGGTTATCGGGCCAAGAAAAGGGTTTGGCCGTGAAAAATATCTTCCCCATAACCTGCCCATGACAATGCTCGGAACAGGCCTGCTCTGGTTCGGCTGGTTCGGTTTCAACGGCGGGAGTGCGCTTGCAGCTGACGGTGTTGCAGCAACTGCCTTTGTGGCAACCCATCTTGCCGGAATGTCCGGCATGGCCATGTGGACAATTATGGAGTGGATAAAAATCGGCAAACCGACCACCCTGGGTGCTGCATCCGGTGCTATTTCAGGATTGGCAACAATTACGCCGGCGGCAGGTTTTGTCGGGCCAAATTCAGCTATTTTAATTGGTCTCATTGCCGGCCTGGTATGTTACCTGGCAGTCAATGCCAAATCACGTCTTGGTTACGATGACAGTCTGGATGTGGTGGGTATCCATGGGGTCGGAGGTGCTGTCGGTACTCTTTTGCTGGGTGTTTTCGCCTCCAAAGCGGTTAATCCCGAAGGGGTAGACGGGCTGATTGCAGGAAGTGCCATCCAGCTTGGCTACCAGGCCTTAGGAGTTGTTGTTGTAGCAACATATGCTTTTGCAGTCAGCTGGATTATTTTGAAGATTGTCAACCAAACAATGGGATTACGGGTTATGGAAGAAAATGAAGTCCAGGGGCTGGATTATACAGAGCATTCTGAGGCTGCATACAGTTAATTGGTAAACGATTGGAGATGATGAGCCCGACATATTCCGAACAGGGTTAAAAAGTGAAAAGGTAATTCAACTGCTTGGAAGGCAGCAACCGATGGCAAAGCTTCTTTGTGCTAGGCCGATATCAGTGAGGAAACAGTATTATGAAAAAAATAGAGGCCATAATTAAACCATTCAAGCTTGATGACGTGAAAGAGGCTTTGAACGGACTTGGCATTAAAGGGATGACAATTTCTGAAGTAAAAGGATATGGCCGTCAGAAAGGTCATACGGAAGTATATCGCGGGGCAGAATATGTCATTGATTTTCAGGCGAAGCTTAAAATTGAGATCATTGTGAAGAGCGAACAGGTAGAAGCAGTTATTGATGCTATTGTCGACGCGGCCAAGACGGGCAAGATCGGTGACGGCAAGATTTTTGTCCTGCCGGTTGAACAGGTTGTCCGTGTTCGAACGGGCGAGA
>Ga0209013_10004213_pt1 | contig 12655 bp, 11 predicted proteins | sample Cruoilmetagenom2_FD_187291 | JGI IMG/M metagenome (GOLD analysis project Ga0209013, IMG submission 187291) | Oil polluted marine microbial communities from Coal Oil Point, Santa Barbara, California, USA - Sample 2 (SPAdes) (version 2) | ecosystem: Environmental > Aquatic > Marine > Oil seeps ...
GGCCCCCAGTGAATATGCAAAGACATCGGCAAAAATTCCAAGATGATGGCCGCTGAATCCAATGGCCTTTACCATACTACCAAATGCTTCTTTAAGCCGTTTAACCTCCAACAAGCATAAATCCTCAAATTTAACAGGATATGCGGATGTTGTATGATATAGAACAAGTGAGGAGAGCCTGTCTTTTTCCTTAAAAAGCGAAATTATTTGATCCCGTTCATTATTCAGCGTCATTCCTAGTGATAGATGAATATCACCATCGTAGTTATCGCATAAATAGATCAACATTTTTTCATGAGTATTGGAGGCAGATGGAATTTTTATGTAATCTGGAGAAAGGCTGACGATTTCTTTAGCTGAGGTAATGTCCCAGACAGAACTGCTGTAACCGATACCTAACTGTTCACAATACACCTTTAGTTCTCGGTGTTGATCTATATCAAATTCAAGATATTCTCTGTGTTCACCATATGTTCTGCCATAAGAGTTAACCGGATTGGGGTGAGGATTACTGTATTGCTCTTCGGTCAGCAACTCCGATGGATTTCTTTTCTGGAATTTTACAGAATCGGCCTTACAGAATATAGCAGCAATTTTTATCATTTCCTTGGCAATTTCCATATCACCTTTATGGTTACATCCAATTTCAGCAACAACCTTTGGTTCTTGGTAATTCATTTATCTTTCCTCTCTAATCAGAAATTGTTTCAATTTATTGTATATGGGCACTTAGGGCTTGCGAATATTTAAATTAACATTTAAAGGGGCTAATTATCTCATAAAGATAATGGTATCTGCTTGGAAAAATCGTATTCAATGGATAGCATATCTAAATTTAACTATAAATTCATACTCGTTGTACGCTGTTTCGAAAATTGGCAGAGCTGGAGTATCTGAGCAGCTATTCGCATCGAGGAAAATTCTATACTCTCCGGTCCATTGCGCGATTTACCGAGCCTGGGCTTTGGTCTTGCCGATCGGTTTGGTTTTCGGTAGGTTCATATTGTGGATGGAAAGTATTCTTATTATCAGCGCGAAAGGATGTTTGATTCAGTAATAATTATTTCTGAAGGTTTGGCGGAATAGCCAAAATCAATTCCCTTTAGCTTATTCTTAAGTTTGTGAAAATGCAGGTACATAAGCTCAGAGCCATCCACATGGTAGCAAGAACCTTCTTTCCATTTCAGGAAAAGTCCTGTTTCGTTATTTACCATCCGCTGATGCCGACCAGAACTTGTCAATACTTCATCCCAATATATTCTTATTGCTGGTTTCCGGTTGCCTCCAAACAGTTTTACCCGCAACTCGTTGAATATGTTTTTTTTGTTAATATTCTTAATATACTGAGTCAGTTCAGACTCATCAAATCCAAGATATTGCTGCCATACAGATAATTTTACCTGAGCACCAGGCACCTCTTTAAAGAGATGATTGAATCTCTCCTTATTTCTATAAAGACAAAAATGTCCGGATATACGATAAGGTCGGGAGGTAATCATATCGTAATTATCCAATAATGAATCAGAGATATATTTTCTTATGTTGCCCCAGATAATATCGATATCGCAATGCCCCCAAAAATCATAATTTGCGAGTAAATCCTCATAGATTTTCCCTAATAGTGGTTTATAGTCACACATTTTATAAGGAAATGCATTTGTTATATTTACCGGGAACCCAAGCTTATGAGAAGCAATTTGATTGAAGGACTCCCAACTGCTCTTTATGTACCTCACGTTATCTGGTGGATCTGGCGGCATTTCATCATCGACAAATATCATCCAGTCAACATTCGGATTATGCCGACACGACAACTGAAAAGCGGGCAACCAGAAAGGGAGTTTGCCGAAATAAACAATAATGAGGCATATCTTTTTTTCCATTAACAATCAGCTGGTTATCATATAATAATTAAACTTTCCACACTCGTTCAATGTGCTCAAAACCAAGACCAATCATTATTCGTTCAATCACCATACCTAAACCGGAAACAATTGGGATGGATGCATCTATCATTCTCCCTTTTAGGCTCCTATCCTGATTAGAAATTATAATTATTGGCGCTCTAATTATTCGCATAAAAAATCTTATTAAAACTCTATAAAACGGTAAAAGGATGTTGTTTCTTCTGGCCTTACTTCTTCCCCTGGCATAATATGATTTAAAAAGCCATGATACTTTCACTCTTTCATATGGAATAAAATGATCTACTTTCATTGAAGGCACATAATACACTGTCTCTTCTTTGCTTCCTATACGACGGAATAATTCTATCTCTTCTCCGTATGAAATTTTTGAACCGGTCATGCCAATGTCACTTTTAAATCCACCAAATTCTCTTAAAATACTTTTTGTGAACACCATGTTGCAACCAATGATCCACTCTCTACCAAATCTGATGGGACGTTCTTTTTCTCCTAAATAAATTTTGCCGAATCCGGCTGGCATCCAGTCAGGCAGTTCCACCAAACTGAAAGGGAAACTTGGACCGCCAAAGGATTGTACTTCAGGGTGTCTTAAAATAAAATTATACATTTCAGATACCCAGTCCCGATGTGCTTGGGCGTCATCATCGATATAAGCAACGTATTCCCCTCTTGCTTCTTGCCATCCACGATTTCGAGCATTTCCAAGGCCTTGTTTTTCTTCATAGATTAAGCGTATATTTTCGTATTTATTTACAAATCGCATTGCAAGATCACGCGTATGGTCGGTTGACTTATTATCAATAATAAGAATTTCAAATATTTCTCTCCCGATATCTTGCTCGGTGAGAGAGTTAAGACAGCCCAACAGTATCGCCGAACGATTGTATGTACAAACTGCGATCGATATACAAGGATCATTCATACGCATACTTTTATAGCTTCAAACCCACTTTTTGTAATTTTCCACATCAAGGCAATTTTTTGTTTTGGAGACAATTTTATATAGGGCGCAAATGGGGACGACAAAATATAACACGCTGTTGATAGGGAACACGTTTTCGTCCTGCGCATGGTTTTAATCAACCTTTTTGCTAAAACCTCTGCGAAAATATCATTCCTGTATATTTTTTTCTTTTTATTTTCCAAATAAAGTTTTAATAACCATTTACATGTTTTTACCAAGAAGACATTATCCACACTAAGATTTGGTTGGACAATTTTATTATGCAAGTTAATTTCTTCATCGGTTACAAAATCTATTAATTCTTTTATTTGATTTTCTCTAATATGATTTGCAAATTTTAACTGTTTCGCATTATGTTTGGCCCCAATCGAGTTGTTGTGCATTCTGTATCGAATAAGAATTTCATCAATATTTGTAATTCTTGTAATTTTTGACAGTCTAACCCAAAATTCATAATCTTGAGCATAATCAAACTGTTCATTGTAAAATAGGCTATTTATTTTTAAGATGTTTTTTCTTATCATGACTGATGCATGGACTAAACAACAATGAAAAAGCAAACTTGCCATGATGTGATCATGGTCTAAAGGATATCTCCAAGTACTTTCAACTTCTCTCCCTATTGTTTTCGTAAGGGTTCCACAAACACCAATATCTTTATTCGTTTCTAGAAACGCCACCTGTCTTTCAAAACGTGCGGGATCACTGATTTCGTCTGCATCCATTCTGGCGATATAATCACCTGCGGCAAGCTTTATTCCCATATTTAAGCTTTTTGTTATACCCAGGTTATTCTCATTTTTTATAAGTATAATTCTATCATCATTATAGCTTTTTATAATATCATTTGTTTTATCGATCGATCCATCATCAACAATGATGAATTCAAAGTTTTGAAAAGACTGATTTAATATGCTGTCAATAGCCTCGTGCAAGAAAGATTCCCCATTGAAAACAGGCATAACAACTGACACTCTTGGCGAATGGTATGGGCTTCCTTTATCGGCGCTGATATTGATCTCTTTCATCCAAGTTGCATTGAATGCAAAAGTGCGTTTGACTTTGGGGAGAAATTTTCCGATGACATTTTATAGCGATTAATTTCTAAAAATGCTAAGAACGCGATTTGCCAGAACTCGAATTTTTTTAGGTTTTGTGCTTGATCCTTTGTTCGCATGCGGAAATGAAACATCAGGAATGTTTTTATCTAGAAAGGTACATAACTCATACCAACCGTGGCCCTGCTCCCAGCAGGCTTCAAGAAAATCGCTTTCTCGTCCTTTGAAATAAGCGCGTACGTTGTCGTTGTGGCGTTCATATATTTCAAGATGTTCTTTCTCATGTCCGGTGATGTAGTTATACCCGTATGCAAGTTTTCTGCAATTATTTGTAGGATGTGTTCTCATAGAATGCTTTTTAAGACTGTTAAGCCATACTTCTTTATCCTGGCGTACCGTAAGGATAAATTTGCTTCCGGGTAACATGTTATCGAGTTCTCGGTAAATTAGTGGATATGGCCAGTCTTCAAATAATTCATACTCCCCGACGACTTCATTTAATCGCGTAAAATTTTTTTCCAACACAACGTCCTTAAGTAGATCTCTATCGCAGCTCTTGCACCGATAACCCAATATTTTTCCGCAGACACCCAAAGTTGTTGTGCCCGTCTTATTCAATCCGATGCCAAAGATTTTTTGGTCATTATTGTCCGAATTCATCTTATTGCTCTTATTTGTTGTTTTATGGGCAGATTAACGCTGCCAAACTGTACGCGCAACATTCATATTAATTTACAACTAAGCCTTTCCTTTGCCCTTTAGTAACTTCATCTGACTCATTCAATCAAATCGATATCCGAATATATCTATATCTTTTTTATAAATATGATAGACTTTTTTCTTTAGTGAATCAGTATAATATTCTCGAAAGTCGTTTTTTCTCTTGGATTTATTCTCATGTAATATATTGTCGAATGAAATCTCTAAACATCCCAAAACATAACGCAGGTCTTTTTCAAATGTTTCAAATCTACCCAGAAAATCAATTCTATTGAGGTCTATTAAGGCACATTGTAACCTGAGATGATTATTACAAGTTTCGATATCCAGCCGAGAAACATAGTCAACAAAATATTCGAACTGCTTTACTTTTTCAAATTCAGCATCGTCAAGTTTGAAAGCATTTTTTTCAACAACTTTATTGCGCCAGCACGAAATTATACGATCCCATGGATTGCGCACGAACGCAAATTTGAAATAATCCTCATAACGCCTTGGCGAGTATAAAATTTGATATGGATGGACCAGCTCAGAAGTCGATCCGTTTGCATTTATTTGATGATATATGGATCTGGTACCTACTTTTGCTACTCTGAACCATACAAATTTTTTTCGGTCACAAATTGATAAATTATAAACACTTTGCGACGGTAGAAATTTAATTTGATTAATGACTGATAGAAATCGCTGGGATAACTTGCTTGATCGACCTAACTTGATTCTCTGTTCTGGTATTTTTTTCATTGGATATAAAGTTCCATCGAATTAGACCGGTTTCTTCCAACCTTATCATTGATCCAATTAAACCACCCATCCATTTTACGTATCCGCCTTTCTATGATGTCATGCTATTAAGCACCAAATATAATAATATGCTAGAGCATTTGTAAATGATTGAAAGCCATTCTGCTTATGGATACGCTACCTCCTAAAATTCGAGTTGTCAAAATCGTATCCAAAAATCCTTATGTCGTCTCGATACACATCGGCTACCAATTTTGCTGTGTCATCCGTATAGTAGCTTCTGTAATCTTTTTTCCTTGACGCGGTTTTGTTCAAACTTGCAAGTGTGCTGTTGATTCCTAGTTTATTTTTCACATAGTTGAAATCGTCCTCAAGATTTTCGAAATACCCAACAAAATCAACCATGATTTGATGGTCTTTATCACATATGAATTCATATTGCGGTTTGAAGTGCAAACCCGAACTGACATCAACCCTGTTAACCCATTCTTTTAAGAATGTATCAAAATTAGGATAGAAATTTAAAAGATTATCACTCCATTCCTGGTCATATTTTCTTATCCCTCCCTCTCTAAGGAAATGATAAGCGGATACCAGCCTGTCCCAGGGATTCCGGACAAATGTAAACTTAAAATAATTTTTAAATTCACTCTGGCTGAAAATTATGCTATACTTCGATATGGTTCGGTGCCCGCCCCCCAAATTCCCGAACAGGCTTTTTGAAATAGATCGAGACGCGCATTTTGGGATTCTGACAAAAATACATTTATACTTGTCGTATTCTTTTAATGAGTAATCAGTGTTGATGTCGTTCGTATTTCTTAGGGCTTGGCAATTTTGATAATTCTCAGAGTGGCGATACCTAAAACGAACTCTTTTTATTTCAGTCTTGATGGGGCTTAATACTCGAAACAGTGTGCTTTTCATTTTAGCTAACCTTATTATAGAGTGATCCTTCTGTTTTTTTCAGTACATCTTAATTGTGCTGTTCAAATATGTTTTTCACATATTTTTGTGTCGGATCATAGCTATGGGGTAAAGACAAAATATAGTCTATTTTTTTTTCATTATATTCTGCCCCTAAAAACGTAAATAAAGCATTAAGCCTTTCAGATTTATTAACAACGTCTTCATAATCTATACTGAAACAACTTTCCTTATTTTCATCCTGATATATTAGGCATTTTGCTTCAAATTCATTAAGGAGCTTCTTTATTTCTATTGTATCCCTCTTTTTCCACCACCCGGATTTAGCAACATCATCATTATTCCTGAAATTGAATATAAAAGCGGCTTTAGGAAAAATTTTTTTTAGAAAGTATAGATAATCTATTAGATCATCCATAAAATGGATATATTTTATTTCCTTAAATCCAAAACATAAGACGTTTTTATCACCAATGCGATCGGCCAACAATAAATTTTTCAATAATTTTCTTAATGATTTGATAAAATATTCATCGTCAAGAAGATGTGCTCCATACCAAGCTCCCTGTGGTTTGTTTCCCTTTTTTGTTTTTTTAGCTAATCGTATTGCCTCATATGATTTAAACAAATGATAAACAAAATTACAATTTTCACCTCTGACCAGAATCCCATCAACACTATTCAATATCCCTTGTAAAAGAGTAGATCCGCTTCTCCCATAAGTAACTATAAATATGTTATTAAATTTAATCTTTCCATTTCGGTCCCGTTCTTCCTTATCATTTAGGATTGGCATCCTCTTTGATTTGGTGCCAATCATCGCCTGCACTCTCGTACACCATAATTTAAAGGATCCGCCTTGCGAGATATTCTGAAAAAGATTAACCTGATATTTTTTTAATTGCTTTAAAATGTTAGTTTGGCCCATGTGTTGTGCTTAAATAGTTGATGTAGCTTTTAAAATGATATTCTTTCTTTTACACCTCGGAGTTCACCTGAACCATTTGGGTGTCTACGGGAAATACATCTCGCAATTCGTTTTTTATTAAGCTGGGACATAAGATGTCGTAACTCAGCTCTTTTTCAGAAATTTCAAGTTCTGCGACGCATTTTTTTAACATCTCCGTGTGTTTCAATGGATACATTTTTTGAGGATTTACGTTTTTCATGGGTTTCTCGTATTTGCCAGTATAACCAAGAAAGTTGCAAATCTTTGTGGCTGCAGCTTCATCCCGAATAAAGTTAACAATCGTAAAGTCGGACGGTCTTTCATTGAAATGCGAAAGCACGGCAAGGTGATAGGCATTTCTTTGTTTAATCCAATGTTTGATGCTATGCTCCGTCATGTCCCATGTCGGGCCTGTCCTTTGTTTATTTTGCTTTTTCTCTCTTTCTATATGAGCTAAACGGCTATATATCCATGTATCAAGTTCTCGTACCTGAAGGATAAATTTCGAGTTTGGAAATGTTTTATCGAGAAAGGTGAAATCTTTTGGGATACCGTCTGAAAAACATGTATGTGAAAGCAGCAAATGCAGGTCATCACATGCCCGCCACTTAACACCATGAAAAGATGAAAACCCTAATGATTTAAAGAGAACATGAAGTGAGGTTGTACCTGTCTTGTTAAACCCGACTGCAAATATTTTTTTCTCTCTAAAGCCGTCTCGATTTAACAAGAGATGTGCAATATTCATAGATTTTTTTTTAATATTTTTAGCCCATATTAAGGACTTTCGAGAGCTGGCTGAATAAATGTAGTTCATAGTAAAGAATCCTGGCCCAGAGGACCAGGCTTTGATTTCACCCCAGAGGGGTGTTGATGACTATTAAAACACCGATTGGAATAATGGAATGCTGGAACTATGGAATATTGGGTATGACAAGCGGATAATGACCTTATTTGAAATCAGTTTCTACTCATTCTACGAAATTTCTCATTCGTTTCTTCAAGCTGCTGATATGTTCCGCTTGCGACGATACGACCATTTTCTAATAAGTAGATCGCATCACAATCTTTCACGGTTGTCAGCCGATGGGCAATGATAATGATGGTTAAATTGTCAGGCAAACTCAATATATCTCTCATCACCGCTTCTTCAGTAGCACCATCCAGGGCGCTGGTAGCTTCATCCAGAATAAGTATTTTCGGTTTATGGTATAGCGCCCTGGCAATCCCTATTCGCTGGCGTTGACCTCCACTCAGCCGTACCCCCCTTTCCCCGACGATGGTTTCGTATTCTTGAGGTAATTCGCTGGTTATAAATTCGTGCAGGTTTGCTATTTTTGCTGCTTTGACAACATCCTTTTTATCAATGTCTTCTTGTGTAATACCGAAGGCGATGTTGCATAGAACGCTGTCATCGGTCAGAAAAATATGCTGGGGAACGTATCCGAGATTTCTCTGCCAACCGATCAAGTTCTCTTCAGTGACCTCTATGCCATCAATTTGAATCTGACCTTTTTGAGGAATTAATAACCCCAGCAGGATATCCACAACCGTCGTTTTTCCCGACCCGGTAGATCCTACTAAGCCAATCTTTGTATTGATATCGATATCTAAATTCAACTCTCTAATTGCCGGAATATTACGGTTGGAATAAGAAAAAGTAATATTTTTGAGCTTTATCTTTTCTTTTACCGGTATTGATTGAACAGTAGCTCGGACATCCCGCTCCTTGACGATATCCACCGATTGATTTAACATATCTTTTTTTAAAATATTTAAAGCCGCTGATGCAAATTTCATATCAGCGACTCCTTTAAAAATAGTTTGCATAGCCGGCATCAACCGATAGGCTGCAAATGCATATAGAGCGATGATAGGAATAATTTTTTTGATATCATATTGAAGGGTTAAATAATACAGTACGATAATGAGAATACCCCCAAATGTAAAAATTTCCAGTGCAAACTTGGGCAATTCGGAAATAGTTCCTTTAAATGCCTGCCGCGTCGCTATCCGTCGGGAAGCAATTGAGAATCTCTTTAAATATACATCTTCACGCCTCAGCAGTTTTAGATCTTTAATCCCGCCAAACACTTCACCGGCAACTTTGAATCGTTTTGCATTGGCTTCAACACGTTCTCGTCCAATAATTGTTAGCCGCTTATTAATAAACAGAAAAAATAACGTGTAAAATCCTCCAACAACTGAAAACACGATAAATGCAAGCAATGGGTCCATCGCTATCAACAAACAAAAAATAAAAACAGCCATCACTGTGCTTTTCAAAATATTAAGTAACGGCCTTATAATACCTGTAATTACGGTTTGTACTTCACCTAGAACATTTTTCCGCAATTCAGATGTATTCCGGTTCAAGAAAAAAATGTAAGGCTGGTATAGATAGTTAGCTAACAGGCGTTTTGAAAGGCTGTGACTTCTTAGCCAGGTAAAACGTAAAATAAGCCATGTGACAACCGCTGCGAAGGTATTGTTTATAATCAAAATTGCGAATACAACCAAGCCTGAAAAAAATAGGAAGCGGCTGATACTGCTGAATCCGAAAATCTCGTAGAGCCACTTGAGCCATTTATTGGTTTGCACAATCTCTGGATTAGCAACCATGGATATGAATGGCAAAATCGAGCCTACACCAATCGTTTGCATAATAGCCATGATAGCGATAGCAACAAGCAGCCAGTAAAACCGACGACGCTCGGTTTTTGTAAAAAGCGTGAAAAGATTTCTTACAATTTTTAACATTTGGCTTTTCGTTCTTGACTCTTCAGTTGTCTATCGTTCTATCGCCATGGCAATAATGCTATACAAATCGTTTCCAATTTGTGCGGTAGAGCTCTTTGTCGTAAATGTCTGTCGGCTAGCTGCAGCGAGCTTTTCACGCATTACACTGTCGTTCTTTAACGTTAAAATAGCTTCCGCCAAATCATGGACATCACCGGCTTTGCACATATAGCAATCATTACCGTGTGTAAGAAGCTCCAAGTTTCCTCTTGAATCGCTGACGATAATCGCTTTGCCGCATGCCATCATCTGGTAGCACTTGTAACCGATTACCAGGTCTGCCTTGGGGGTCAGGCCGAATTGTCCGCCGAGACAAATGTCGGCATCGGCAATTCTTTGAACCAGCTCATAGCGGTTGACCCACTCAATAAAATCAATATTGTCTATCCTTAATTGATTCGCCAAACGCAATATTTTTTCTCTGGTTTGCCCCCGGCCAATGATTTCAAATTTGAGACATGGTTCATCCCTCAACAGGTCGGCAGCACGAACAATGTAATCAATACCCTGAAGGGGAATGAAGGTCCCGTAAAATAAGACCTTGACTGTGTTGTGAGCCACAGGTGCCGTCGGCTTAAAAATGGGGTCAGCGCCGATAAAGACGCGTTGGAACTTTTCAGCCGGAACATCGTACAATTTACTAAAAAAAACGCCGTGGGATCGTGTGTCGACGATGACGGTGTCAGACAGGTGAATTGTCAGTTTATCATACCATTTTATAAACCCTGCAATAACAGATTTTTTCTTGTAGTACTGTCGATCAATAACAAGGGTTTCGTAAAGAGAAATATGAATATTGAAAATGACGGGAATTCGTTTTATAACAGAAAAAATCTTTGCCGGCGGTAAATCGAAATAGCCTGGATACCCGACAATGACGGCGTCAATGTTCCTGGTTTTTAACAACCTAAAAAACAGTGAAATACTGTTAATGACAAATCCGAAGATAACGGTAACAACACTGGGGATGGAAGCGTATTTACCGGCCTCGTCTCTTTCCCGGAGCGGGAGCAGGTGAATTTCATTGACCTGAATTCCCACCTCTTTTAGACCGGCGAGGTAGGTTGTGTTGTGCGGCTCGTTAAGGTCGTAGGAACCGTAGTAGCATACACACAGCTGTTTGTTCTCAAACTTTGATATCTTTGAAAAACGCCCCTTTTTATCCAATTCCTGCCTGCGCCGAGGCTTCGGCAGGCAAGTCGGCGCCTGTCTACCGAAGCCTCGGCGCAGGCAGGGCATACTCAAAATTTAATCCTCGAAATATTCAATATAATTTGTAGAATCTTGTTCAGAAAGATTTACTTTCTTATTTAGTAGATAATCACCCCTGCAACCAGCTTATCGGTGCCTTTTCGACTACCGGGAAAGTCTGCAGAATTTTGATAATTGCATCAATATCGCTTTGCTTAAGACCAAACATTATACGAATGATTCCTCTTTACTGGTTATTCGTTCTTCGTTGCAGAACCATTGTTCGTTCTTAGTTTGTCGTTCGAGAAAGGCAATCCTGTCCGTCTTCAAGAAGTCTCTTTTTCACATTTCCTGAACGAACCTGCCTGTCCTGTTTTGCTTTTTTCCATTTTTTTTTGAGAGAGCTAAACATCGGTGAGCGGTATTGTTTTTCATTCATGGTTGTTTGTTATGCGTTGTAATTAAATTCTCAAAATTAAACATGTGCGTTTAATGCTGGGCTCCCTCCAGTCAGGACAGCTGGCGGAAACCGCCGGCTCTGAATCTCAATCAAAACCAGTGGAATGATAAAAAAGCCGGACAGATACAGAAAGTACAAAAACCTCCAACGCGGCCAGACTACGAAAAAAAGCGCTGCTGCCTGAAACAAGAAAACACTCGAATAAAAAGCACTAGCCGGTAGCCACTTGTACAACAAAAAAGCTGACACCAAGGCTAAAAATGCGAACAGACTGTTCCAGTGTATAAATCTTCCCCGGGTCAACCCTTTGTATTTCTGTGTTTTCACCAGCTTTTTTCTCAGGTTACTGAGAAATTCGGATTTAGGTTTTACCTTGAATTCAGCACGCAGTTCATCATAGGCAAACCACCTTTGCGGAGGATGATACATGTCGTTATACCGCAGGGTGGCCTTAGGAGAGGTCCCCATGGTCATAATAAAACTCTTTAATCTATCAGCGAAATAATCTTCGATATAAAATTTTTCCGAAGGGTCCATCATTCTTGCTATCTTGTTTATTTTTTTTATTGCTTTTCGCTTAGCCATCTCATTTTTTTTAGGCTTATCAACCAGGATATGTGGTGGCATGATGAAATAATAAAATGAAAACAGGACGGCTGAAAACAGGCAGAATTTCACAATCCACTTTACTGGTATCCCGCGGCACAGGAGCAGTGCCACAGGTATAAAGGGAAGATAAACCAGTCCATTGTGCCGAAATGCACAGACGCCGAGAAACAGCAGGCTATAAAGTAAAATATCTTTGTCAGCCATGGATGTCATCAATCCCATGTATTTTTTTTTGTAAAAGCAATTCGCCAGAAACAGGGCCCAAAACAATACTGTCAGGGCAAAAGGCACATCTTTCCACATGGT
>Ga0209013_10004214_pt1 | contig 12655 bp, 9 predicted proteins | sample Cruoilmetagenom2_FD_187291 | JGI IMG/M metagenome (GOLD analysis project Ga0209013, IMG submission 187291) | Oil polluted marine microbial communities from Coal Oil Point, Santa Barbara, California, USA - Sample 2 (SPAdes) (version 2) | ecosystem: Environmental > Aquatic > Marine > Oil seeps ...
TTAGAAAAAAGGCGGGTCTTTTACAGGCCCGCCTTTTTTATGCCCGCTTTTTAGACATCTCTGGTTTTCTCCTCTGTGCTCACGAAAGGGTAAGTGCCTGAAAAAAATACTTGATTTAGTGCCGCAATCCGTTAGAATCAGATATCTACCCTTACCCAAAAATGAGGAGAATGAAAACTGATGAAGAGACTGAAATTCCTTTTGCCGGCAGCAGCGCTTGCCCTTGCATTAAACGGGGTAGGCCTGGGAGCGGACGTCGGCACCCATCTCATGACCTTCGATTTTCAGGCCATCAATGAGATTGAAGTAACAGGGTCTCCTAATTTGACCGTTGCCTTGGCAGTTGCAGGTGAACAGCCTCAGGAGGTCACTGACAGTTTATCCACATGCGCCATAACCACAAATGGCGTCAACAAGAGGATTACGGCGAGCATTGACACGGCCATGCCGGCATACGTTACGCTCGAGGTATGTGTTGCCGCCCCGTCGGGCAGCGGCACAAGCCAGGGTTACGTGACCCTTGCCACCTCAGCGTCCAACGTTGTGACAGGCATAAGCCATGTGGCTGACAGCAGCCCGACAATAACCTACAAGCTGAGCGCCAATGTACAGGCGGGTGTGCTTTCCACCGACGCAAGGACTGTTACCTTTACCCTTTTAGATTGAGAGATCCCCGGCCTGCCGGAGAAAGAGCAATAAAATGAGATTTTCAATCAGAATCTTCATCATATTTCTTTTGGCTCCTCTGTTTTTTGTACCTCAGACGACCTACGCCGATATATCTATTACAGTGACCGGCAACTGGTCTGAAACAATTGACAAAAACGACTTATTGCCAGGAGCGGGGAGCGACCTGCAAAGCACTTACACCAGCGTTTCAGGGCAGGTATCGATCACCATCAGAGGGACAAAGGGGATAAATGATGCCTGGCGCATTGATATACGGAAGGTGGATAATAACTGGAACGACAACCTTGTATAGCAGGAATTCTGATCAGGAGGATGAAACCGCTTTTATTGTTGAGTTTACCGTTCCGTTCGGCCTGCCTGTTGGGAGGAAAAAAAGTATCGGTATGCTTGAGGGGTCTGTCCGTGATCAAGAGACCGGTCAACCGATTCAAAATGTCATCCTCCGCCTGAGTGGCGTCACCGCGGTAACGGATAGCAACGGCGAATTTACCTTCCCTTCCCTGAAACCAGGGGCCTTCTGCCTGAACATCGACAGCGCAAGCATCGGTCTTGAGCAGATTCCCGTGGAAAAAACCCCTCTTAAAGTGGATATTGAGGGCGGAAAAGAGACCTCAATTGAAATAGGGATAACAAAAAGTGCCGATCTTACGGGCAAGATCATGGTCTATGGATTTGCAAAAGAAGATTATCTGCAAAAAGAATACGCAGTTCATAAGGGTAAGGACAGGGCTGTTCCCAAAGACACTGAAACGGACATTGTTGAAGAGTATGGCCTGGCGAATGTCCTTTTGGAGTTCAAAAGTGAGTTAGAGATATGGCGCGTGCTTACGGACAGGAAAGGTCGTTTCAGTTTTGACGACGTGCGGCCCGGGAAATGGACTCTTGCCGTCTATGCTGACAATTTGCCTGAATATCACTACCTTGAAAAAGATACCTTTGAAATCGAACTGGCACCCGGTGAGAAAAAGGAAATGCTCGTAAGGGTTTTGCCGAGGAAGCGTACTATACAGGTTATTAAGGAGGGTGGAGCCTTGATTGAAGAAGAGGAGAAATAATGATGTCAGGTTAAGTCATTGATAATTTATTCAATAACTTAAATGTTGCGCTAAATTTAGGTGTAAGCAACACTGATAATTAGAATCACTGACCGGCAAATTTTCAGATTGACAAAAAAATGATGATACTTTAAAAAGAAAGTTTCGGAAGTGGTCTATCAGGAAAATGTTTCTAAAAAAGTTTAATTAAGGGGGATAAACTAAAATGAATTCACCAATTAAAAACGTGAGGATAGGAGTTGCTAATCGCGGTATACCTGCTCTTCGTATAGGAAGAACTATACAGGAAATGGGGGGAATTTATGTAGCCTTTGCTACAGAGGAAGATAAGACAGCCCCGCATGTTACCAAAGCAGATAAGGCATACACTATTCGAACCGAAGGTGGATATCTGGATATAAAAGAAATCGTACGTATTGCAAAACAGCACAATATAAAGGCTCTTCATCCGGGATGGGGTTTTGCAGCAGAAAACAACCGATTTCCCTCTCTTTGTAAAGACAATGGAATTATTTTTATTGGTCCCTCTGAAGACCCTATGAAAAACCTGGGAAACAAAGTTAAGGCCCGTGAAATTGCAAAGTCAGTTGATGTCCCTGTTATTCCCGGCTCAGATGATGTGGTAACTCTTGATGAAGCAAAAAATATAGCCAAAGAAATCGGCTATCCGGTCATGATAAAAAGTGAAGGCGGCGGCGGTGGCAGAGGTATTGTAATAATTAATTCTCAGGAGGAACTTGAACACAACTTTGAAAAGGCTTCAGCTATTGCGGAAGCAAGTTTCGGGAATCCTAATTTATATATTGAAAAATTTCTAACTTCGGTCAGGCATTTGGAAATACAAGCCATATGCGATCCCTTCGGCAGTTCGGTGGTGCTTGACGAGCGTGACTGTTCGACACAGAGAAAAAACCAGAAGTTGCTGGAAATAACCCCTTCACCCTGGAAAAAGCTGACTCCTGATTTAAGGAAAGCTTTAAAAGATGCAACGTTAAAAATACTATCGGCTGCTGGTTATGATTCTATTGGCACCTTTGAATTTCTGGTAGATGAAAACCTGAATTACTATTTCATTGAAGCTAACACCAGGCTTCAGGTTGAACACGGCATAACAGAACTTATATATGGTATAGACCTGGTAGAAGAAATGATAAGAGTCTCCTTTGGCGAAAAATTGCGGTTGAATCTGGATGAATTAAAACCCAGAGGATTCGCAATGCAGTGTCGTATAAATTTTGAAGACCCAAAGGCCAATTTTCAACCAAATGCAGGTGAAATTACAAGATATCTCTCTCCAGGCGGCGAGGGCGTAAGGCTTGATTCATGTATTTTCAGCGGATATGAATTCCCAAAGGTTTATGATTCTCTTGGAAGCCTTCTCATGACACATGGTGCAACATGGGAAAAGACTCTGTCAATCATGAAAAGAGCTCTTTCCGAGTACTTTATAGATGGTTTAAGAACAACAATTTCTTTTCACAAAAAAGTTATATCTCATCCCAATTTTATTGATGGTGAGGTTGATACTAAATTTATTGATAATACTCCTGAACTCATGGTTTACAGGGAAGCTGTATCTGAAGAGATAAGGCTTTCATATCTAATAGCTGAAATTACAGCAAAAGGATATAATCCTTATTTAGGCCTTGGAAAATATCGAAAATACGGCGATACCAATGTCGGACCAATGGCAGTTGATGTTTCTTCTGTTTCAAAAAAAGCTGCTAACGACCGTTCATATTCTCCGCCATTTGGTCCGAATGATCACAGGGATAAAGTCCTTGAAACACTTCGAAACTCGGAATACGTTGAGTTTTGCAATACTACTCCCAGAGACATTACCCAGTCGGAAACCGGAAATCGATTCCGGCTTTATTCTGACCGTCTGATAGGCCCGCTTATTGACAGATGCGGATATGTATCTATTGAAAACGGTGGTGGTGCACATTACCATGTGGGCATGCTTGGGTGTATGACAGATCCCTGGGAAGAGGCTGAAGACTGGAATAATTTTGCACCGAATACACAGAAGCTTATTTTGATACGGTCAACAAACATCCTTGGTTATGCTCCGCAATGCCGGGAAATTATGCAGCGTACAGGCGAACTGATAAATAAGCACTACCATGTAATACGCTGTTTTGATTTTCTTAACCATATCGAAAATATGGTACCTTTCGCAGAGATCGCTTTAAAAGCTGAAAATCGTATTTTCGAACCAGCTATAAGTCTCAGTTGGGCAAAAGGATTTGATGAACCTCATTATCTTGGTGTACTTGACGATATACTATCAATGACAGGGCGTATTCTTGAATGCAGTAAGGATGAAGCATCCAAAAAAATAATTTTTTGCCTTAAAGATATGGCAGGAGTATGTCCCCCAAGGTTTATAAAAAGTCTTGTATCTGAAATACTTGACAAGTATCCTGACCTGATTGTTCAATATCACCGTCATGCCACAGACGGTCTTGCCGTACCTGCCCTTGGCGCTGCTGCTCAGGCAGGAGCAAAAATTCTGGATGTCGCTGATGGCCCTGGTGTAAGATTTTACGGTCAGACCGCCGTTATGCCTGTTCTGGCTTATATCGAAGGTGAACTCGGCTTAAAAACCCGTCTTGATAAAGAAAAAATCAGGGAAACAGCATTTGTGTTAAAACAAATTATGCCTGTTTATGATCATTACTGCAGCCCGACATTTCTTGGTATAGACCACGACGTAACATTGCACGGGCTGCCGGGCGGTGCAACTTCAAGCAGCCAGGAAGGCGCCCTGAAGCAAGGCTATGCATTCCTGCTTCCCAGCATCCTGCTGGTTCTTGAACTTTACAGAAAACTGATCAGATACCATGACGTTACACCGGGCTCTCAGATTACCTGGACCAACGGATATTTAATGGTTGTTAATGCCTATGAACGGGGCGGAATGACTGAGGTACAAAGGATCATAGATCTTTTAAAGAAAGTTACTTCTGCTCCGGAAGATGAACTTGACGAAAAAACAAAAAAAGATCGCCAAATTATATTTATCAACGCAAACGATGCTCTGAAAAATCTTCTTCTGGGAAAATTCGGCAAGCTTCCTCTTGGATGGCCTCCGGTATGGGTTTATCAGTCAGTTTTCAAAGATAAATATGAAGAAGCTGTTGCCAACAGAACAGAGGAAAGTCCTCTTAACTTCCTGCCATCTGTTGATATTGATGAATTAAAGAAAGAACTTGCTGCTCACATAGGAAGAGAACCGAATGAAAATGAGCTGGTTAATTATCTCAATCATCCCGGAGATGCGTTAAAGCTGATAAAAAATCTTGAGAAATTCAGTGATCCAAACGTGCTTCCGGATGATATATGGTTTGAGGGTCTTGAAACAGGTGTTGAGCGCGAATTTAGAACTTCTGATGGAAAAGTTCATACCATAGAGATAATGCGCATCGGAAATATAAGCAAAAATGGTACAAGACGAACTCGCTATAAACTGGATCATGAAGTTTTTGTACAGGAAATACAAGTTGAAAAAGGTGCTATAGAAAAACGCGGAATTGAAATGGCGAACAAAGACAACCCGTATCAAATTGGTGCTCCATTTGATGCTGATCTTTGGCTTGTCCACAAAAAAGTCGGCGACAACGTTGAGGCGGGAGAAGAAATATTGAACCTCTCCCTAATGAAGGTCGAATATGGAGTTACCTCATCTGTGGGAGGTGTTGTAAATCGTGTTCTTGTATTCGCCGACTACAAGGCTGACAAAAAGATGATTCCGGTTAAAAAGGGACAACTTCTCATTGAGCTTGCAGCGCCTCGTGAGCGCTGCCGGAATTGCAATGCACAGATAAATAAAGAAGATAAATTTTGTCCAAATTGTGGAAGCAAGCTTTAACCTATATTGAATACTGAATATTTGTTGTATCGCTTCGCTCTGTCATTTTTATATGAAATATTTTTTTTTAGATAAAAGTTTATATGAAATAAAAGACAAGGTTGTTTCAGGTGAACGTCTTGGATTTGAAGATGGTCTTGCCCTTTATAAAAGCAATGATCTGATTGGCGTAGGACATCTGGCAGATTATGTTCGCCGCAAACTTCACGGCAAAAAAGCCTTTTATGTTTACAATCAGCATTTAAACTTCACAAATATCTGTCTGAACCGATGTCTGTTCTGCGCATTTTCAAGAGATGACGGCGGAAAAGATGCCTTTGCTCTCTCCATTGATGATGTACGATCAAGGCTTATGGAACGTATCAATGAACCTGTTCGTGAATTACATGTTGTTGGAGGACTTAATCCTTCCCTTTCGTTTGACTATTATATCGAAGTTCTCAATACCATTAAAGAAGTCCGTCCTGATTCAACCATTAAAGCTTTTACAGCAGTAGAAATAGACCATATTGCCAAAGTTGGCGGCTTATCAATAGAAGAGACAATTGCCGAATTAAAAAAGGCCGGACTTGAAATGATCCCGGGCGGAGGCGCTGAGGTCATGAGCGACAGAGTCAGAAAAAAGCTTTTCCCAAGAAAAATAGACAGCAACAGATGGCTTGAAATAATGGAAGCATTACACAGTACAGGATTAACATCAAATGCAACAATGCTCTATGGCCATATAGAAACACTTGATGAACGCATTGATCACCTTATAAAATTAAGAGAACTTCAGGATAAAACAGGAGGATTTACAGCATTTATCCCTCTTGCTTTTCACTCACAAAATACAAGGCTATCGCATCTTCCAGGCACTACGGCATTTGACGATTTAAAGAACATAGCCCTGGCGCGTCTTATGCTTGATAATTTCAGCCATATAAAGGCCTATTGGGTTATGATAGGCGAAAGGCTGGCACAGGTTGGTCTTTCATTTGGAGCCGATGATCTGGATGGTACAATAATTGAAGAAAAGATCACGCATATGGCTGGAGCAAAATCAGCAAAAGGTTTAACCCGTGCCCAGATGGAACATCTTATATTTTCGGCAGGGTTCACGCCGGTTGAACGTGATTCTTTTTATGGAAAGATAGGTTGAAGACGTAGGGGCACGATGCATCGTGCTCCTGCTGTGGATTATGATAAATAATATGAATTCAATAATTGAAAAAGCAGCATCAAATGAGCGTATCCACTTTACAGAAGCACTTAAGTTGCTCAACGAAGCTGAACTTCTTACGCTGGCTGACCTGGCAAATAAAAAAAGGCTGAATCTTAACCCTGAGCCTGTTGTTACTTTTGTGGTTGATCGCAATATAAATTATACCAATATCTGTATTTCCGGATGTCTTTTTTGCGCATTTTATTGCCCTCCGGGCCATGCTGATGCTTATGTAATATCAAAAAAAGAACTAAAAGAAAAAATCAAAGAAACTCTATCCCTCGGAGGAACTCAGATTCTTCTTCAGGGCGGACTCAATCCTTCACTCTCGCTTGATTACTACATTGATCTTTTAAAATTTATAAAAGACAATTTTCCTGTTCATATACATGGATTTTCTCCACCGGAAATAGCTTTTATAGCGGAAAAATCCTCTCTATCCTTTGAAGATACCATAAATAAACTCATTGACGCAGGACTGGGCTCCATACCCGGTGGCGGTGCTGAAATACTTGTGGATGAAATCAGGGAAAAAACATCCCCAAACAAGTGTTCGGTTGATCAATGGTTAAAAGTCATGAAGACCGCTCACAATTGCGGGCTTAGAACAACTGCAACAATGATGTTCGGACATATGGAAAAGCCGGAACATATAATTGAACATCTCATGAAAATCCGCAATCTACAGGATAATACAGGCGGTTTTACCGCATTTATCCCCTGGACATTTCAGCCTGACAATACTCGTATAAAAGTAGAAAAAGCTACATCTGTAGAATATCTAAGAGTGCTTGCTGTCAGCAGGTTATTTCTGGATAACATACAGAATATACAGGCTTCATGGGTAACACAGGGAGACAAAATCGCACAGGTAGCACTTGTATTTGGAGCAAACGATCTTGGCAGTACTATGATAGAAGAGAATGTTGTAGCCGCGGCAGGAGTAAAGTTCAGGCTGCCAAAAGAAGAAATGATCCGTTTGATCCGGGAAGCCGGATATCAAGCCATGCAACGGGATTGTTTTTATAATATTATTAAAACCTAAATTGAACGATTTTTTACTTGATCTGCGCCGATTTCTTGCGCATAAAGGCTTAGCAAAAATCCTCTACATATCCACGGGTATGCCTGCGGTTTTTGCAAATCCTTATGCATCAAGATCTCAACACATATCTTCGCAAAAAATCGTTCAACTTAGGTTAAAAGTTGTTAGGCTTCATTTATCATGAGCTCTCCTGTAATACACAAAGCAAAATGGGTTGTTATTGATCCGTGGACAATTATTAATGACGGTTATATCGGGGTTGAATCAGGGTTAATCAAGGAAACAGGCAAAGGTTCATGCAGCGGACATATTATTGATCATGGACATGGGGCGCTTTTGCCGGTTATGGTAAACGCCCACACACATCTTGAGCTTTGTGCTTTAAAGGACAAAGTGTTGCCTGAAGAAGGATTCAGGAACTGGGTTGAAAATTTGATTAATTTGCGCAATTCAGCCGGCACAGAAAATCTTAAAACCGGTGCAATAAATGGTGTCAAAGAGCTTATTGAATCAGGATGCGGAGTTATAGGTGAAATATCCACACTTGGCCTGACATGGGAAATAGTATCAAACTCCAGTCTCAGGGGTGTATGGTTTAAAGAATTTCTTGGCAATGACTCACATCAAGACATCAAATGTTACAGTGAAAAATCATTTATAAAATCCATTGCAGGCCATGCACCACACACCCTGTCCCCTGAATTTCTTGTTGATTTAAAGAATATTACACGTAAAGAAAATATCCCCTTTTCCATTCACCTGGCAGAGTCAGAAGATGAAATCCTTTTTCTGACAACAGGAAAAGGCATCTGGGCAGATTTTATGACGGAAAGGGGGATTGATTTTTCAGGCTGGAATTTGCCGGTTGAAACCCCGGTCAGATATCTTGAAAATCTTGGAGTTCTTGACGAAAGCACTATAGCTGTACATCTTATCCATGCTGACAAAAAAGATTTTGAAATACTTTTGCGCCACAATGTCCGTGTATGTCTCTGTTTAAGAAGCAACTTCAATCTTCATAACATGATACCGGATCTTGCAGGTATGCTTAAAGCCGGAATAAAGCCCTGTCTTGGTACAGACAGCCTGGCCAGTGTGGAGTCATTAAGTATATTCGATGAGATGGCTTTTGTATCAAAATCTTTTCCCTCTATACCACCTGCTGAAATCCTCGCAATGGCAACAGTTAACGGCGCAAGCTCTTTAGGATTTGGTGAAATGTTTGGCTCTTTAACACCGGGAAAGCGCGCTGCTTTTGTTTATGTGCCGGTTAATGTATCGAGCAAATCAGGACTTCTGCAAGCTCTTGCAAATGCGGATTTTAAAGGGTCTTGCAAAACGGTATTACAATAAATGCAACACCAATTTAAAGATAACATAGCTATTCTCCCAGTCAATTTGGGCCGTATAGTTTATATGAACGTAGCTCCGGTATATCATGGCTTAGATAATGGTTTAAAACCTGACTGGCTGAATATAGTAAGCGCACCGCCTTCAATTTTGAATAATATGATGGTAAAAAATGAGCTTGATATAAGCCCTGTATCATCTGTTGCTTATGCAAAGAACCAGGATGAATGGCTGCTTCTTCCCGACCTGTCAATAGCATGCTTTGGAAGAGTTATGAGTGTCATTCTTGTAAGCAAAAAGCCTTTTGAAAAGTTAACTAACAACAAAGTAATCATTACAGACAAATCTGCGGCCGCAGCAGAGCTGTTAAAACTTCTTTTTTCAATAAAAAGAGTAAAACCTGTATTTGAAATAATGCCGATTCAATGCCCGGATGAAATTAAAAAATCTGCGGCCGCAGCACTTATTATCGGCGACAAAGCTTTAAAAGAAAAATGGAAATTACATTTTGATCATGTATTTGACCTTGGTCAGATGTGGCTGGAATTAACAGATCTGCCATTTGTTTTTGCATTATGGGCAGTACGAAAATCATTTGCAGATAAACAACCTGAAGTCGTATCATCAATAATAAAACTATTTGATATCTCAAAGGAACAAGGAAATAAAAACCTGGAAGATATTGCCGCAAAAGCTTCAGAAATTCTTGGAATAGAGATAGGTATCTGCAGAAAATACTATGAGCTATTGAACTACAATCTTGATCCCCTGCAACTGAAAGGGTTAACAAGTTTCTTTGAGAAACTCTATCAGGAAAAAATCCTTCCTCAAAAAGTACAGCTTAGATTTTTTGGCAGTAATTAAAAATTGAGCGGGCTTTTTGCTTTTTTAGAGGCCAGATTTATAGGCTTCCTGCCCGCCCTGACATGACAAGATGTTTCATCTTTTGAAACCAAGATTCTTGACTTGGGCATTGAAAGTCTATATTTATAGTGGATATTGCAATTGGTTTTAAATTTTGATTAGCGGCTTCGTATTTGCGAAGCCGTAATAAATTTATGGAATAAAATGAAGCAGAAAATAAAAAACATGATTTATAATGCATCTATGAATGCATATGGTAAGGGCGATTTGCCATCGTCAAATTTTCCGGAAATCGAAGTTGAGGAGCCCAAGATAGAGTCTTACGGTGATTTTTCAACAAACATTTCAATGGTTATGGCGTCAATTCAGAAGATGCCTCCCCGAAAAATTGCCGATGCAATTATAAAAAGTATAAACGATCCGGATGGAATACTTGACAAAACTGAAATTGCAGTGCCGGGATTTATTAATTTTTTCTTAAATAAACATTCCTGGCATCCTGTTTTACAAAAGGTTCATGAACAGGATGCACTCTACGGCGCTTCAAATATTGGTAAAGGAAAAAAAATCCAGGTGGAATTCGTAAGCGCAAATCCTACAGGTCCACTGCATGTTGGACATGGAAGAGGGGCTGCTGTTGGAGATAGCGTGGCAAACATCCTTTTGTTCTGCGGTTATAATGTTGAAAAAGAATACTATATTAATGACTCCGGAAGGCAGATAAATACACTTGGCCGCTCTGTTTTCCTGCGATATAAAGAACTGCTTGAGGCAGATGTCCAATTCCCTGAAGACTGTTATCAGGGCGACTATATTCGTGATTTGGCAAGAAAGGTAAAGGAAGATAAAGAGGATGAGCTTTTCTCACATAGCGAAGAAGACGTCATAAAATATTGCGCGCGCTTTGCAGCTAAAGATATCCTTTCCGAAATAAAGGAAGACCTGGAATCTTTTGGGGTAGTATTTGACAGATGGTACAGCGAACAGGGACTCTATGATTCCGGAAAAGTAGATAAAATAATAAATAATTTCCGCAAACAAAATATTATATTTGAGGATGATGGGGCGCTATGGTTTAGAACTAAAGATTTTGGAGACGAAAAAAATCGTGTTGTTGTTCGTAATAACGGCCTGACAACGTATTTTGCTTCAGATATAGCATATCATCAAGATAAGTTTGATAGAGGTTTTGAAAGAGTTATTGATGTATGGGGAGCTGATCACCACGGATATATTCCCAGGGTGTCAGCCGCAATTGAGGCCTCAGGTCACACCAGAGACAAATTTAATGTTATTCTGGTTCAACTAGTCAATCTGCTGCGTGCTGGAGAGCCTGTTGCAATGTCAACCAGATCAGGTGAGTTTGTTACCCTCAGAGACGTAATCAGTGAAGTTGGCAGTGATGCCGCAAGATTTATTTTTTTAACGCGTCATTATGAAAGTCCACTTGATTTTGATCTGGAACTCGCTAAAAAGAAAACAAATGATAATCCTGTGTATTACGTTCAATACGTGCACGCCAGAATATCAAGTATTGTCCGGAAGGCGCAGGAAAGAGGTATAAGCGATATAGTCTGGAATGATGCCGCAATATCCGGACTTAATGAACCTGAAGAAATACAATTAATCAAGACTATGGCGCGTTATCCCGAGATAGTAAGGTGCAGTGCGAAGAACATGGAACCTCACCGGATCACGTATTATCTGATGAATTTTGCATCAGCTTTTCACGCCTATTATAATAAACACAGAGTGCTTACAGATGAGGCTGAATTAACTCTTGGAAGACTTTATCTTGTACTTGCGATTAAAAAGATAATCCGAAACGGTTTATCACTGCTCGGCGTGTCTGCACCTGAAAAAATGTAATGAAGAATAAAAAAGATAAAAAAAAGCTTTCTCTTCAATTTGTTCCTAAAGAGCCTTTGGTCTGGATTTTTTTGATTATTTTTGTTTCCGCATGGATGTTTGTTTTAGGTGTTTTTGTGGGCAGGAATACGGTTCCTGTAAAATTTGATATTGAAAAACTTCAGAAAGAATTGGTTGCTTTAAAAGAAGCCGTTATCAAAAAAGAGCAAAAACTGTTTAAAATTGATTCGGATGGTATTGGAAATAAAACAGATTTCGGTTTTTACGAGGCACTGAAGGAGACCAAAAAATATAATAATAGTGACTCTGATATATCCGGCAGACAAGAGACAAAAGATTTGTCTCAAGATACTGCCTTGAAAGTTAAGAAAAATTTGGTTTCTAATAATGCTAAAGCAAGTAAAGTCAAGAAAAAGGTCAAGAAAGAAACTAATAAAATTCTCACAATTCAGGTAGCGTCTTTCAAAGATTCAAAGGATGCTGATGAACTAGTAGCAAAGCTTGGAAAAAAAGGATATCCAGCCTACAGGACTTCAAGCAATATTCCTGATAGAGGTATCTGGCACAGAGTAAGGACAGGTTATTTCGAAGATAAGGCAGAGGCAGGCAGCACTCTTAATAAGTTAAAAAAGGAAAAATATAGTCCGATCCTGGTGTACAGAGTGAAAAGTGAATAGTGAAAATTGAATATTTGTGGAATCGCT
>Ga0209013_10004215_pt1 | contig 12654 bp, 8 predicted proteins | sample Cruoilmetagenom2_FD_187291 | JGI IMG/M metagenome (GOLD analysis project Ga0209013, IMG submission 187291) | Oil polluted marine microbial communities from Coal Oil Point, Santa Barbara, California, USA - Sample 2 (SPAdes) (version 2) | ecosystem: Environmental > Aquatic > Marine > Oil seeps ...
TCGTGGGTGTCGCCAAGGGGGGTGTCGAGGAAGGTGTTGACTCCCTGGCCGAGTCGGCGATCTTCGGCCCGTCGGGTGAACTTCTGGCGCGCACCGAAACGAACGGCGATGAGTTGATCGTGGCCGAGTGTGATCTCGATTGGTGTGCGCCGTACAAGGAAACGCTGTTCGACTTCGCTCGCTACAGACGCCCCGAGCTGTACGGAGCAATATCGGACGCGCACATTGTCGATTGATCGGTTGGGGAAGTTCTTGCACTCTTGGAACCAAGTGACGTCATCAAACGTTTGAGAGTGTGGCGATCGTGACAACTGCGGAAGAGGGAAGTGCCGATTCGGTGCCCTGGAACGCTGTCGTCTCCGACTTCGACACGTTTTTTGCGCAGCACTACACCGAACTGGTTCGGGCACTTTCGCTCGCCCTCGGCGACGTCGAGTTCGGGCAAGACGCGGCGTCTGAAGGGTTCACCAAGGCACTTCAGCGCTGGAGTTCGGTGTCGCAGTTCTCGAACCCGACCGGTTGGGTCTATCGCGTCGGACTGAATTGGGCCCGTTCACGGCGGCGCAGGTCACGGCGCGAGCGAACTGGTCTTGTTGTCGATGCGGCTGCGCCTGCAGTCGCCTGGCGCGATGCTTCGCTCGTAGCCGCACTCCAGCAGTTGTCGCTCGATCACCGGTCGGTGGTGGTCGGGCGTTACTACCTCGACTGGTCAGAGGCGCAGCTGGCTACCGCCCTCGACATCGCTCCCGGCACGGTGAAGAGCCGACTCAGCCGGGCACTCACTCAACTTGCGCAGCTTCTGGAGGACAACCATGGCCAATCCTGACGAAATTCGTGGGGTGCTCGGTGACGTCGGCGCTTCGATCGAGCCCGGTGACATGGAGACTGCTCGTGTCGGCGTGCATGACACGTTGCGTCGCCGTCGCCGCCGGAGCCGCGTGGTTGCGGCCCTCGGAGCTGGTGTTCTAGTTGTCGGTGGCATCGTGGCGTTCGCGTCCTTCGACAACTCCGACGACCCCGCCACTTTGGTCGGCGTCGACCCGACAACAACCGTCGCGAGCGATCCCACAACAACGGTCGCAGATGAGGAGAGCGCGCCAGCTGAGGCGTCGGCACCTATGCCATCGGCAACAACGCAAGAGGAACCGTCCGCCGCACTGGGTACGGCGGTTCTACTCGATCGGCAAGGAACGGCCGTCACGTCTCCTGATCTCGGTAGTGATGAGGGGTATGGAGTTCAGTGGGCGGTCCCATGGAAGGATGGTTTCCTTGTGGGTGCGACGATCTACGCACCTCAACCTCTCCCGAGCGAGCAGTTGCCCGACGAGATAGTCGCTCTCTTTCCGGATGAGGTCAACGATCTGTTTCCCGATGGTTTGCCACCCACCGTCAATGAAGCGACAGCGATTCTGTCGGAGGCCGGGCTGCTCAACGTTGTCATGGAGATCCTCGAGTCAAATGAGGAAGCGAACGAAGCGATTATGGGCACGCCGACCCCGCCACCAACGATCGAGGTCCGATTTACTGTTGACGGCTCGACCTGGGAGCCGGTCGAGATGGTCCTTCCCGACGGGGTGTCGGATATGCAATCGGTGGTGAGCGCCGGTGACCGTTTGGCGGTCCTATCCGTCCCGCCGCTCAATGCGACCCCTGACGCGGGAGGCGCAGTAGTCGCAACGACTACTGATCTGACGACGTGGACCATTCAGTCGATCGAGATGCCACCTCCGGCGATCGATCTGCCTGACTACGTGGATCGGTTCGTAGGGGCCGTGGGCATTGTGGCCAACGAATTCGGGTGGGTCGTCAGCCTCCATGAGTCGTTCGAGCCGAACTTCGAAGCACTCCTGACAGAAGAGTTGGGTGCCGTAGGGGGGTACGGAGTCAGCGATGAGGGCATCGAGGTCTTTTCGGAGCAAATTGGCGACGGCGGTGCCCCAGAAGAGGTCGTGACCTATTCGTGGGAGGAGCTTGGCGTCTCGCCTGACATTGTGGAGTATCTGTTCCGCCGTGGCGAAGGCGGTGGCCAGCAGTTGTGGGCCGCAACCTGGGACGGGGTTCCGGCCCGCTCAGATCGAAACCCGACCCACGGCTGGCCGTTGCTGGCAACTGATTCAGGGTTCCTCGCCTGGGGAGACCAGACTTGGTTCTCCGCCGACGGGTTGTCCTGGTCGGCGAGCCCTCTACCGATCCCCGACGGATATGTGGGTGGCGGCACTTCGTTTGATGGAGGTGCCATCATCATCGGTAACCACGGATCGGGGGGAGACGATGCCGTGTATCGCGTCGATGCGAGCGGGCAGTCAGCCGAACTAGTCGAGATTCCTGGTCTTCCACCGTCTCTCCAATGGGCTGGACCGGACTTGGGGGGTTCTGCACTTCTGTTTGACTCGGCCGTTCATCCGGCAGATACAACTCCGGTTGTCGTCCAGGCCGAGGGTTTCGAACTCATTGTTTCGATGGGTGCCGGGATCTACGAATTACGTGACGCCGCGTCCGGTGAGGTCGTGATTTCCGATGGCGCGTTGGACGGCGACCGCGACGAGTATCTGACTTACGGTGACGACGGTTGGGCATTCTCGAACCCCGACACGGGCGAGGATCTCGTGTTCTTTCCGAGCGATGTCGTCAATTCCGCACTCGACGGGCACTATGGGTCATTCTCCAGTGTTTCCTACGAACCAGATTTCTGGTTCCTTGCTACCCCGGACGGCGAGCGATTCATTGTCGACGACATCGAGAATGGATTCGAATACGGACCGGTCACCGCAGTCGTCAATGGCGACACGATGCTCGTCTTCTCAGGAAGTGACTGGACTCTGTACAACTTCTCCTGACGGCCGCGAGTCTCACGAGAGGGCCAGTTCTTGACAAACTGTAGATGTGACCGAGATCGTCGACGCCTCAGGCCCAGCCGATCTTGCCGACGACCGGGTTGAGTTCCAGGTCAACGGCACGGCGGTCGCGGTTCGCGCTAGTCACCCCCACTTGCTGGCGGCGTTGCGCGAGGAACTCGACATCACGTCCGCGAAGGACGGATGCTCGCCGTCGGGTCAGTGCGGCTGCTGCACCGTGCTCGTTGATGGCAAGGCGACGGTTGCTTGCCAGTATGGAGTCGACAAGGCGGCCGGCAAATCGATCACGACGTTGGAGGGGTTCGACCAATCTGAGCGGGATTCTTTCGCCGATGCTTTCGCGGCCTGCGGGGGATTGCAGTGCGGGTTCTGCATCCCGGGCATCGTGGTGCGTGCCAAGGCGCAGATCGACAAGAAGGGTGACGCGCTGACCCGCTCAGGCATGGCGCCGCACTTGGGTGCCCACCTCTGTCGTTGTACCGGGTACGTGAAGATTCTCGATGCGATCATGGCCGTGGCGAAGGGCGAGACCTTCGAGCCGGGTTTGGCCGGCGAGGTCGGAGGACGCGGCACGAAATACGAAGCCGCACCACTGACGCTGGGCGCCCGCAACTATGTCGACGACATTCGTATCCCCGGGATGCTCCACGCTGCGCTGCACCTGACCGACCATGCCCGAGCAAACATTGTGGGGATCGACGCTGCGGCAGCCCTGGACGCGCCCGGAGTGGCGGCCGTTTACACCGCCGACGATCTCCCGGGCTACCTCCGAGTGGGGATCATCCACAAGGACTGGCCGGTGATGATCCCAGTTGACGGGAGGACTTCCTACGCCGGTGACGTGATCGCCGTCGTCGTAGCCGACACTCGTGACAACGCTCGGGCAGCCGCCAAGCTGGTCGACGTCAGCTACGACGTGTTGACTCCCAACACTGACGCTCATGCTGCGCTCGGAGACAATGCGCCCCTTTCAGTCTGGGGCACCGAGTCGAATGTGCTGTCAACCACCGCGTACAAACGTGGCGACGACTTCGACGAGACGCTGGCCGGCAGTGCATACACCGTGCACGAGACATTCCACACGCAGCGCGTCGAGCATGCCTTCCTCGAACCCGAATCGTCGCTCGCCGTTCCCTCTGGCGATGGCGGGGCTCGCACTCTGCACGTTTTCTCGGGCGGTCAGGGTGTGTGGGACGACCGCGATGACATCGCCGCGGTGCTCGATGTAGATCCATCTCGGGTGACGGTCGAGTTGGTCTCCAACGGTGGCGCCTTCGGCGGTAAGGAAGACATGAGCAATCAGGCACACGCGGCCCTCGCTGCGTGGCGGATCGGGCGACCGGTCAAGTGCACGCTCAGCCGTGAGGAGAGTTTGCGGATGCACGCCAAGCGCCACCCGATCGAGCTCGAGTATTGGGCCGGCTGCGACGCCGACGGGCAGTTGACCGCTCTGAAGGTTCGTGGCATCGGCGACTCGGGTGCCTACGCCAGTGTCGGGATGAAGGTTCTCGAACGAACGGCTGGCCACGCATGCGGCCCGTATCGCTGGAATGCAATCGACATCGAGACGATTGCCGTGCGGACCAACAACTTGGTCTGTGGCGCGTTCCGCGGGTTCGGGGCGAACCAAGTCCAATTCGCGATGGAAGGTGTGCTCGACCGGTTGGCCGCGGTTGTCGGGACCTCCGGCTGGGAGATCCGTAAACGCAACGTCATCCGACCTGGCGACGAGTGGGGACCTGGCCAGGTGATGGACGACGGGGCCGGGGGAGCAGAGGCCTGTCTCGACCAGATCAAGGCGCCCTACGACGCGGCGATTGCCGACGGCAAGGCGGTGGGTCTCGGCCTGGGTCTCAAGAACTCGGGGCTCGGAAACGGCTTCCGCGAAGTGTCGAAGGCGGTGGTGCAATTCCTCGCTCCGGTTGGTGACGAGCCCGGCAGGGTGGAGGTTCGTCACGGATGGACAGAGATGGGCCAAGGGGTCCACACCGTCGCTCTTCAGGTCGCCGCCCAGGAACTCGGCATCGACCCGGAGCGGATCGATGTCATTGTCGACACGACCCGTCAGCTGGGATTCGGGCAGACGACTGGTTCACGTGGGACGCTGATGGCGGCGGGCTCCGTGAGTGAAGCGGCTGCGGTAGCGAACGCAGGGGGCTGCGAAATCGGCGTCGACTACGAGGGGGAGTACGTCGTCGACTGGACCCAGAAGCTCGGCACTCCCGGCGTCGAGAACCCGACCATTCACTCATGCTTCAGTTACGCGGCGCAGATGGTGATCGCTGACCCCGAGACTGGCGCGATTGAGAAGGTCGTCGCCGTGCATGACGTGGGTAAGGCGGTCAACCCGATGCTTGTCGAAGGCCAGATCGAGGGCAGTGTGCACATGGGCCTTGGTTACGCGCTGAGCGAGAACTTCCCAACCGACGCCGAGACCGGCTTCCCGGTGAACATGACGCTCCGCTCGCTCGGCATCTTGCGCGCCAAGGACGTCCCGGAGATCGAGGTTCAGTTGGTCGAGGTGCCGCAGCCGAGGTCTCCGTACGGGATCAAGGGCGTCGGTGAGATCGGCCTCGTCCCAACGGCCCCCGCGGTCGCTGCCGCTCTTCATGCGGCCGATGGCGAATGGCGCGCCGACCTCCCCATGAGCCTCCCCCATTCACGTTTGTAGGTAATTTTCGGAGGACCGTTCCTCCGAAAATTACCTACAAACATGGGTTTGAGGGTTTACGGGGTGTCGCCGAGGAGATACCTGGGGCCGGCTCCACGTTCGGCGGCGATGTCGGATGGGTTGTAGAGCGCACATGAATCGAGGCTGAGGCAGCCGCACCCGATACATCCGTCGAGCTTGTCCTTCATCGCTTCGAGCATCGCGATGCGCTCATCGAGTACGGGCTGCCACGACGCGGCGAGCTTCGCCCAATCCTTCCGGGTTGGTGTTCGCCGGTCGGGGAGCGAGTCGAGCGCAGCGCGTATTTCGCCGAGGGTGAGACCGACACGCTGGGCGACCTTGATGAAGCCCACGCGCCGCAGCACGTCGGCGTGATAACGCCGATGACCTGCCTCGTTCCGGTCGCTTCGAATCAGTCCATTGGTCTCGTAGAAACGAAGAGCCGAGGTCGTCACGCCCGCCCTCGATGCGACCTCGCCGACTGTGAACGGCTTGGATTGGGAACCTTTTGCGCCTGAATCCTTGACTTCAACCATTGTTGAAGTCTTACCGTGCACCCGCATGACCACAACATCCCCAACTCTGCAACCGAATGAAGAATCGACGCGAACCGCCAATGCCGCAGCAAGTGAAGTCGTGACGACTCTCGACGATCTTGCCGAGGGCTCGATGAAGATGGTCAAGGTTGACGGGCATCGGGTGTGCCTCGCCCGAACGAGTAGCGGAGTTCATGCGATCGATCATGCATGCCCGCACGAGGGCTACGGGCTGACCCAGGGCGAACTTGACGGGGATCTCGTCACCTGCGAGTGGCATAACTGGAAATTTCGCGTGACCGACGGGGCTTGCGTACTCGGCGAAGAAGCCGTTCGCGTGCACGACGTCGATGTCGACGAGCACGGTGCGATTCGTGTCGAGATCAATCGGCCTGACCCGCAAGCACTTCGGCCGCAGCTTCTTGTGAGCCTGCGTAAGGGCATCACGCGGAACTACAACGGCCAGGTCTCACGCGATGTCATCAGGCTGCTCAAGGCGAGTGCCAACCCGGGGGAGTTGGTCTGGGAGGCCGTCGCCTACGGGGCGCCCCGCGCCGAATTCGGATGGGGCCACTCGGTCGCGTCGGCGACCGATTGCCTTGCGATGGTCGACCTCTATGAAGGCGATCAGCGGGCACTGCCGATCGTGCAGGGCATCTCACATATCGCCGAATCGGAGCGGGGCAGACCGGTCAACGAACTTCCCGAACCGGCACGGCCGAGCGACTCGTCCCTTGCATCATTCCGTACCGCCGTCGAGGCCCAGGATGTCGAGCGAGCCCAAGCGATCATGTTGGCAGCGATCGAGTGCGGCGACACGGCGGAGGAGATGCGACCATGGCTCACCTCCGTGGTGAGCGATCATCACCTCTCGTATGGGCACGGAGCCATATACAGCCAGAAGGCGTTTGAGCTACTCGACATGATCGGCTGGGATCGTGCCGCAACCGTGCTTCCGCACCTTGTGACGACGCTCGTCTATGGCACTCGCGAGGACAAGCTTCCGTACATGCGCCCGTTCATGAAGGAGCTCGCGGGCGTTGACCTCGGTGAGTTGGCCATGCTCGAGACAGACGAAAGCTGGAGCGACGATGGCCAGTTGCTTTCCGCTCTCCTCGGCGCCGACCGCACCGCTCCGGTAGTGGCGACGACGCGCGCTCTGCGGGATGGGGCGGGAGTAGACGGCGTGCTCGATGTGGTCGTGCAGGCCGTAAGTGAACGCATGCTGCGCTACGACACCGATGGCGAGTTCGACTTCGCGGACGACTTCGGCTGGCTCGGCATCACCCACGGGCTCACGTACGCACACGCGGCTCGCTGGCACAATCGCCAAGCGGCCGAGCACGGGTTGGGCACTACTCCGGACCTGGTTCGGCTTACATTCTTCACGACATTCCTCGGTCAGTGGACCGGCCGTCACGAATGGCACTCGAAGGTCGGAGATCGGGCGCACGTCGACCCAATGAGCGACGATCTCACGGTCTACGGCAACGAGCTTCAGCGACAGTCACTCCTCGATGGAACGACTGCGTTCATCGTGCATGCCCACGCCGTCAAGACCAGCCGTGCCGCTGCCCGGGAAGCTCTGCACTCCGGATCGTCACTTCCGCTCGACGCAACGGCGAGGTTCCTCGCAGCCCCGAAGCTCGAACGGTTCGTCGCGGCGACCGTTGAGCGCTCCATCGATTTCCTCAACGGCCGCACCCAACGCGACTGACGGCCGTCAGCACGTTTGTACGTAATTTCTGGTGGAACGGTCCGCCAGAAATTACCTACAAACGTGAATCGAGTTACTGGAGCAGGCCGTAGGCGTGGGTTGGGTGGAGTTCCAGCAGCAGGCGACTGTCGTCGACCATCGCCTGGCGGTACTCCGGCCAGTTGTCGTGCTCACCTGAAACGGAGCGGTAGTACTCGACCAACTGGTCGACAGTGGTGTCGTCAACAGATTTGGCGACTGGCGTAAGAGTGGCGTCGGCCTCGATGACGGTGTAGGCCCAGAAGTCGTCCCGGTTGACATGTACGGAGGCTCGAGGATCGCGGCGCAGGTTCGCGGTCTTCGCGCGCCCATTGGTGACGGAGATCCGAATCACTCCGTCGTCGCCGACCACGTAGGCGATATTCGACGACTGCGGTCGCCCGTCGGATTTGAGGGCGATGAGGATGCCACTTCGATGGTCGCGCATGAAGTCGAGGGCCTGGTCGATTTCCATGGCCTGTGCAACCGCCCGGCGTCAGCTGCTGTTCCCCAAGAATGCCTGGCAGCCGGCCGTCAGCACGTTTGTAGGTAATTTCTGGTGGAACGGTCCGCCAGAAATTACCTACAAACGTGGGTTGAACCGAGCCCAACTCTTGGACTGACTGTTCGCGCATCTCGACCTTACGAACCTTGCCTGTGACGGTCATCGGGAACTCGTCGACGAACTTAACGTAGCGAGGGATCTTGTAGTGAGCGATCGTCCCCTTGCAGAACTCACGGATCGACTCGGCGTCGAGGTCGTTGCCTGGCTTCACCTTGACCCAGGCCACCAGTTCTTCGCCGTATTTCGCGTCAGGCACGCCAATCACTTGCACGTCTTCCACACCGGGATGCGTGTAGAGGAACTCCTCGATCTCTCGGGGGTAGATGTTCTCGCCACCACGAATCACCATGTCTTTGATGCGCCCGACGATCTCGACGTATCCGTCATGGGCCATCACACCGAGGTCCCCGGTGTGCATCCAGCCATCGGCGTCAATCGCTGCGGCGGTGCGTTCGGGATCGTTCCAGTAGCTGCTCATCACCGAATAGCCGCGGGTGCAGAACTCGCCGGCGTCGCCGCGCTCAATCGTTTCACCGGTGTCGGGATCGACGATGCGGATCTCGACGTGAGGGTGGACCGTGCCGACAGTTGCGGTGCGGTGGAACACCGTGTCGCCCGGCAGAGTCTGCGTTGATACGGGAGACGTTTCGGTCATGCCGTAGCAGATGGTCACATCGGTCATGTTCATCTTGTCGATGCAGCCCTTCATCACTTCGATAGGGCACAGCGAACCTGCCATGACCCCGGTCCGCAGGCTCGACAGGTCGAATTCGGAGAATCGTTCGTAACCCAATTCGGCGATGAACATCGTGGGTACGCCGTAGAGCGAAGTGCACCGTTCGACCTCCACCGCTTCGAGCACCGCGAGCGGGTCGAACGCGTCGCCTGGAATGACCATCGTTGCACCGTGGGTGGTGCACCCCAGGTTGCCCATCACCATCCCGAAGCAGTGGTAGAAGGGCACTGGAATGCACACACGATCCTCGGAGGTGAGTTCCTGGAGGGCGGCAACGAAGCGACCGTTGTTCAAGATGTTGCGGTGCGTCAACGTGGCTCCTTTCGGGAAGCCGGTCGTGCCCGATGTGTACTGGATGTTGATCGCGTCGGTCCCATTGAGTTGCGAACTGCGGGCGGCCAGGTCAGCGTTGGATACTCCATCGTTTCCTGCGGCCATCGCCTCCCACCCGGGGTCCCACAGGAAGATCGCGGTTTCGAGGTCGGGACAGTCTCCTCGGACCTCGGCGACCATCGCCCGGTAGTCGGAAGTCTTGAAATCCGGCGCGGCGATCAACATGCGACAGCCCGAGTGCTGGAGGGCGTATGCCAATTCGTGTGTGCGGTAGGCGGGATTGACATTGACCAGGATCACGCCGATCTCAGCGGTCGCGTATTGGACGAGTGTCCACTCCGCGTAGTTCGGGCTCCACAGCCCGACGCGATCGCCGACCTCGAGCCCAGCGGCCATCAGCCCTTTCGCCAATAGGGCTACACGACCCGCGAACTCGTCGTAACTCCAGCGAATGTCCTGGTGTCGAGAGATGAGAGAGTCGTTGTCTCCGAACTCGGCCACGGCGCGCGCCAGGTTCTCACCGATCGTTTCCTCCAGCAAAGGATCGTCCGTCGGGCCGATCGCGAGTGCCAGTTCCCCCATGCGTCATTCCCCCATCAACTTGCGGTGTCTGCCCCAGAGTCTCGCACCATCGCGTGCACATGGATACAACGGACCCGCCTAGGATCCGATGATGCCGCGTAGCGCAGCAGCGAACGTCGAGGAGTACCTGGCCGAGTTGCCGCCTGAACGTGCAGCGGTGATCAGCGATGTCAGAGAACTTGTTCTGGACAATCTGCCTGACGGTGTCGAGGAGTCGATGAACTTCGGGATGATCGCCTACGAAATCCCGCTCAGTCGATATCCCGACACGTACAACGGACAACCGCTCATGTACGCGGCGCTAGCGGCGCAGAAGAACTACTACGCGCTCTATCTCCATGGGGTCTACTCGTCGGAACCGATATCCGAGCGTCTCCGTCGTGCCTATGACGAGGCCGGAATGAAGCTCGACATGGGTAAGAGCTGTGTTCGGTTCAAGCGGCCCGAGCAGTTGTTGACGTCAGCAATCGCCGATGCGGTCAGCGCGGTCACCGTCGATGGTTACATCGATTTGTACGAGGCGGCGCGGAAGCGCTGAACACGTAGAGCTGTCAGTGTGCCTGTGTTGCCTCGGTGCGGGCGGCCTCGATCTTCTTGGTCGTCAGCTTCGGAGCCGCGAATGCGAAGAGCGCGAGATGCAAGGTCCCGGCGACGAACCACGGCATCCGCAGCGCCATTTCCCGGGAGGTGAAGTTGTCCGTGGCCGAAACGATCAGGCCGCCGAGCACAGCGCCCACGGGCATCATCCCCCAGGCGAAGAAGCGATAGACGCTGTTGACGCGGCCGAGCAGGGTGTCGGGAATGATGGTCTGGCGGAGACTGACCGTGATCACATTCCACAGCACCGCAACGAGCATGAAGATGCCCATCATCAGCCAGACGGGCGGCCACCAGTTCATCAACCCGATGGCGAAGGTCGTGGCGCCTCCAACGATCAAGGTGAGCCAGAGTGATGGTCCCGACCCGATCCGCTTGGAGATCCCCGATGCTGTCCACCCGCCGACGATTCCGCCGATTGCTCCACCGGTACCCATGATCGCGAACTCGGTCGGAGTGGTATCCAGCACCTCTTGCGAGAACAACACGATGGTCGCGGTCGTCATCGTGGCGAGCATGTTCAAGAGGCCGAGAATGATTGCCATCGGCCGGAGCAGGTTGTGCCCCCACAGCCAGCGAAAGCCGTCAGTCAGTTCGGTCCGCCACGGCTTCCGGTCCGGGACCTCTGTGTCGACTGATGTTCCCGTCGCCCGACTGCACTTCGGGATCAGCACGATCAGCGCTGCGGACACGCCGAAGGTGGCTGCATCGACGAAGAACGGAAGAGCGAACGCCAGCGCGATCAGCAGTGCGCCGAACGGTGGTCCGACGAGGGTGTTGGCCACCATCTCGGAACTCCAGAGGCGGCCGTTGGCCTTCTCGAGATTGCCCGGGTGGACAATCGAGGGCATGAATGTCTGCGCAGAGTTGTCGTACAGCACTTCAGCGACGCCGAGTAGCAACGTCGCGACGAGAATCAGTACGTAGAGGCCGGTGTCGGTCGTGATGACCGTCGCGGCATCGGAGATTTGATCTGGCCCTGGCAGGCCGCCCTGTTTGCCGAGTACCGCGAATGCCACCAACAAGGTCAGAGCCGCCCGAACCGTATTGGAGATGACCATCAGCGTGCGTCGGTCGTAACGGTCGGTGATCACGCCGGCCGGCAGGCTGAATACGAGCCATGGAAGACGTTGCACCACGATCACCAGTGAGATGAGCAACGGGTTGCGGGTGATGGCAGAGGCGAGCCATGGGTAGGCGACGATCGCGATGCCGTCGCCGAGATTGGAGATCGTGCTCGCTGACAACAACTTGAAGTAGCTGTGACCCAAACGCTTCGGACCGGCTTCAGGTCTGTTTCCCGATGGTGTGTCGCTACCGGGAGTCCTCGACTCGCCGGAAGTTTCCGCGATGGTCTCGGTCATGATGCTTCGGTCTTGTCGTCGGCCTGCGACTCGGGGTCGGCGTCAGGAAGAGTCGGTTGACCTGTGGGATAGACGGCGGCGACAAAGCCGAACACGACGTCACCATCGCGAGGTAGTTCGGTGAACTCTTCTGCGATGCCGACCACTCGAGCGAAGAATTCTTCGGCCCGTTCCTCGGGGATGCGAGCGTGTCTGAGTGTGGAGAGCATTTCCCCTGGAGCGGAGCTCCGAGCCTCGGCCTGCGCTTCGGCGAGAAAGTTGTGGCGGACGGTTCCCTCTGGCATCTGCCCGTGGCCGATCACGATGGTTCGCCCGACACGACCATAGAAGCGCTCGTCGATCGCTCGCACGCGACGAGTGCGTACGACGGTGAGGAGGCCGACCCCGACAAGGATGTCGACGTGGTACGCCACGGACGACTTGTGTTTGCCGAGCGCCGAGGCCAGTTCGGTCACGGTCGCCGCCCGCTCGAGCACGAGGTCGAGAATCTGGCTGCGGAGAGGGTCGGCGAGCGCCTTCAACTGTGCTGGTGTGTTGGCGTTCACCGTCGGCGCTAGTTCGTAGTCGGGGGGCACCGGGGCGACGGTATCCGGTAAATCCAAAATGATCAAGAAATCTCGATCATTTGGAATGTCTGGTTCAGTTAAGCCATGGGTCAAACGCGGCGAGCGCCCGACGCC
>Ga0209013_10004216_pt1 | contig 12654 bp, 10 predicted proteins | sample Cruoilmetagenom2_FD_187291 | JGI IMG/M metagenome (GOLD analysis project Ga0209013, IMG submission 187291) | Oil polluted marine microbial communities from Coal Oil Point, Santa Barbara, California, USA - Sample 2 (SPAdes) (version 2) | ecosystem: Environmental > Aquatic > Marine > Oil seeps ...
GTGCCGTGCCCAGTGGGGTTTTCGACCTGAGGGGCGCGGAGCGCGTACTTGAGGTACGTCGAGCACCCCGAGGTGAGAAAACACCGCTGGGTGCGATGCATCGCCGGCCGCAGCAGAAAGCCGGTGAGATTTGCGGGTCAGGGCCGAATCCCTGCCACCCACTCGGGAGGTTCCGGTTCTCCTCTGAACACCGAACGGTCAACGCCGGCGGTGATCGCCCAGCGGTGGAGCCAGGTGATCCCTCCCCTGCCGGTAAAGCCCTCGATGGGGAGGCTGTAGGCGGGATCCTCGAGGGCCTCATCGAGGGTGATCCAACGGTAGCCCCGTCCCTCGAGCGCCTCGAGCAGCTCGTCCAGCCAGTCTGCGTTGAGGGCGTAAGCGTGGATCAGGAGCACGTGTGGTATGGCACGCTCGAGGATGACTTCGCTCTGGCTCTCGTAGAAGGAGACGACATCCAGCATGTAGCGCACGTAGTCGCTGCCAATGCGGCGCATCAGGGCTTCGTCTCGGGCGTTGTAAGCTTGCGCGTAGGCGCGGCCGTAGATCCACTCGCTGTTGTCGATGGTCACCGGCGCCACCTGGTACCCGCGCCCGGAGAGGAATTCCGCCATCTCGGATTGGACCTGCCGGCTCATGCCCACGTGGAGGAACGGATGGCGGAACCATCGCAGGCGACCGCCCGATTCTTCGAGGAGCTTTCGCGTCGCCGGCTCACCACGGATGACATCCGCCTTCCAATCGTCGGGCGACACCCGGTGCAGGTCGAGGTGGGCGTAGCCGTGGTTGCCGAGCTCGAGCCCCTCTTGGAGCCACCGTTGCAGCATTCCGAGGCGGAAGACATCGATCTCTCCATCGACACCGAGCTTGCCTTCGTTGACGAAACCGACCGCAGGCACCCCGTGCTCGTCGAGGGTCTCGAGCAGATCTGTCGTGATCCGGTTCATCTGTTCGTTACTGTGCCAGCTCGGCTGAGCGACCGGAAGATCGTCCACGGTGATCGCCATCAGACGCTCTTCGCGCCGTGGTCCCTTCGCCTCCTGGTCAGAAGCTGCTGTGATAGCCGCACCCGCGCAGATGAAAGCGAGGATCTTCGTGACGTTCATGCGCAAATCCTCGCACAGAACCGAAAAATCTGCGGTTTCTTAGCGGTAGCGCTCGGCGCCGCCCCGGAAGATCTTGGCCCCGCCAGGGGTTGTTTCAGGCGCATGCGTACAACCTTCGTCCTCCTGGGCCACACCAGCATGGTATTGGGAATTGTGGGCATCTTTGTCCCGCTATGGCCGACGACCCCCTTCGTGCTGCTAGCGGCGGTGTGCTACTCGCGCGGTTCGGAACGATTCAACAGCTGGCTCCACCAGCACCCGCGCTTCGGACCCATGCTCCATTCGTGGCGCGAGCACAGGGCAATCAGCCGGCGGGCGAAGGTCGCGGCCGTCATCACCGTGGTGGCCTCCCTCACCTACTCCGTGGTCCGTCTCGACCTTCCCTGGAACGCGGTCGCGCTGCTCGTCGGGGCGGCCGTGCTGGTGTTCATCCTGACCCGAAAAACCGCGGTAACCTCAACCAAGGATTGATTCGGGAGCCAGATCCAATATGATGAGAATCGCGCCCCGCTGCCTTTGAAAGGGAGCCAAAATGAAGATCTTGTCGGGTGTCCTCAGAGTGAGCTTCGTGGCTCTCCTGGTATTTCTGTGTACCGGTCTCCTCGAGGACAAATACCAGGGATCATTCGATCCTCCTGGTTCATACCCCTATGGGAGGGGAAATGCTCCGGACACCGTCAGGTTGGAAATCACCGACACCCTGGAGGCGTTTCAGGATGGGTACACCGCGAGAGATCTAACACAGCTGAAGTCCTTCACTGAGCGCCTCTTCGCACAGGACAACATGTCGATCCTCGGGACGATGCCGCGAGAGGCCTGCATCGGCTTCGAGCATGCGGTCCGTCTCGTGCGCAGCGACTGGCAGGGCTGGGGTGATTGCAGGTTTGCCGTGGAGAATGCGCATATCTCGTCTCGGGGTGATGTCGCGTGGTTCTCGACCGTTGGTTATGTGGAGTTCGACCTCACGAGTCTCCTCGTGCTTCCGCTCCGGCTGAGTGGAGTTCTGGTGAAGGACGATGCCGAGTGGCGGATGCAATACCTGCAGTTCCAGTTTGATCTGGATTTGACGAATGTGCTGGTGCTCAATATCTTGCTGGCCTTCTGGTTGGCCGTCGAGGTTATCTTACTAATCGTGACCGTCGTGCGGACCACTCGCAAGGGAAGAACCGTTGCCCCGGCTCAAACCAAAGGTAAATCTGAAAGCACGTAGCGAAACGCAAATTTCCATGGGAGATGGCACGCGAGACATGGCCGTCGGCATTCTGCACGTTTTCAGCGCAACAGCGGGCCTGTCGACCCCGAGGTCACTCCACCCGCAGCGCCTCCATGGGCTCCACTCCGGCGGCTCGCCGTGCCGGGAGATAGCTCGCCAGCACCGCTACAGCCAAAAGGCCTACCACCACCACGGCGAACGTAGGGAGGTCCATCGGGCTCACCTCGTACAACAGACTTGACATCAGGCGGGTCAGAACGAGCGCCAACGCGATGCCGAAGCCTACCCCGATAGCGGCCAGCATGAAGCCCTGTCGGAGGACCATCCTCATGACCATTTCTTTCCGAGCACCGAGGGCGATCCGCATCCCGATCTCGCGACTGCGGCGGGCAACGGCATAAGCGATCACCCCGTACACGCCCACAACGCCCAGGATGAGGGCCACCCCGGCAGCGACTGAAAGCAGTATCAACATCGATGACGTCCGTGCCACCGAGTCGGCCACCAGATCGTCTACCGAATTCACGGCGCGCAGGGGCAAGTTTGGGTTGACGTCCCAGACCGCGTTCTGAACGGCCGCGAAGAAATCCGGATTCCCAACTCGGGAGCTGCGAATTACAAAACCCATGGTTCGCCAGGACTGCACATCTTCCTCTGTCGTTCCCTCCCAGAACGCCAGTGTCACCTGGGGCCAGTAGACCATCAGGGTGGCGTCCTGGCGCAAACCATCTTCCCGGACGTCGGCAACAACACCGACGATCTCGTGCCACCGTACGGGATCGGGACGGGCCGCCACCCTCTGCCCCAGGGCCTCCTCCGGCGAGCCCCAGTAGGCGCGGGCCAGCCCCTCCGACACAATCGCGCCCGGAAATCGCTCGTGGGCGTCGGTCCAGGTAAAGGGCCGGCCTGCGAGAACTGGAATCTGCATGGTCTCGAAATAGCCCTCGCCGATCCACTTGTGGCGGCGCATGGGCGGCGGCCCCTCGCTGGGGGGGGCGACGCCGTCGACATAGAACGGGTTGACGTTGCCGCCGTCGCCCATGGGGATGCCGGTGGCCATCCCCACCGACTCTACCCCGGGGATCTCGGCGAGCCGGCGGGAGATGGTTTCGTGCTCGAGGGCCGCCTCATTGATGTCCTCGATCAACGTCCCCGGAATCCCGATCCTCAGAGACAGGACGTCCTCCGGGTTCTTGAACCCCGGGTCCACGTCGTGAAGGGCCCAGACACTGCGCAGCATGAGACCGGAAGCGACCAGCAGCACCATGGTCAACGCCATCTGAAAGACGGCGAGGGTGTTCTGGATCCGGCGACGGTCGCGGCCCCGCATCGCGCTCTGCCCGGCCTGCTTCAACGTGTCTACGAGGCCCGACTTACCGCGCCTCACCGCCGGCACGGTGCCGAAGATCAAGCCACTGCCGAGTGAGACGGCAACGGTGAACAGAAGGACGGTGGGGCTGATCGAGACCTCTCCGAGACGGGGGAGCTGAGCGAGGTTGGCGGCGATCAGTATTCGGATGAACACGAAGGCCAGTCCGAGCCCGGCGAGACCGCCCAGCATCCCAAGCAACAGGCTCTCCTTGAGGTACTCCCAGACTACGCGCCCCCCGTTGGCGCCAATCGCCGAGCGCACCGCCATTTCGGTCTCCCTGGCTTCGGCCCGGACGAGAAAGAGATTCGCCACGTTGGCGCACGAGATCAGGAGGACCACGCTCACCCCGCCCAACAACACCCACAGCATATTCGCTGCCGAACCAACAAGATCATCTCTGAGCGGTTGCAGGACCGGGACGAATTCGCTCGGAGGATTGGTATTCGCGACCGGGCCTCCGGGAAATTTCTCCCACGCCATGGGGAGCATCCGGCTCATGTCCGCGACGGCCTGTTCCAGGGTGACACCGTCTCGTAGCCTCGCCACTGAGTCATAACCGATATTGCCCACGAAGAGCGTCTCCCGATCGAAACGGATTGGAAGGAAAATCTGCGGTTCGATGTTGAGACTTCGGAGGGTCGCGGGCATGACGCCTACAATCTCCCACGACTGTCCGTTGATTTCGAGGGTCTTCTGCAGCACATCGGGTGTGCCGCCGTACCTCGTTTTCCAGTATCCGTAGCCGAGGAGCAGCCCGTTCGGCGCCTCCGGCTTTTCATCCTCCGGGGTGAAGGTCCGGCCCAGCACCGGGCTTACCCGGAGGGCCCGAAAGACCCCACTGGTGGCGACCATGACGGACACTGAGTCTGGTTCGCCGCCGCCCGTCACGCCCACCGATCCCGTGCCCCACATCCCGATGTCCTCGAAGGCCTCGTTCTCCTCCTCGTACGTGAGGTGCCAGGCTGCGCACTGGCCGGCATCCTGGAGCCCGAGGCCGCGGGCCGTATGGCCGATGACCATGAGGCGATCGGCCTCGTGGAATGGAAGGGGAGAAAGGACGATTGCGTCCACAAGCGTGAAGATGGCCGTGGTGGCGCCAATGCCGAGAGCCAGGACGAGAACTACGACGCCGGAAAACAAGGGGCATCTGGCCAGGGCCCTGGCGCCCAACCTGAGATCGCGCATCCGGTCCGCAACCGCTGACACGATGCCGCCTTGGATTCTGAGGGTCTCCTCTCGCTCCTCCGCCCATCGACCCATACGGTCGCGGAGGTTCTCGCGAACCGCGGACAACACCTCGGCGGCCGCATCGGCGGTCTCGCCCAGGTGTATCTCGACGTACTCCCGGGCCTGGTCCTCGCTGGCACCCCGGCTGAGCGCCTCCTGGTACAGGTCTTCCAGATGGTCCGCCAGTTCCTGGACAGCGCGATCGTCCCCGAGCTTCCGCTGACCCGAGACGGACGAATTCGCTTTTCGACGATTGGTGGGATCAGACATGGCTCATTCCAATCACCTGGTTGACCATGGATGAGAAGGCTTTCCACTCCTTCTTCTGGCTGGCAAGGACTTTCTTCCCGGCTGGCGTCAGAGTGTAGAAGCAGCGCCTCCGCTCACCTACCTTTTCCACCCAGCGGCCCTTGATCCAACCGCGTTTCTCCATGCGGTAGAGGGCGGTGTACAGGGTGGAGACTCTGAACTCGAGCTGCCCGGTGGAGCGTCGCTCGAGGAGCTTTCCGATATCGTATCCGTGGCGCGTCCGGTCCTCCAACGTGGAGAGAATCAGAAGTTCCATGCTTCCCCGTTTTAAGTTGGCGTTGAACATCCTCGACCTCCAAATATCTCCCGACGCGTTCAGTTGCCGTGTCACGGTTCGTTCGGCTCCCGAATTCTTCAGAGTCCGAATGTTCCGTCACGCGATATTTCGTCACGCGATATATACGGAGTCAAGGGAAGGAGGTTTCAGGAATTTTCTGATAGGTGGCACCCTGGCTGTAAACGCATGGATGCCGCGTATTCAAAAAAGTGCTGGCCAGCCTCCGCCTGACGGCGGACGCTCGTGCGCGACACGCGGGCAGGTGTCGCCACGTGAACTGGTGTGGCTGGATCGGCTGCGGCTAGGCCTCGTCAAAGTAGTCGATTACGATGACGACCTCCTCCGTCGTGGGTGCGCCAGGCTTGCCTTCGCCTTTTGGCATTTTCCATGACGCGGGGAAGGCCCCGTAACAAGTGAACTTCTTCAGCACGTCGCCGTCTCGGGTGAAAAAGGTGATCGTGACGTCCTTCCGGACATCGCGTCCCAGATTTATCTCGCGCGCCCACGCACGTAGCACGTCGTCCTCGGGCGAGTACGGCCTCGTCAGCACGATGTCGCCATACTTCGTTCTTCCAGGTCGTTTCCGGACGAGTTGTCCATCGTCGTCGGTGTACTCGATCACCTCCTGCTCGATGGAAAGCCCGTCGACCGCCGTGAACTGACCCGCATCCACACCATCGATCTCCAGTGTGAAATTGCTGGTGAACCTCTTCAGCGGCTCGACACGACGGACCGTGTTCCCCGCCAGCGAAACGGCGGTGCCGACACCCAGTGAAACCACGACCACGGCCACGATCAACAGTACATTCCTTCGTTTCATTTTGTCTTCCCCATTCTTAGAATTCGCCGGTCAACGATAGTCCCATGGCATGGGACGCGAACGCCGAGAGGATTGGAGTTCTGTTGTGTCGCCTTTAGCCAATGTAACGACGCCTCACCCGGTCGTCAACCCCCCCCGCGCCGGTATACCACAACTGCGACAGCACCCTCGTGGAAGTCACATGGGTGCCACCCATGTAACCGCGCCGGGCACCGCACTGCAGACTTTTTAGTCAGTTTTCCACACAACAGTTCGGCAAAGCGGCACCCTTTCAACGGCATCGATGTCGCACTCCTCACATCGCAACAATGTGAGGGGTAGAACTCTCGATTTCACTCCACCCGAAGCGCCTCCAGCGGGTTGACCTTCAAGGCCTTCCACGCCGGCAGTAAACATGCGGCCAGAGCGACCACCAGAAAGAAGCCGGCGGCGCCCGCGAAGCTGGCGGGATCGGTGGTGCTGATCTGGAAAAGCATCCCTCCCACGAGGCGGGTAGCGCCGAACGCTGCGATCGTCCCGAGGACTACACCGACTCCAACCAGCGTCATACCCCGGGTCAACACCAACCGAAGCACCTGTGCCCGACCCGCACCAAGGGCGACTCGAATCCCGATCTCGTGAGCCCTCTGGGCGACGTAAAAGGCCAGCACCCCGTGCAGACCCAGTGCCGCCAGGGCCAGTGCCACAACGGCAAAGAGACCCAGGACCGCGGTTACCGAGCGGGTATTCGCGACGGAGTCGGATACCACATCGGCCATGGTCTGGGGATTGCTCAGGACGATGTTACGGTCCAATTCCCAGATGCACTCTTGGATGGGGCGAATGAGGTCAGCGGGGGCGGTGGGGGTGCCCACCGCAACGCGCATGGTTCGAGACGACTGTTGGGCGAATGGGAAGAACATGGCTGGCCTGGGCGCGCCTCCGAGCGATGAGAGCTGGTAATCCTCCACCACCCCCACCACCTCGAAGACCGCTGGCTCGTCCCACTCCAGGAATTCGAGATCAACCTCCACCCGGCGCCCGAGAGCACTGTGTTCGGGGAACAACGCCTCGGCTATGGTTCGGTTGAGAATGATGACGCGATGCGATCCCGCCACGTCGCTCGCCTCCAGGCTTCGCCCTTCCACCATGGGGATCTCCATGGTTGAGAAGAAGCCGGGCATGACAATGCGCCGGTCCGCCGTCAGGGCGTCCCGAAACGTCTCAGGAGGACTTTCTGGATCCCAGATGGCGACGTTGCCGGCCGTTTGCAGGATTGGCAATCGATCGATCATGCCGACCGTGTTCACTCCTGGCAGGGCTTGGATCCGCTCCCGAAGACCTTGAAAGAACTGGATTCGGAGATCGTCCTCCTGATAGGTGTCGGAGGGCAGGGAAACCGTGGCGGTGAGGAGGTTCTCTACCCGAAAACCGGGATCGACCCCGCGCAGGTTTGCAAAGCTCCGCAAGAGAAGCCCGGATCCCGCCAGGAGGATCACGGAGAGGGCAACCTGCACTATCACCAGGCCGCTCCGAAAGCCGATCCCGCTTCCTGATGAGGCCCGCAGGCTGCCTTTTTTGAGATCCTCGGCGGGGTTTGCTCGCGAGGCGGCATGGGACGGAAACACCCCGAAAAGGAGGACCGTGACCAGCGAAAGGGCCAGCGCGATACCCAGCATCGTGGGGGAGAGCCCCGCCTCTTCAATCCCCAGGCGATCCATGGAGACAAAACCCAGGATCAAGCCCTGGAGCCAAACAGCAATCACGATCCCCATACACCCGGCCGCCAGGGCCAGGATCAGGCACTCCACTAGGAGCTGGCGGGTGAGTCGGGACCGGGTGGCTCCCAGGGCGGTTCGAACGGCCAGCTCCGATCCGCGCGTGGATCCGCGAGCCAGAAGGAGATTGGCGACATTGCCACAGGCTATGAGGAGGACCAGGACGATGGCTCCCGCCAGAACCAGGAGGGACTGGCTGTAGCCCTCCACCATCGCCGAGTGCAATCCGTCGAGGTGAAGTCCCTTGTCCCGGTTGGAATCTGGATAGGCTCTCTCGAGCTGTTCCGAGATGACATCGATTTCAGCTCGAGCCTCATCCAGGGAAACATCGGGCGTCATCCGCCCCACCACGATCCAGTTGTGGTAGCGGCGGTTGATGGGTTCGCCGGCCCCTGCCCACGGGGGAACCCAGAGATCCGAGTCGTAGAAGAAATGGAAGCCGGCGGGCAAGACCCCGACAACCGTGTAGGAATGCCCGCCCACGGTGAGGTTCCTGCCCAACACGTCGCCCGAGCCTCCGAACCGGTGTTGCCAGAATCTGTAGCTGATGACGACCTCGCCGCCACCTGCTTCTGGTAGCTCATCCAGATTCGAGAAGCGGCCTAAGTGGGGGACCACACCCAGGGTGGCGAAGAGATTTCTGGTGGCGTGGGTCAGGCGGGCTTGCTCCGGTTCACCCTCTCCGGTGATGGTGACCAAGGAGGCGCCGCCGCAGCCGATGGTGGCCATCGATTCCATGGTTCTGCTTTGGTCCCGATAGTCCGTGTAGTCGGGAAGAGACACCCATGATCCGACCCGGCCGCTGAATGTGGGCCGCCCAAGGACGAGACGTTCCGCCTCAGGAAAGGGCAGTGATTGCCTCAGCGCCGTGTCCAGAACGGAGAACGTCGCCGTGGCACCTCCTATCCCCAGGGCCAGCGTCACCAGGGAAACCAGCGTGAATCCAGGTGTCCGACGAAGAGTTCGGACGGCGTAGCGGACGTCCATTCGCAGGTCGGTGAATGTGCCGCTTCCTTTGCCGGAGTGTTCCCTCATGGCTCTGCCATCCTTTGTCTACCAGTATTGGATGACGAGAAAGCTCAGAAGGTTGCTGCGACGGTATTGATACCTAGGGTACCGGATACACTCTGGCGGTCGCCGTAAACGGAAACCGTGCCAGGCGCCGCACTGCAGACTTAGGTCAACTCCACACAACAGTTTGGCAAAACGGTGTCCGGCACCCCTTCTATCTGTGTGATCCGTGGGCATCCTCGGAAGGGTGGTCGGGTGGAGTTAACGGCTGCTAATCGCTGACGGCTTCCCCCTCGAGGGGATACCACAAAAGCCTGAGTGACTCCCCATCCAGGAGGATGAGCCCTTCATCGTCCGCCCCGGCGAGCCTGATGCGCATCGGCAGCTGGATCGGAGGATCCTGGAGCGGGATCCACGACCCGCTGTCGGGTGCCAGCCGGTAGAGGGCCTGGGTGTAGGTTCTGGGATCGCCAACGTCGGTTCCCGACACCAGCATGGCGAAGATCTCCTCTTCGGGGGCCGTTACCAACCACGCCTTCACCTGGCCGTCGATGGTCGGAAGTGTCATCCGATCCGCCACCTCACCCTTCGAATTGAATGAGATGAGCTCTCCGATCTCTGGAAGCCACAGCCGGAGCTCTCCTTCCCCTGGCAGGAATCCGCCAAAACCGGTCTGGGTCTTCAACTCCGACAGCGGGTGAGGAGTTTCGAGAAATGCGGATCGTGGGAGCGTGCTGCCCAATAATCTCCCTGCATGGTCGAAGCGGTAGACCAGATCGTAATCTTGATTGTCTGTTCTTTTTGATTGGTTGTCGCCGAGGCACCAGATGATGCCTCCCTCATCTCCCCGTAGATCCCTGCAACGGATCGGGCTGGTAGGGATGACGGAAAGCAGCTCACCTCTTGTGATGTCGTATTGGCCCAGCTCCCAGCTCCCTCCTGCCCTTCGAAAGACGGAAATGACCAGACGGTCGGGGGTGAGGAGTGTGGAGGCGTAGACTTTGTTGCCAGAAATCCCGGGGATATCGAGGTGCGGTGCGCGTTCGAAAATCTCGTGGCCGTCTTCATCCCAGACGACCAGGACGTCATAATCGTCCTCTTCCTCCACCGGAACACAAGGCCTTTTAAGAAGCACACGCCCGTTTTCGGGGGCGAGCCAGTAGTAGTACGGAGCGCCGTCCAGACAGAGCTGCATTCCGCTGAGATCTGCCAGGAGGATCTCGCCCTCCTCGTCGATACCGAGGCAGAGGACGCTGCCGAATACGAGTATGGCGATGACGATGACCAGCCTGTTCTTCATGATTCCGCCCCTCGGAATGTTGAGACAACTGTTAATCCAGATGCATCCATCATGATGTGGAGCCTCCCGCTCATTCTACGGCGAGGGTGATTGGGGCGTCTACTGGCGGAACCACGGGTCACCACCATGCATCAATGTGAAACGTGGCATCCTAGCGACACTGGATTCTGGATGCTGGATGCTGGATATTTGCTATCGGGTTTTGAATATCTGAGAATCCAGGAACCCCAAGGAGGGCCTCCAATGAGCCAACCATTGCCCGAGAACACCATCGCAACACTCAACGCGATCGCCGACATTCTTCTGAGATGCTTCATCATCACGGTCGGAGCAATGCTCTTCACCTGGGTGGTGTCGCTCATGCTGGGCGATTTCATTTACACCGTCCACAACCAGCTGATCGAGATTACCAGGAAGGAATTCGGTGTATTCTTCCTCTATGTGATGACCTTCATGAAGGGCTTGAACGTCCTTTTCTTTCTGTTTCCGTTCGTCGCCATCAAATGGTATCTCCGGGGAAAAAACGGGCGCCAGAAGAAACTTTCTTAACTTTGTTCGCGTGGGGCCTCCCTTGCCCTCCCCGTTCTCTCCACAAATCGCGCAACGCTCAAGAAAGTTAACAGATTTCTCCTGGCACCAATTTGGCGTCACGGTGCCGGGCGGACCGGCTACCGGGCATCCAGGCGTTCGTATCTATCCAGCGTGATCTCTGCCTTCACCTTGCCCGTGTGGGCGATGCCGTCAGGCTCGAAAAGCACCAGCTTGACATGCCCGCGCGGCACGACGCGGTGCTCTACGGAATGGGGCACGATGGTGAACTCGCCCGGCCGTAGCGTGACGGAGGTGTCGTGCGTCAGCACCTCCAACTCGCCCTCCAGGACCCAGAAGAGCTCATCCTCAGCGTCGTGCATGTGCCAAGGGACCTTGTCGCCCTCCACGCGTACGAGCTTGACGTGCTGCCCGTTCAGCTCACCCACGATCTTGGGTGAGAAAAGATCGTCGAAGCGGGCGAAACCATCGGTGATGTTTACGATCTCAAGCATGTTCCCTCCCATTGTTGATGGATGCCAGGCCCAACGATGTTAACGATTTTCACCCTCAAGCAAACGGCGGTCGCACTCTCTTTGTGGTGAAGAACGCCACCTGTTGGTGCCACCCCTTGCATTGTTGCATGGGTGGCGCTCAAGGTTCTTTGTTTCGTAACCGATCCGCCGGCAGAGCCGAGGGATCGGTTACCTGCTACCCTGCAGGCTCGTAGTAGGAGGAACCATGGGCGAACTCAAGGGCTCACAGCGAAAATTCCTGCGGGGCCTCGCCCACAGCTACAAACCGCTGGTGCAGGTCGGGAAAGAGGGGCTGCGCGAAAGCGTCCTTCGCGCCATCGACACCGCCCTCGAGGCGCACGAGCTGATCAAGCTGAAAATCGCTGCCGAACGTGACGAGCGGGAGCAGTTCGTGCCCGTCATCGAGGCACGTCTCAACTGCGAATGCGTGGGCACAGTGGGGCGGATAGCGATTCTCTACCGTGAGCATCCCGATCCCGAAAAACGGAAGATCGCAGTTCCAAAGTAATGATGGGTGCCAGGCCCAACGATCTTAACGATTTTCATCTCCAAGCGAACGGCGCTTTCTCGTTCGACCAAGGCGGAACCACAATTCGTCAAGGTCGTTGGTCCTGGGAAGGTTCCTCATAGGCCTCCCCCACCCTCGCCGTCCTCCCCATATATCGCGCGCCGCTCGAGAAAGTTAACAACCTCGCCCGGCAACGATGAGAGAGATCACAACATACTGCGAAGGTCGGGATGGTTAAACCCCTCAAGCACCGACAGTACAGCCTCCCGAAACGGGGTGAACTGGCTCAACCCGGTGTGCCTGATTTTCCCCACCGCCAGTTGCGTATCCCTCGGCCTCACGGCACGGGTAGCCGAACCTTCACGATTGGGGGTGATGTGCTCCATGGACAAGCCGGCCAGGTTGGCCAGCTCCGCCGCCCACTCATAGTTGGTGCCTCCCTTGAGGGAGGAATAGTGAAAAATCCCCCTCCCCTCGATGTCCAGCAGGTGGGCCACGGCATCGGCCACGTCGTTGGTCCAGGTGGGAAAGCGAATGCCGGCATGATCCAGACTCGAAGGGGCCGGATCCTGAATCTGGGCCAGGGTCTTGAAGATAAAACCAGAGCTTTCCCAGGTCGGACCGGCCCCGATCAGGAGCGGGATGCGAAGTACTGACCCCGCATCGCGCTGAAGCACGAGATCCTCCGCTTCC
>Ga0209013_10004217_pt1 | contig 12652 bp, 13 predicted proteins | sample Cruoilmetagenom2_FD_187291 | JGI IMG/M metagenome (GOLD analysis project Ga0209013, IMG submission 187291) | Oil polluted marine microbial communities from Coal Oil Point, Santa Barbara, California, USA - Sample 2 (SPAdes) (version 2) | ecosystem: Environmental > Aquatic > Marine > Oil seeps ...
GTATGCTTCGAAGTCCCAAATGAACCAATATGGAGCACTCCTGAACAGTTACAAATCGGTGGTTATGCCAATTTAGTGGCCCCACCTGAATAGTTACAACTGCGCATACTTCATTTTCTGAAAATGCACATAAAAATCATCTTAGCCATACTTTCAATAGCCGCGGCTACAACTCTGCTGCTCTTTTCTCCAGCCCTTCTCTCACCCGTAGAAACTAAAACTGCGGCCCTTGCCCTTGTTACTATTAGTTTTTGGGCAACAGGAGTGATTCCAGAGCATATCACCTCACTACTGTTTTTCCTGCTGGCGATGATATTTTCCATATCAACACCGGATATTATTTTTGCAGGATTTGCTTCAGCCGCCGTATGGCTGATTTTCGGCGGTTTAGTCATCGGTGTAGCTATATCTTCAACAGGACTGGGCAGGAGGGTTGCCGATTGGACTGCTACACGTCTTCACGGAAGTTATCTGCGAATCATAAGCGGCCTGGTCACGGCGGGTGTTCTGTTCAGTTTCCTCATGCCTTCGGCTATGGGGCGTGTTGTTCTCCTGACTCCCATTGCTCTCTCCATAGCAACCCATTTCGGTTTTAAAGAAGGTTCCAATGGAAGAACCGGCATTCTGCTTGCTGTTATTCTTGGCACCTTTATCCCAGCCTTCGGCATATTACCGGCTAATGTTCCCAATATGGTCCTTATCGGAATGGCTGATACCCTGTACCAGCTTCCCCTTCTCTACGGGCCTTACCTGCTTTTACATTTTCCAGTATTGACCGTTGTAAAAGCAACACTCATTGTCGGCCTTATCCTGTGGTTCTACCCGGATCAACCTGTCGAAATAACGGAACAAAAAACAAGAACTCACGACCAGATGTCACGCAGTGAAAGTATCCTGGCAAGCTCCCTTATCATCATGCTCATTCTGTGGATGACTGATTTTATTCACCATATTTCTCCTGCATGGATTGCCCTGGCCGGAGCAGTGTTTCTGCTGTTCCCCGGCATCGACATTGTCAGCAAAAAACAGTTTAATCAAAAGATCAATTGGGCATCAATTTTTTTTATTGCAGGTATTCTCGGACTCGGCGGCATGATAAACCACTCAGGGCTTGGTCATACCCTGGCTAACAAAATTATTGCCCTGTTGCCCCTTGGGGAACACCAGGACTATATCAATTACGCCTCCATCAGTTTTGCTTCAGCCATGACAGGTATAGCAACCACTCTGCCCGGAGTACCTGCAGTCTTTACCCCGCTATCGGAAACTATTTCGCAGACAACCGGCCTGCCGATTAAAACAGTGCTCATGATGCAGGTTATCGGGTTTTCAACCACTATTTTCCCGTATCAGGCCCCCCCCATTGTTATCGGGCTGCAGCTGTCAGGCGAAAAATTTTCGAGTGCGGCCAAACTGTGTTTTGTACTGGCAGTTATAACCGCCCTCTTTCTATTACCGCTTAATTATTTCTGGTGGAAACTGCTTGGCTGGTTATAACAATTCACAATTATCAACGTGCTATTTTTACTAAAAAAAATGCAACTAAAACAAATTGTTGATTGCTGGCAAATAACAGCTATCAAAATGACGGAACCGTATTATCAATTTTTTTGTTTTATACCATAAAATAATATGGTATTGCTGAATCCTGGTTGTTTTATATAGTGTATATAATTATTTTACAGATTACTCAAAACCGTTGCAGCATAACGCTTTCAATAAAATATTATGCTCCGGCCAATCCCCTCAATCAAAACCAATACACCTCGATTACTTGATTTGAATTGGTCATAAAACAAGGATGTCATATTCATGAGACGAAAAATAACGTTTATCCTGGCCGGCTGTATTATCCTTTTGCAGACGTTTGCAGCCCCCGGCCTTAGTTGTGTGGGACGAATTCTAACTGTTTCGGTAAATGATTCCATTGAACAGAAATTAATCGGCCAGCTGCTTGCAACCTATATTACGGAGCGAACCGGCACAACGGTTAATATGGTGACGGGGCTGGATACCAGGGCCAGTGAGGAACTCATTAAACAATGCAAAGCCGATATTTTTATAAATTATATCAATGTCGGCTTGGCGGATATAGACGGTGCCGGTACTATCGAAAATGACCAGGAGGCTTATGGCCTGGTCAAACAGTATTATGATGAAAAATTTGAATTGGTCTGGCTCCGACCTTTGGGCTACAAGGGGCCACTACTTCAAGGTGTTGAAAATACGGCAGAAAACACTTCTCTGGCAATACCGGTTACAACCAAAGAAGTGTTGAATAGATTTCCTGTCCTGGACCGGGTCATCAACAAACTCGGTGGCCGGATAGATAAAAGAACCTTACAGCAGTTGATTTTGGAAACCGAAACAAAAGAAATTGCTGTTGTTGTCAAGGAATTCTTGAAGGATCAGAATCTGATTTAACGCGTCATCTCGTTATTGCTCCAAAAAAAGAGGGGAACATGCAAAAATTATTTTTAGCTCTGGCCATGACTTTGTTGTTGGTAGGATCTGCTGCTGCCCATGGGAGTATATCAAAGCTCCCGGATTCAGTACAGATTCTGCAGTATAAAATGAAACTCTACATGAATGCGGATGATGCCGACACCAAAAATAAACTGGCAATGGCCTATTTTAGAACAAACCAGCTGGATGAAGCAAAAATAGAACTTTCAGCCATCCTGGAAAAAGATGCAAACAATTTCGATGCACTCGACGGTATGGCCGTTGTTCTGATCAAAGAAGGAAATAGTGCCGATGCCCTGGAATATTTAGACAAAGCGCTTGCAATAAACGAGAAGGACGTCATGGTACATGTCCATCTTTCCGTCGCCCACACCCAACTGAACCAAAAAGACCTTGCCCTGCGTGAAATGGAAAAAGCCAAGGCGCTTGCATCCGGGCCGGAAGAAATAACCAGAATACAGGAAGAAGTTAAAATAATAACAAGCTCTTAAGCTATTTGAGATACTGAATGAAGAATCAAACTTTATTTATCTTCTGTGCTGTACTCCTTGCGCTGTCTGCATGTAAAGGACAGGGCAACAGTCCGGCAGTCAGTGATGAAGAACCTGTCCGAATAGGATACATGATTTGTGACAGCCGTGAGGAATCACAGGCAAGATTTGCCCCCTTTACAGCCTATTTAAGCGAAAAAACAGGCCGTAAATTTGAAATGATTCTTGCCAACACCTTCGAATTCGAGGATCTGATTAAAGAGAAAAAAATTGATTTTTTTCATGGAAACTCAATTATCGCCATCCTGCTCAAAGAAAAATACAATGTCGATCTTCTTGGTGTCGATATCAGGGGTCGGAATGGCTACAAAGCAAGTGGTACCATAATTGCACGTAAGGACAGTGGAATTAAAACAATTGATGACATGAGGGGCAAAACAATGATTTTTGGCCCTGCATTGGCCCCTTTTGGTTATATGGCACAGTATTCACTTCTGCTGGAAAATGGTTTCGATCCGGACATTGACTTTTCCAGTTATTCTATTCCGGCAGGTGCTGCTAAACATGACAAGGTCATCTACGGTGTATATTTTGGTAAATATGATGTTGGCGCGGCTCCCCGGATTGACCTTGATCGCCTGGTCGATGCCAATGTAATTAACATCGATGAGTTTAATATCATTGCAGAAAGTGAGGCAATGCCCTACTGCACCATCGGTGCCCGATCCGACGTAGATCCGGCCCTGAAGGAAGAGGTAAAAGAAATTGCCCTGAACCTGAAAAAGGATGAAACCGTGCTGGTTAACGGTGAAGTACTTAAAGTTCTTGATCGAATGCTGCTCGATGGATTCGCTCCCGTTGTAGACAGCGAATACGATATTATTCGTGAGAACTTGAAACGTGCTAACATGGCACCTTATAGAAAATTTTAAAAATCATTGACTATTGAGGGAGGGTACTTCTTAATAGAAGGGGGCTCCCACAGTTACCTGCAACCCGATAAACGCCCCTCAATTATATTTTTAATTAGTTATAATTTTAACAAAAGAGGACTGAGAATGAGTAAGAGTGCCGCCCACCATATCTTTAACCGGATACCCCTGTTATTTATTACAGGTATTACTCTTTTCATCTTTCTGCTCAATCCTGTGTTCGGTGAGCAACTTATTGTTAACAAGGGAATTATAGACAAAGATACCATCTGGCAGGGAGAAATCCTGATTACGGGTGACGTGGAAATTTCTGAAACCGCAACCCTTACCATCCTGCCGGGAACTGTCGTTCGGTTTGCAAAAATTGAAGATTTTGGCCCGGAAAAACTCAGCCAGGATAAACTTAACCACTTTCCCAAGGCAGAACTCGTTGTTAAAGGGAAACTGTATGCTCAGGGTACTCTTGAAAATAAAATAACATTCACCAGTGCTGAAAAATCACCAACCCCTGGAGACTGGGGATCAGTCAACTTTCTTGGCAGCGTTGATAATATTGTTGAATTTTGTGTCTTTACCTATGCTCATACTGCCGTTCACTGTCATTCGGCCGGGGTCGTTGTTTCCCATTGCACCTTTCATTACAATGGTGTTGCAATAGGTCAAAAGAATGCCAAGGGCATGCCGAACAAGTGCGTTGTCCCCATGCTGTATAACTGGATAACGGAGAACGGCGGCGGCATATTATACGGAGGCGGATCAACTCCGATAATTGCTCATAACGAAATTAATTATAATACCTTTTTCGGCATCTATGCCAAAAAAGGCGGCCTGGCCAATGTCAGATACAACAACATAAATCACAATGGTAAGGGGGTCATCTTTTATGCGGTAAAAGACATCCTCCTGCGTGATAACAATATAACGAACAACAATGATTACAATATTTCTCTGCTGGATGGACAAGCCACAGATATTGTTGTACAAAAAAACTGGTGGGGAACGACTGACGAAGGAAAGATAAAAGACCTGATAAGAGATAATGCCCGGGACCGGGCGCTTGGTCATGTTGACTTTTCAGAAGCCTTGAAAGGTCCGGTTAACGGTGCCGGACTCCTCTGGTAATCCCATTTGGTAATCGAATTACTTTATAAAATGGAAATCGGATGGTGCCCTGGTTTAGTAGTACATGTCCGCTGTTAAACTGCCATGGACATGATTCATAAACTGACTATCGCGGTACTTGTCCTTTTGACGGCTGTCACCTTGGCCATGCTGGTTCAACATCAGGTTTCGACTCAACGTTTACCTGGGACCGCCGCTAACCGGAAAGTTGATCTTAAAAAATCATACGAACTGATTATTGCCAAAAATGCGGAAATTTACGGTGATGTTGTCGAACTATCACAACAAAAACAGTTCTCACCTGCAATGGAAAAATTGCAGGAGATCATTGCTGTTCACCCGGAAAACTCCATGTCATCCGTCTACCTGGCACAACTTCAATACAACCAGGGACAGATTGCAGCAGCCATACATAGTTACCGCATTGCCGTGGACAGTGAACCCGACTATGTCGATAAAAAAACGCCGTTATTTATTGGCGATAAAATCATGGCTCTGATTACCGAGGCAAGAGGTAAACTCAAACGTGAGAAAAAATTAAAGCCCAACGATAAAGCCATCGATCTGGCTCTGGAAGATGTCTACTATCTACAACGACGAATTGCAGGAGGGTGCGAATAAATGACTCGCCTTAAGCTTCCGGACATCGCCATTGTTACCGGTGCAGCACTTGGCGTTGGTGCCGTGTTGCTCACTGCATTTGGCAACCCTGCCAACTCCGGTATCTGCATCTCCTGTTTTCTTGAAAATTTAGCAGGTGCACTGCAATTCCAGGATAACCTGCGTATGAGTTACATCAGGCCTGAGTTAACCGGCTTCCTGCTGGGCTCTTTCTTCATGGCCCTGAAGTCAAAACGTTTTAACGTGACAGGAGGATCATCCCCTGTCATTCGTTTTTTTCTTGGTTTTTTCATTATCATCGGCTGTGCCGTCTTTATCGGCTGTCCGATTAAGATGGTTCAGCGTCTCGCCGCCGGTGACCTCACCGCCATTGCCGCTCTGCTGGGCATGATGTTCGGTGTCTGGCTGGGGGCAAAGTATATCCGGGCTGGTGTCTTTCTGGATCGAGAAAAAAATCTACCTAAAATCAACGGCTACATTCTGCCGCTCATAGGTGTGCTGCTCCTGATTTTTCTCATCCTGAAGCCCTCTTTTATCCTTCAGGGAGAGACTGGTCCTGCAGCCCAGCATGCACCGCTTCTTGTTTCCCTGAGCATCGGTCTCGTTATCGGTGGTCTTGCACAACGATCCGGACTTTGTATTACCGGTGGCTTTCGAAACTTCTTTCTTGTCCGCGAAACAACACTCCTCTACGGGATTGTCACCTTCTTTATATCAGCCATACTGCTCAGTCTGATCACCGGTCAATTTCATCTTGGTCTTAATGGGCAGCCTGCATCCCACATGGGGCACGGCTGGACCTTTTTGGCCATGACTCTTGTCGGACTCGCCTCAGTTATTATTGACGGCTGTCCATTCAGGCAGGTTATCAAAGCAGGACAGGGAGATGTAGATGCCGGTATTACCTGCTTCGGCATGGTGACGGGGGCAGCCGTAGTTATTACCTGGCTTTTACGCAGCACCTCGGCAGGCCCTTCATTTAATGGCAAAATTGCTGTTTTAACCGGTCTGATTTTCTGTCTTGTTGTTATACTCAGTTATCGTAAGATTCCTGGTAAACGATAACATTAAGCATTGTAGCCCATAAACATTTTAAATGCATACTACATTAATTTCCATATTGGATGCTTAAAAAGCATACAAAATCCAACCTATAGTTTACACTATAAAATAATTTATCAGTGTCCTTAAAACCATTTGGATTCATAAACCTGCACCGGAGGAACCATGAGTTTCTTAAGTAGATTCAGCAGAGTAAAGCAAGAGGAACCTGAAAAAGAATCAGTAAGCCGGGGGCTGTTGGTCTTTGCTCACCCGACAACGGTTATCTCGGTTGAAGAAATTCTTCGCGACGAAGGCTATGAAATACGGGTTGTCAGTCCACCGCCTGCTTACCGAACCGGCTGCGATCTCAGCGTCGAATTCCCCATGGATGCAGAGGCTGCAGTTGTCGAACTTCTCAACACGGTGGGCCTGCCTCCCCTTGATGTTGTTCCGATTACCGGTCAGGGTATGGAACCCCTGCAATTTGTCCGCACAAAGATGTATGGTAAGTATATCATGATCAGGGCAGCCAATATGAAGATGACTGTTGACCAGGAAACAAAAATAATAGTTAATATTTCCGGCGGCGGCTGCCCGGACGTTCCTTACCTGGCCACTGAGATGATTGGTAAACGGCTCTGTGATGCTCCGGACCCCGGTGAAGTCGGTTTTTCCCTTTGCGCCTATTCCCTGAACACTTCCCGCGAAGAACTTATCCGGACCATTGGAGATTAATGCATGCTGCTGTTAGCCGGTTCTGTTCCTGTTGAACATCTTCCCCTGTTAATTGGCCCAATTGAGGTAACCAACAGCGGAATTAAAATTGATGGCCATGAACTACTCATCAATCGAGGCAATGAAGCCATGATGACGGCGGCTTGCCTTATTTGTCAGGAATACGGTGTAAACCCACCGGTTGGTATGGTTGCAGGAGATATCGGCAAGAGAGAAGGCAGCATCGCGATATATAATCATCTTGCTGAGCATCTCCCGGAAATGGGTGTTAAGGTCCTCACCCTCCATTACGTCATGCCGGATCTAAAATTAAACAAGAAAGTTCTGGCAACCATTGACACCATGACCGAAAAACCGATCATGATTGCCGATGCAGGCAGCATGTACGTTGCCAAGGCCGGCGGGGATGCACATTATTACGAAGTCTTTACCCCCGATCTCGGTGAGACGGCCTTTCTGGCCGATGATAAGGCAGATCACCCAAGCTTTACTCGCGGTTATATTTTTAACATGGAAGAAGACGTACCTGAATTAATCCGCAGGGCTTACGCAGGAAATAATGCGGCACCAACCATGTTTGTTAAGGGAAAGGTTGATTATATCTGTCAGGATGGAGAAATTGTAGACACTATAGAGCAGCCATCGATTCCAACCATGGAACCCATTGGCGGTACCGGTGATTTGATCACCGGCATGATCAGCGCTTTAATCTATGCCGGTGTTACTCCACTGGACTCGTGCCGTATAGCCGGTCGAGTAAACAGAGTTGCCGGCGAACTTTCCCAACCTTCACCGGCAACCCAGATTGATAAAATATTACGTTATCTTCCCGAAGCATTGGAGAAGGTACAAAAACAATTAAGGTAACTATTCAGGAGCACCCCATCTTGTCCCATTTCGGAGTCTACGCTTACCTGAACTTCTCGAATAGCACAAGTATGCTTCGAAGTCCCAGGTAGCGAGGGACGAGACTCCGAATGAACCAATATGGAGCACTCCTGAACAGTTACAAATCGGTGGTTATGCCAATTTGGTGGCCCCACCTGAATAGATACCAATTAAATTAAAACAATATAGCATGATTAACAGGGAACAATGTAACCATTTGTAATGATTTAAGAAAACAATAAATTACCATTTTGTTTATTTTCAAGTAAAATTAATATCACCATGAAAAGCATTACATATTACTTTTTTCCTTCACACCCTTCACGTTCTTCATGGTAAAAAACATTTGTAACTTAGAAGTAAGTCTGTTCATTTCATGGTTAAAGCAAGCCGAATGCTTTCAAATCCATCATGATTTGAAAGCGTTACCTTCACCTTATTGAGAAGATGTAAATATGGCTACTATCATTATTCCGTTTCCTTTTCGTAAATATACGGATAAGCATCGTGAAGTTACGCTTACAGGCGAAACCCTTGCCGAGATATTGGACGCTTTACTCAAACAGTACTCAGGCTTACATGTTATCCATGACCATCCAGGCCTGCTCTCCATCTTTATAAACGGAAAATCAATCAACGGTGGTGTTGACCAGTGGAATGAAATCACAGTCACTGACAGTGATGAAATTTCCCTGATCATTCCCATCGCCGGAGGGTAAAAAAACCCTATGAGCTGGTTGAATGATATTGATCAGATATTACTTCCCCCGGCAAAGTGGGAAGAAATCATAGCACACTGCAAAAGAAAACTGGCCGGCGACTTTCTTCCCGGAGAAAGCCGCGTCAAAAGGGCCTACGGCATTTTAGCCGGTGTGCAGAAGGGACGGGTACTCCATGTTCAGCTTGTCCTGCCGGTAAAAAAAAATGCCCGGAATAATGAACCGTTAAAAACCTATATGGATACGGTTATGACCGAACATGCCGTTCCCTCGACGACTCCCCTGGGACAGCGGGGCTGGATAACGGATCCTGAGGAACTCATGGGATGCTATGACCTGTGCGACCGTGAAAACCTCCAGATCTTCGGTACCTATCATATGCATATTGTTCCATGGGATGGTGACCCTATTCGTGACACTCCTACCCTGCTTGACACTGTTCTTGCCAGAGAAAGCAACCTGTTTTCCTTTATCATCTCCATGGTCGATATCGAAAACCCGTCTATGAAGGCCTTTTTTGAAGGTGTCATCAACCGGGAAATTCCGATTATTATCGAAAAACACCCTGCTCAGGACTCTTGATATTATGCGCAGCAGTTTGAATACCGGACCTGAACTCGTTGTCGAATATACCGACCCTCTTGAAGGGTTTAAAGGATGGTTGGTTATCGACTCCATGGCTCATACATTGTGTGCAGGTGGATTAAGGGTCCAGAAAGGACTTACCCGAGACACTATCCAACACCTGGCTGCAAATATGACGCTTAAAATGCGAATTGCCGAAATCAGAGCAGACGGCGCGAAAAGCGGCATAGATTACGACCCTGCCTCACCGGGCAAAGAAGAAGCCTTGTTTCGATTTATCCGTGCCATCAAGCCCTTTGTCATACAGCGATACTCCATGGGGCCTGATATGAACACAAGCATGCCTGAACTGGATGCAATATGTTCACGACTTGGAATATCTTCCATCAAAGCTGCAGTGGCAACAGCCCAAAATTTTGATGGAGATACATTCAAACAACGGATTGCCCTGCTTACTGAGCAGGCCGGACCAGCTGCACTTGGCAGATTACGGGCCGGTGTCGGCCTTGCCGCAGCTGCATTGGCTGCCCTGGAATTTCAGGGGATCCCTATTTCTGAGGGAACCGTGGTTATCCAGGGATTTGGCTGCCTTGCAGCCTCGGCAGCCCACTTTCTCAGCCAGGCTGGAGTGAAAATCATCGGGATTTCCGACCGTGACAAAAGCCTCATCAGCACTGATGGTATCCCCCTTGACATTGCCCCTCTTCTCAATCAATGCTCTGACGGAATTCTTCATGAGAACATTTTACAGGGAAACTATGGCAGCAGAGATGAGATTTTTACCGTACCTTGTGATGTTTTTATTCCAGCTGCCGTAGAAAAAACTGTTGGTGAACAGGAAGCACGTACCATGCAGGTTGGTGCCGTTGTCTGTGGTGCTAACCTTGCTGTTATTGCTGAGGCGGAAAAAATTCTTTATGAACGTGGAATCCTGTTAATACCCGACATGATTGCAGGATGCGGCGGTTCTTTATCCATGGAAGGATTGTTTGCCCCAGAGACCATGCCGACGGTAGATGACGTTCTGTCACATGTTGACGCCAAGACACGCAGCATAGTGAAAAAGATGCTCAAACGAAGCAGGCATGATGGAGTCCCGCCCAGAGAGGCAGCTCTTCGGATCTGCGCTGAAACACCTGTCTACCCAGGAACCCGTCCCTATGGTCGGCTCTCAGACTGTACAAAAAACCAATAATCCAGCCCCCTGACGACACTCCATGCCTGTCCACCCATTTGATTATCAGATCAATCCGCATGTCTTCAGCACCCCTGAATTTGAAGCACTGTTTGACGAACAAACCGTCTTTCAACGCTGGCTGGATTTTGAGTCCGCCCTGGCAACGGCGCAGGGAAAACATGGAGTCATCCCTGCAAAGGCAGCTCAGGAAATTGCAGACAAGGCCAAACTTGAACATATTGATCTTACGAGTGTGCGGGAAGGATACGCTAAAAGCCGTAATTCAGTGGTTCCCCTGCTTGGTGGGCTGCGGCGGGCCTGCGAGAATAATCATGGCGAATATGTCCACTATGGCGCAACAACCCAGGATGTCCTTGATACCGGTGAGATCCTGGCACTACGGGATACGTTGTCTCTTCTGTACCGTGATCTCAGGGCCCTGGAAGAGGTATGTCTTGAGCTGGCACGTCGGCACCGTGCAACTCCTATGGCAGCCAGAAGCCATGGCCAGCAGGCACTGCCGACAACCTTTGGCCTGAAAGTTGTGATATGGGCAGCTGAGATCAGACGCCATATATACCGAATCCGGCATCTCCACTCCATCATCAATCATGGCCAGTTAAGTGGTGCCGTGGGTACCTTTGCCGCCCTGGGACCGATGGGTCTTGACATTGCCGGGGATACAATGAAAATCCTGGGCTTGAAACATAGTGTGCTCTCCTGGCATACGGCCCGCGATAATATAGCAGAACTGGCTTCGGTCTTTTCCATGTTGGTCATGAGCCTTGCAAAAATAGCCAATGAAATTTTTCAGCTGCAGAAGACTGAAATCGGAGAACTGTTGGAGCCTTCTATTTCAGGTGCCTTGGCAAGCAGCACAATGCCGCATAAACAAAATCCCGTCATCTGTCAACGGGTGGTAGCTCTCTCAAAACATGTCCGGGGGCTTTGCGGTACGGTGATGGAAAGTATGGCCCATGAACATGAACGTGATCCCCGCAGCTTATGGGCGGAATGGCTTGCCATCCCTCAACTCTGTATTTACAGTGGTAATGCTCTGCACTCCATGCTGAATGTCCTCTCCGGACTGACTGTACGACCGGAAAGGATGTTAGAAAACCTGTACAGACAGAAAAACCTGATCACAACGGAGTGGCTGCTCTTTCAGCTCAGCAAAACCCTGGGTAAATCAAAATCTCTGGAAAAACTGCACAGCCTTTCGACTTCGGCTGCTCAAGCAGACGAAAGCTTAAAGGAGGCCGTGCTGGCTGATGCCGACATCGGTTCTTTGTTCAGCCGAGAGGACCTGGACCTGCTTGATCATCCTGAGCAGTACACCGGGCATGCTGTAAAAATTGTTGACCAGAGCATTACGGAAATTGCTGCCAGGCGGCAGGAGGACCCTGAACAATTACCCTCCGCAGCAGATCGTTAACATACGGTAATAAATAAAAAAATCTATGAGCACCTGTAATTTTTGCTGTCATATTGTCGATTCCGCTTTTTACAGCGCCGGCTATACCACAACTGAAGCCCGTGAACTCTTCTGTGACATCTATCGATACCAACGTTGGCTCGATGTTGAAGCTGCACTGGCCATGGCCCAGGCCGAACTGGGCATGATTCCCGTCAGTGCGGCAGAAAATATTCGTGACAACGCCAGAATAGGCCATCTTGATCTTGAGGCAATCAGGCAGGGGCTGAAAATAACAAGCCACTCACTGATGCCCCTGCTTGATGCCCTGTCCAAAGTTTGCACTGATGAGGCAGGGCAGTTCATTCATTACGGGGCTACCACCCAGGACATTCAGGATACAGCCCAGATTCTCGAAATTCGTGATGTTTTAAGCATTGTAGAGCGAGACCTGAGAA
>Ga0209013_10004218_pt1 | contig 12652 bp, 12 predicted proteins | sample Cruoilmetagenom2_FD_187291 | JGI IMG/M metagenome (GOLD analysis project Ga0209013, IMG submission 187291) | Oil polluted marine microbial communities from Coal Oil Point, Santa Barbara, California, USA - Sample 2 (SPAdes) (version 2) | ecosystem: Environmental > Aquatic > Marine > Oil seeps ...
AAAATTAATAAGGTGTTTCAAAAATGTTCCTAATTTTAAATAGTATATCGTTGAGTATAACAAAGATTTGCTATACTTTGTATAAGTAAACCTTTATAGGGTTTATTACATTAAAAGGAGTCTTAAATGCGTAGTATATTAATCATGGCTGTAGCCTTTTCTCTCTCTATGGCAGAGACAACTATTGTTAACGATCCATCAACTAATCTTATGTGGGAAGATACCAAACATGCAGAGGATGAACAAATAACCTTTCTTAAGGCAAACTCATACTGTAAAGCTTTAAAGCTTGGCGAATTTAATGACTGGCGTGTGCCAACAATAAAGGAACTCCTCTCTATTGTTGATTATAAACGTCATGAACCTGCTATACTTAAAGAGTTTAAACGTGTTGACCAAGACAAACTTTATTGGTCAATTACTGAGTATACAAATAAGTCTACAGAGTTCTGGGGTGTTGTTTTTGAATATGGAAATACAGACAATGCATCTGCCATTTATTACAGACGTGTACGTTGTGTAAGAACTGTCAAATAAGAAATGTCTCTATTTAGCGGTCTTTTTTCAAAACCTCTCTCTGCACAACTGACCGTCACTTCAAACAACGGGTTCCACCTGAGACCCGTTGCACAGTTCGTCTCTTTAGCCAAATCTTTTTCTGCTCAGATCACTGCTACCTCTAAACATAAAACCGTGGATGCAAAAGCTGTCAACACTCTACTCTCCCTCTCTTTGGAAAAAGGAGACTCTTTCACGCTCAGTATAAAAGGCAAAAAAGCAGAGGAAGCACTTCAATCGCTTCTTGTGCTTTTTGAAGCACTGATGCAGAACGACAAAGAAGTCAAAAAGATAGAAAAGAGTACTTATGCCTATGAAGGAAGTGTGACCGAAGGGGAGATCATCTCTCAGGGCATTGCCATTGCTCCCGCTTACCACTACAGAAGTGAAGAGGTACAACACAAAAGTGACCTGAACTTTCAAGAAGCGTATGCTCAAAGCATCGATGAGATGGAGTTACTTTATGTTTCCCATAAAGAAGAGGATAATGCCATGATCTACCTGGCACAAAAAGAACTGCTCTCTTCTCTGGGAGAAAAAAGCCAAAGCCTCGTAGAATTTGAAGCGTTGATCAAAGAAGAGTCTCAAAAACTTGCAGGTACCAAACTGGATGCCAAGAGAAGTGATTATCAGGATATACTGCAACGGGTCAAAAAACACTTAGGCTTAGAGGTCAAAGTCACTTTTCCCGATACTCCTTTTATACTGCTCTGTGATGACCTGCTTCCCAGCGAGATCGATATGCTTCAGGCAACAAAAGTATTTGGAGTGATCTTAAAAGAGACTTCAGTTAATTCACATACCGCCATCTTACTGTGTGCAGCTGGTATCTGTTCTCTTATTGCCGATACAAAAACACTTAAACAAAATGAAACACTGATCCTGGATACACATTCAGGAGTGATCGTGCAAACTCCAAGCAGTAATGATCTGCAAAAAGCAAATGAGCGCTTGCAAAAAGATGAAGCCCAAAACGCACTAAGTGCAAGGAAACGATTTGACTCTGCGACAACACAAAAAGGCAAAAAAATTAACGTTTTTGCCAATGTGGGTGATGTAAACTCTGCAAAAACAGCCAAAGAAGAAGGGGCTGAAGGCATAGGACTTTTACGTTCCGAGTTTTTGTTCAAAGCACTCAAACCTTCTTTGGAAACACAGCAAAAAGCCTATAAAGAGATCTTTGGCCTTTTTGATGATATTACCGTGCGTACACTTGATGTCGGGGGAGACAAAGCACTGCCCTATATAGCAATTCCTTCAGAAACAAACCCTTTTTTAGGGGTACGCGGGGTACGTCTCTTTCGCACACATCCCCAACTTCTTGAAGAACAGCTGCATGCCATTTTTCTGGCCGCAGGAGACAAGACCGTTAAGATCATGTTTCCTATGGTCTCTACGGTGGAAGAATTCACAGAAACAAAAGATTTTGCACAGAATGTAGCTAAAAAACATCAGCTTGACATTTCACATATTCTCTTCGGTATCATGATAGAAGTACCTTCTGTACTTTTTTTACTTGAATCCTTCAATAAGGTGGTAGACTTTTATTCCATTGGGACCAATGACCTCACACAATACCTTTTTGCCGTAGAACGTACCCATCCCACACTCAAAACAGATGCACTCTCTCCTGTTGTCTTTTCAGCAATAGAGCGCATACTGAAAACAGCCTCAAAACCTGTCAGTATCTGCGGAGAACTTGCATCCAATGAAGATGCCATCGCAAAACTGCTGGATATGGGACTGGAAACCCTCAGCGTTTCACCTAAAAGTATCGCCCGGACAAAGGAAAGCATACGACATGTTTAGCCCCTGTGTCATTCTGAACCTATTTTACAAAAAAGAGAGCCCTAATGTTTAATTTACTTCAACGTATCGGTAAAGCACTGATGACCCCTATCGCTGTACTTCCTGTTGCGGCACTGCTATTGAGACTGGGGTTTGGAGACATCTTTGATGGTGAGATAGCCCTCATCATGAAATCCGCCGGAGAAGCCATCTTCTCCAACCTTGATCTGCTTTTTGGTATAGGTATCGCCTATGGTCTGGCAAAAAACAATGACGGTGCCGCAGCACTGGCTGGAGCCATAGGGGTACTCATAGCCAAAGCAGTCTATCTGAGCATTGACAAAGAGGTCAATATGGGTGTCTTTGTGGGTATCATCATCGGTGTACTGGCAGGAACACTCTATAACCGTTACCATAACATTAAGCTTCCTGAATTTTTAGGTTTTTTTGGAGGGAAACGCTTTGTACCTATTATCACAGCGGTCTCTGCCATAGGTGTGGGTGTGCTTGCAGGGTATTTTTGGCATTTTGCCCAAAGTGGTATCGATACTTTTTCAAATACCATCATAGGGCTTGGAGAGGCGGGTACCTTCATCTATGGTACACTCAACCGGCTGCTCATCCCTCTTGGACTGCATCACATACTCAACTCTGTATTCTGGTTCCAGTTGGGGGAATACACCTATCTTAAAGATGGAGTAGAAGTGGTGGCCAACGGCGATCTACACCGTTTCTTTGCGGGCGATAAAACAGCCGGTATCTATATGTCCGGTTTTTATGTTGTCATGATGTCCGGTCTGCCGGCAATGGCCTATGCCATCTACCTGAACACCCCAAATGGTTCACGTAAAAAAGTAGGTGCCATCCTGGCTGGTGTTGCCTTTACTTCATTTCTTACAGGGATCACCGAACCTTTGGAGTTTTTATTCCTTTTTGCCGCACCGCTGCTCTTTGTTGTTCATGCCCTCCTTACTGGCTTGGCACTTGCTGTGGCACAAATGCTGGATATTCATGCAGGATTTGGATTTTCAGCTGGATTCATCGATTATATCATCAATTATAAGCTCGCAACAAATCCTCTGCTCATCCTGCCTCTGGGAGCACTGTTCGCTCTGATCTATTTTGTGAGCGCTTATTACACGATAAAACTGTTTAAACTTACGATATTCGGAGAAGAAACAGAGACAGAAAACAAAGAAGAGAACAGTGAAGCTGAAGCATTCATCGCTGCACTGGGAGGCAAAGAGAATATCATACATACCGATGCCTGCATTACCAGACTGCGTATGTCCGTCAAAGACAGTATCATGCTTACAGATACAGATTTTACAGCCTTGGGAGCCAAAGGTGTCATCCGTCCGAATACCACCTCTATTCAGATCGTACTGGGAACAAAAGCAGAAAGTGTAGCCGAAGCCATCAAAGAAGCTTTAAAAGACTGACTTGACTTGAATTTTTTCCTGAATATGGTTATACTTCTATTCTGGTATCGATAAAAATAAAAGGTCTCTTTTTGCTAAAAAAAGCTTTACTTCTTTCACTGTTTTTACTGCTGAACGGATGTTCTTTCTACAACCTTGAAGCCCTGGGAGAAGTAGATAAAGTCCAGGTCGTCAGTAAAAATGCTTCTGTCTCCCAGTATAGGGCATACTTTGTTCGTACACAGCTAAAACGTATTAAAAACGATCAGAAATATCTCTATTTCTATAACAAAAAGAAGAAAGATCTGGCTATCCTGTTACACAAAAAGAACTACTATATTCTCCACAGTCTTTTCCATCCTGAAGCATCAAAGATCACTATACGTGCCCATAAGAAAACACACTACAGCGCAATAGAAAAAGTGTTACAGAAACGAGGGTATGACCTCAGCAGCCCAGAAGATGCAGGGGCAAGATCTTTCGTGGCTCTACGCCGATATAAGGGGATCAAGACCCTGCTTGTAGAGGTAAAAGACTATAGTGCACTGCAAATAAAATATCAAAAAGCCATTAAAAGCTATAATGCTGCATCCATACAGCATATCAAAACAAAGCTGCCTCATCCGCTCATCTCCGGCTATTACGACAGATACTATAAACGGGCAAAGAGCGACAAAGCACAGGCACAACTCAAGATCATCGCTAAAAAGTTACAACTGGACAGCCCTGAAGAGATACAAAGCAATAAAGATGTAAAAGCAGCATTGGCGCAGGAAATACCGGAAGAATCTGATATAGATGAAACTGAAGAAGAGGCCGAAGAGATGATGGAAGAGGAGGCCCCAAAAGTATCTGCATTATCTTTTACTTATTATGCAAAGAAAGCTTCTTATGATGAACTTGACAGCTATCTTGCAGAAAGTACAACAAAAGAGAGTCTCTCATTTAATCAGTTTAGACAACTTGAACGGAGACATGCCACACTTAAAGAAGAAAAACTTTTACATGAGGGTTCTCTGGAAGAGCTTATATCTGCCTATAAAGTGACAAAAAAACCAAGCTATAAAAAACGTATTTTAGAACAGATGAAAGAGGTTCAGAAATAACTTTCTTACGCTTTGACGATCACAGAAGAGATATCTAAAAGTATGCTTGTTCCTTTGGGTATATTATCCTTTATCTGAACGGGTATATGCAACTCATCAGTAAGTTTTTTTACGATATGCAGACCGATACCGATACCCCTGTCCTGTTCTTTATAATAACGTTTAAAGACCTTTGAAGGATTTTTGATACCTTTGCCTGTATCTTTAATGGATAATATCGTGCCCTCCTGCGCAATGGTCACTACACCGTTGGCCATATTGTATTTACCTGCATTGCTTAGAAGATTGTCCAGTATACGCGTAAATGCATCTTTATTTGTTTCTATCGTAAGATTATAGATAGAGATCCTGTAATCTACATCCGGATATAAAACTTCAAAATAGTGCACACGTGCTTTCACTAAAGGCTTCAAAGAAAACTTTTCCGACTGTTTAGGGGCATCTTTAAGAAAAATTTGTAAATTCTCCTGCAGGGAAAGTATGGTTTCTATATTATTTTCCAATCTTTCTATTTTTGGATTCTCTCCTGTCTCTCTTTTAAGCAGAGAAAAGTTTATTTTCATAGAACTGATCGGTGTATTGAAATCGTGTAAAATATCTTTGACGAACTCTTCGTTAAGCTGCAGAGCCTTATGCAGTGGTCTTAACGCATAGGCTGCAAAAAGAAAAGAGAGAAAAGAAGCAACAAGAGAATAGCTTAGAAATTTATATTCCATTTTATTTTCAAGTACAACCACTCTTTTCAAATAGCTTTCCCTGGGATAGACCACTTTCATCAGAGATTTCTCAACCGTAGGTACCTTAAAATAACTGTAAAAATCTTTATCCTGGTAAAGTATATTTTCTTCTTTATCTTCATCTTTATCGACAAAATCCGTAGAGACTCCTTCACAGTGAAGGGTATAGGCGCAAAGTTTCATTTCAAAATGGATCTTATCCTCAAGATCAAGTTTTTTCGCCTGATATTCATGCCATAAGTTAATTGCCATCAGCACTTCCAGAAGGATAAAAAAGATAAAAAAACTTTTAACAAATGCCTCTAACTCATACCTTTTCAATCATATACCCCTGTCCCCGAATATTTTTGATATCTATACCCAGACGGGCTTTGAGTTTAGCCAGGTTGACGCGCAATGCATTTGCAGAAGGGTTTTCCAGAAAATCCATCAGGGTATAACTGTCCACTATTTTATTTTGTTGGGTCATCAAGGCATGAAAAAGATTTTTCTGCACCTCTCCCAAGCCTATGGTTTCATCACCTTTTTGCAAAAGCCCCGTGCCAGGATCGTAACACAGATCCTGAAGATATAAAAAAGTATCTTCCTGCTGATATTTACTTTTGATACGTATCACAAGTTCTTCAGGGTCAAAAGGTTTTTTGATGTAATCTTCTGCACCTATCTTGAATCCTTTTGAGATAGAGTTTATATCGGTCAGGGCTGTGATGTAGATGGCAGGTGTTGTATCACCGGCTTCTTTCAGTGAGGAGAGTACATCAAAGCCATCCTCTTCAGGAACGTTGACATCAAGGATATAAAGATCATACGTTTTGGAAAAGGTGAGATCATAAACCTCTGTACCTCGGTATGCAGTATCTACATTATAGCCTTCAAGCTCTAAAAATTCTTTGAGGCTGGCAGAGAGGATCCGGTCATCTTCAAGTAATAATATATTCATCATGCTACAGTATACTAAAGTAGTATTAAGTAAATATTATTTGTCATCTTTCTTCTTTTTAGGTGATCTCAGCACTATAAAAAATGCTACCAGGATCACTGCGTAGACGATATAATAATAGATATTGTCAGCTAAAGGCATCAGTTCACCTCCATGATCACATCACCGGCTTTGACGATCGTTAATTTTTTATCTATCTCTTTGACATCACTCTCTTCAAGAATAATGACAGGCGTAATAATATCTTTGGCATGTTCACGGATATAGTTCAGATCCGCTTCAATAATCACATCTCCGGCTTTTACCTCATCGCCTTCATTGGCCATACGGGTAAATCCTTTGCCATCCAATGACACCGTCTCCAAGCCGATGTGGACCATCACTTCGAGATCTTTCGGGCTTTTGATGCTATAGGCATGGTTGCTGGAAAATATTTTGCTCACCACACCGTCTATAGGTGCCGTAAATCTGTTTGACATAGGAATGACCGCGACACCGTCCCCTACAAGCTTTTGAGAAAAAACTTCATCTTCTACAGATTCAAGTGCTACAACCTGTCCATCTACTGGTGACGTTATTTCTCTTGCTTTACGTTTTAAAAATTTGAACATTGTTACCCTTTATATTTCACTTCTCCGGCGATTATCGTTGATATGATACTAAAGTTTTCATCAAAGATGACTATATCCGCATCATACCCCTCTCTCAATTCACCTTTACTGACTCCCAGTTTTTGCGCAGGTATCTTTGTCACACTGTTGACAAGTTCAACAGTTGCCATAGAAGTATGCATGCGCATATTCAAGAGTGCTTCATTCATCTTCAGTACAGACCCTGCCAGGGTACCGTCTTCCAGCAGGGCCTTGCCCTCTTCTACCTCCACTCTGCGTCCTCCCAGGTCATAGGTACCGCATTGCATACAGCCTGCACGCATCGCATCGGTAATGAGTATGAGCTTCTCTTTCTTCACTTTCCGTACCAGCTCCAGTGTCGAGGGGTGGGTATGTACCAGGTCTGCAATGATATCACAGCTCACATCCGAGTCAAACACAGCACCCACAATACCCGGTTTCCTGTGATGGTAAGGATTCATGGCATTAAAGAGATGTGTCACATGAGAAACACCCCAGCTAAAACTCTCTTTACTCTCTTCGTAAGAAGCATCAGAGTGCCCTATACTCAATATGATGTGAGGGTATTCTTTGGCCAAGTGTTTGATAAACGCTTTTGCTCCTTCTACTTCAGGTGCAAGTGTGATCATTTTCACTTCATGCATATAATTTTCTATCAGTGCCCAATTGGGTGACTGAATATACGCTTTGTCCTGGGCACCGTGCTTCTCTGCATTAATGAAAGGCCCCTCAAGATGAATACCCAGTATATGTGCACCAGAAACAGTCATTTTATACTTTTGGATATTTTGCAGAGCATTGTCAATATCTTGCGGGGACATGGTCATGGTGGTTGCCAAGAACGAAGTCGTTCCTGTTTGAAGCACTGTGGTAGAAAGTGTCTCCAGTGCCTGAGGTGTGGCATCCATGACATCTGCACCGCCGGAACCATGTATATGCAGGTCTATGAAACCCGCTGAGACGTAGTGGCCTTTTGCATTTATGGTCTCAACGCTGTCAAGGTCAGCATCCTCTGCGATCTTGACGATTGTCTCATCAAATAAAAGTACCTTGCCTTCTACGATCTCATCATTGACAATAAGTTTGGCATTGATGATCGCTTTCATAGGCACTTAATCATCACGCAGGTTCTCTTTTAACACCCGTTTCAGCACTTTGCCTGTGGCATTTTTAGGAAGTTCCGAAATGATATGTATCTGCTTGGGTATCTTGTAATTCGCAAGTTGCGCTCTCATGTGTTTTTTTAAACCCGCTTCGTCAAGTGTCTCTACAGCCTCTTCAAGTTCTATATACACCACAGGAGCTTCTCCACTCTTCTCATCTACAATACCTATGACGGCAGAGACGCCTACACCTTCAAAGACATCGATGACTTCTTCTATCTCACGGGGATAGATATTGATACCTTTTGAAATAATGAGATCTTTTTTTCTGTCTACTATAAACAAAAACCCTTCATCATCCATATATCCCATATCACCCGTAAGCAGCCAGTTATTTATGATCGTCTCCTCCGTTGCAGTAGGACGTCCGAGATACCCCTGCATGACATTGTCACCTTTGACGATGATATCACCGATCATACCAAAGTCCACTTCATTCATATCATCATCTACGATCTTCATTTCGTAGCCGTAGAGTGCGGTCCCTACAGATCCGGCTTTCTGCTTTTTAAAGGTATTCATACAGACTGCAGGAGAAGCTTCACTTAAACCGTAGCCTTCAAGCAGTGTGGCCCTTTTGAATTTTTTTGCCATCGCATCCAGTGTTTTTGGCTGTAAAGCTGCTGCCCCTGAGATAAAGGCACGTAGTGAGTTAAACCACATAAAGTACCAGGGAAGTTTGGCTTTAGCCAGGGCATTATAAACATCGGGAATACCAAAGAAAAGGGTCACACGTTTTGTCAAAGTCTGTTTAAAGATATTGGAAAACGGTTTGAGAGATTTGATAATGACAATACTTCCCCCCACATACAAGGGCAGCATCACACCTATAGAAAAGGTGAAAGAGTGGAACATAGGCAAAAAGACAATGGCCCGGTCTTTTGCTTTCACATTGATTGTTCTTCGTCCCGACTCGGTATTTGAAAGGACATTTTTGTTACTTAACATAGCCCCTTTGGGTTTTCCGGTAGTTCCGGATGTATAGATAAGGACTGCCGTATCTTCAAGCTTTCCTGCCCTGTTATCTACACTTTTTTCTGATCTTAATACTTCCTCAAAATCCACATGCTTCTCTCCTTCAGCAGATTTCCCACCTTCCCACACAATGAATTTACATAATGTACTTGCCTTAGAGCTATTCACCACTTTCTCATGAATCGAAGAAGCCAGGAGAACAGAAGATCCGCTGTCTTCCAGTATATAGGTCAGTTCATCCTCTTTGAGGAAAGTATTGACAGGCACCAGGATCGCGCCCAGTTTAGAGACGGCAAAGATCGTATAGATGAACTCCGGAGAGTTACGCAGAAAGAGTGCGACCTTATCACCCTCTTTGACCCCTTTATCTACCAGAAAACCTGCCAGTCTGTCTGCATTTTCAAGTATCTCTCCATACGTGATCTTTTCATCATCCACAAAAAGCGCTACTTTTTTCTTACGCTTTTTGGCCTGAAAAGTGATCAGTTCATAAAAGTTATTAAAGGGGTAAGCCATCTTAGAACTCGTACGACATTCCCAGAGTGGCTAGGAATGCTCCACCCCCTGAAAAAGTACCACCGTTATTCAGCAAAGATCTTGGATCAACATGTGCTCCCCTGGTGAGAGAGAACGATTCTTTACTGTCATATAGGAAGGCTGCACCCCATGAGATATCTTCTGTTTGCTGATACCTGAATCCCATGGAAAATATTTTGGCATCAGAGTCCGGAAGTTCAAACCCTACCGTTTCCTGAGGTACCGGCGTATCATCTATGGCGAACCCGATCATTGCGGTGATCTTGTTATCCATTTTGATGGTTGCACCTATTCTAAAAGTATTAGTATCATCCCAATTCTTTGGAATGGGTGCATCAAATGCCGCAGGAACATACCAACTACCGAAACTCGAATAATCAAAATCCAGCTTGTCATATTCTGACCAGAAGGTTCTCTCATAGTTAAATTCCAGTGTAAATTGATTATTCCATGTTTTAGAGACGGCCACATTCAATGCTGCAGGCAAAGGTACCTCTACGCTTGCATCACCATCATAGAGCAGTCCATAAGGAGCTGCATAAATTTTTGCATTTCCCTCTTCCTTCAGGTCAATATTCGAGCGGTAGGTGGCGGCCAAAATAATATCGGATGTAGGTTTGTACGTTAGCGCCAGGTTATACCCAAACTCTATCGTATCCCCATTCATATCACGCGCAGCACTTGGGACGCGAGGATCGATCGCAGAGGCATAAGCAGAATTACTTTTAACCACACCTTCAGAGTAGATCATTCTTAGCCCGGCACCCACAGAAAAATTCTCAGCTATTTTGTATGACATACTCGGATTGAGTTCGATCACTTTTAAAGTAAACTCTTCTGCTGTTGCTTTTTGAAAAGGGGTTTCCCAACGCTTGGTAAGTCCTCCGGGAACAACCAGACTCAGACCCCATCTAAACGCATCCCAGCCTTCTATCACCGGAGCAACATAGTGAAAAGAGGGGATCACTAAATTTTCTGTTTCCGACTTCCCGGAAGCAGGAAACTGCAGAGTATACTTAATAGAAGGAAGATGTGCTAAAGTGAGCGCACCCTCCACGTAACTTGTATCCGCATCCATAAACGCCATATTTGCAGGGTTATAATAGGCTGTATCTGCCCCTGTTGTATGTGCGACGTACGCTGCACCCAGCGCCATGGAATTGAGTGACTGTTCCGGGATCTTGTATCCCCCTGCCATCACGACTGAACTTGCTATGGCACTCAATGCCAACCCTTGTACTGTTTTTTTCATACTTTTTCTCCCTTTTTTTAGTTTAATTTTCGATCAACGCATACAATGCTTTGATCTCCTCTGCCCAGATCGACTCATCAATGGTTTCCAGGATAAGTGGTATGTCATCCATACGTGGGTCGTTCATGATAAATTTAAAAGCATCCCAGCCTATCTCTCCATGCCCCAAAGAGTCGTGTCTGTCCACTCTTGAACCCAACTTGGGTTTGGAGTCATTGAGATGCATCCCCATCAAATACTTCGAACCGACAATGCGATCAAATGACCCCATCGTTTCATCATAGGCTTCTCTTGTCCGAAGATCATAGCCTGCGGTAAATGTGTGACAGGTATCCAGGCAGACACCTACCCTGCTTTTATTTTCGATCTTATCGATAATATGCCCCAGATGCTCAAATTTGTATCCAAGGTTGGAGCCTTGCCCTGCCGTATTTTCAATCACCAGCTTCACACTGGAGTCTTTTGTAGCTTCTATGGCTCTGTTCATCGATTCTGCGATCACATCCAGACATCCCAGTTCTGCCTGCATCAACTTGTCATTATACTCGGGATCTTTTTTAGGGATCTTCACCAAATGGGAACCCGGATGAAAATTAAGCCTGTCCAGCCCCAAAATACGGCAACGCTCAAGCTCATCCATGAAGGCATCTCTGGACTTTTGCAGTTTCTCTGCTTCAGGATGTCCAAGATTTATAAGGTAAGAGTCATGAGGAAGTACGTGTTTGGGCAAGATACCTGAAGCTTCAAGATTTTTATGAAAAGCATCAATGGTTGCAGTCTCTAATGGTTTTGCGACCCATTGTCTCTGATTTTTAGTAAAAAGCGCAAATGCTTTTGCGCCTATTGCCATCGCATTCAATGGCGCGTTATCTACTCCACCGCTCGCAGAGACATGTGCCCCGACAAATTTTGCCATATGAAAACCTTGTTACTGTTTTTTAATTTTTATAAGTATTGTATTGATTGTATCACGGAAAATAATTTCATTAGTTAAAACACTGTAGTCAATGTCGTATTTTCCTTCTTTTATGATCTTTTGTGTAAAGCCGTTACGGTTTTTTTCCAAACCTTCACCATTGAAAATCGCTTTTCCTCTAAAGATATTTTCCAGTATATCTTCCGGATACTGGCCGCTTAACACCTCTGTATTGAAAGCACTTTTACCCATACACTCCAAAAGACTCATACAGACAGAGCTTTCAGAGATCTCCAGAGACATCAATGGCTGTCCGCTGCTATAAATTTCTGCTTTGATCTCTTCTCCATTTTCATAGATGAAACCCATATCCGCATATTTGAATGCAGGTGTTTTAAAGATGATCAAAGCAGAGTTTTGTGTCACATACTGTTTGGGCATACAGGCACTCAACAAAAAGCCTGCCATAAATAATAAAACCATGCGTCTAAAATCCATCTGTTTTCCCTTAATTTTTAACCAAATTATACACTATTTAAGAGATTATTAAGCACCCAGCCACTATAATCCCATCCACAAGTTACAAATGGCCCCATCGTCTAGCGGTTAGGATCCATGGTTTTCATC
>Ga0209013_10004219_pt1 | contig 12652 bp, 10 predicted proteins | sample Cruoilmetagenom2_FD_187291 | JGI IMG/M metagenome (GOLD analysis project Ga0209013, IMG submission 187291) | Oil polluted marine microbial communities from Coal Oil Point, Santa Barbara, California, USA - Sample 2 (SPAdes) (version 2) | ecosystem: Environmental > Aquatic > Marine > Oil seeps ...
AGTCACTGTTAATAATAGCCTCCTGGAAATTAATGGTATCCTTACACCCCTTTGGATGTTTGATAGATGGATCGAAAAGCCCTGGTTTCTCCGGGTGGAACTGGATCCCCAGCACATTGGGATAACGTGTGTGCTGGATCCCTTCAATTATCTTTCCATCCATGGAGGTGGCATTAACTTCCCATCCCTGGCCCAGCTTCTCAATGGCCTGATGGTGTGCACTAAGCACCAGGGGAGCTGTATCACTATTAAAATCAAGGCCCTTACTTAGCTTCATATTAGCTTTCAAAGCTACCTTGTGAAAGTGATAGGAGGTGGGATCCTCGCATCCCGTGTTTAGATAATCCATGTAGTTGCGATGCATCTGGTCACGTGGCAGGGCGAGAATATCTTCTGCCTGCCAGATCCCGTAAAGTTCGGTGGGGATATCTTGTATCATGGTTCCCCCGGTGGCCACATTCATGGTTTGCATTCCCAGGCAGATCCCATTGATCACATAGTCATGATTCTCCTCCAGATATGCTATCCAACTTGTATTCTGACTACCTCCCAGGAGATGAAAAAGATAGGATAATTCTATATAATGTCTGAATGGATCGGTGACACTGGTTAATAAGTGAATCTCTTCTCCATACACCACAGGAGGGATATCAGGCCCACCCATGAAGAGCGCCCCTTGGGAGCATTCAAACAGTTCCCTGAACTGATCTGTGGCAGGATTTTCCCGAAAAATATTAGTTGGTCCCAATTCACCCTGCACCTCTCTCAGGCTGAAACGGGAAGATTGCTGCTCATCAATATAGCTTTCAGCCTCGCTGTAATCATAACTTTCACCTGGGTGATACACCCCCAGAACATGGTAGCCTTCCAGCGGAAACAAATCTTCCTCTACCAGCTTTTCAATAAGCTCCAGGTTGTAGGCTGTTGGATGGAACAAGAGAACAGTGTCCTGCCCTCTGGAAGAGAGGTTGAATGCGAGTAGCAGGATCAGACATTTAATACTTAAACGGATTTTCATAGACACTATACAGGTTATTTTAGGAGGACAGAAAGCTGCTGGATAAAATTGTTCAGGTTATCCCGGGTCTCATCGTCAAGGGTTTTGAAACTCACATTTTCGCTGGTGACTTCCTGCAGGAAATTAGATGCAAGAATAGCCCTGGAATAATTGTTGTCTATGAGGTATTCCGAGTTTCGGACGGTGATTCCCTCCCTCACTTTTACCACGTATTTTTTGAAATCTATGGTGGAGAAGAGGTCCTCTGTATCAGGATGATCCTCCAGGAATAGCATCTGTTTATTGGCCAGATCAATTTTATTGTTGTACTGCTCTTTCATTAGTTTCTCATGCACCAGTCGCTCTTCGGAATTTCCGAAATTAAGAATAATATAATCAATGCCCCAACCCATCAGGATATTGACCATCATGGGGATGCTCTCTGCTCCTGAAGCAGGTAGAAAATAACACTCTTTCTCGAAGCCTGTAAGTGCAACAATAGCTTTCATGAAATAGTAGGTGCCCAGGTCCTTGACAATGACATTATTGAATGATTTGATAATCTCTTGCTGGTTCAGCCTTGCACCCATGGTGGAGTAAATGGGGGAGAGGGTGTCGGCTGTGGCTGATTTGAGTGAGCGCGCACTGTAGACCAGTGTTTCACTCTTCATATCGTCTTGGATGGCTCGCTGCACAGCCAGGATCCTGTATAACTTGTTTACATCGATCAGGTGGGGAGAGTGGGTGGTGTAGATGATCTGAATCCGCTCCTTGATATCATCAAATACCTTGAGAACATCTTCCTGGGCTCGAGCATGCAGGCTGACTGCAGGTTCATCGATGAGCAAGACCTTATCGTGTTTGCTTTTATCCATGGCGGTAGCCTTCAGTTCCAGGAAGAAGGAGAGAAACCATCTAACCCCACGGCTCCGCTGTTTGGGGTAGAGCCTCTCCTGCTCATCTTTAATCCAAAACTCTAAAAAGGGTTTTCCGCTTTTTTCCGGATTGGTGTGGTCGTAATGAGATAGTTCAAAGTTGATTTTGATCTTATTTTTCTTTCCCACATTCTGTCTCCAGAAATCCTGAAAATTCAGTGTTAGTTCTCCATTTAGGTTTTCAATTTTTTGTTTCAGGATTCTGCTGGAGGGTTGCTGGAAAAAAGAATACTCCAGCCCTGTGATGGTCAGAAAATTAATGGCGGCTTTATACCCTTCTGCACGCTTGTTGGCCCGGATAATGTCTTCCAGGTCGATGCGGTTGGGGAGAAGTGATGAGAAATCTTCGAACAATTCGAAGTCAGGAAGGATTTTAAAAATCTCCTCTGCCAGCTCGGTGGAACTGTAAAACTCCTTCAATGAATCCACCTCTTTCCGGGCTGCTTTCACGGCACTTTCAATGGACTTCCCCTCAAATACATGTTCAAGTGCCAGCAACTGGATGCGCTGTGCATCATTCAGATCTGAAATATCATCTTTTAACTTTTCGATATCGGTCCTGTAAATCTCCTCTTTGATCTCAGCGGCTCGCTGTTCTCTTTCGGTGGGGTACATCCCGGTCATCTGAAGCAAGTGTTTAAGTTGCTCCTGTACCAGGGTCAGGGCCTCTTTTTTCTCAGCTCTCTCCTCCTGGATCTCCATCAGCTTTCTGCTAACCTCGCTTTTTTCATCCAGTGCTTCCAGGATATCTCTCTTTTCCTCCTGCTTTGATTTTTTCTGATCAATGGTCTCTTTCAGCTTTTGAAGCATCTCCTCTTCCAGTGCCAGATCCTTCCTGAGTTCCTCTTTCCGCTGCCTGGAGGGAAACTTCCTGATGTTTCTCTTGAGTTCATTCATCCTGAGTCTGACTGTTTCTACCTTCTCAGCAGTCCACTCAGTCTCTTCGTTTACCTTATTTAGTTTTTTTGATGCAGTGGCAATATCACGGTTCAGATGCTCCAGGTTCTCCATGACCTTTAATTCCCTCTTAAGGAACTGGTCGAGGGTTTCATTGTAAACTTCCTCCAATTCATCGCCCATCTCCATATGTGAATCCATATCGTCTTCCCACCTTCTAGTGAGGGAAATGGTATTCACAGTACTGATCAGCTTGCGAATCTCCGGATTCAACCTTCTTTTATTCAGATGGTTCTCAATATCGGCAAAAACGAAGTTGAATTTGCAGGTTATCACAGGCAGCGAGAGATCGCTTCTGAGCATATCTTCAATAAGTCTTCCATCGTGAAAGGCTTTAAGGGCCTCCAATATTGAGGTTTTGCCCGATTCGTTCTGACCGATCAGGCTGGTTATGTTGTCATGAGCCAGCTGATGCCAGCCGGTATCCACGATGGATCTGAAATTCTGAATTCTAAAAGAAACCAATTGCATGTTCCTGCTTTATATAAATCTTATTCCGAAAATCAATATGTCGTCCACCTGGAGTTCATTGCCTTTCCAATTTGCCATCACCGTGTCCAGCTCTTTACGCTGCTCTTCCATACCCATTTCCGAAATCCTGATCAGTAATTCTCTAAACGGTCCGTATTTGAATTTCTTGTTCTCTGGCCCGCCAAACTGATCGGGATAACCATCGGAAAATAGGTATACGATATCGCCCGGTTTTAGTTGCAGTGTATGATTGGTAAATGAATTTTCTTCTACGGCATCAATGCCTACGGGCATTTTATCTGCCTTGATCTCGGTAAGTACCTTTTTACGAATATGATAGAGGGGATTGTTAGCTCCCGAAAACTGCAGTTCGCCTGTTTTGGGGTGGAACACGCAAAGGGCCATGTCCATAGCGTCCTTATTTTCCAATTCGTAACCCCGCTGATGAAGTGCTTTCATGACCCTTTCCCGAAGAAGGTTAAGAATCCTGCTGGAGCGGATGGCCCCCCTGATACTAAGAATCTCATTGAGGAATGAGACGCCCATGATACTCATCAAGGCACCGGGTACACCATGTCCGGTACAATCGCCGGCAGCCACTACCAGGTAATCTTCTTTGCGGGAACAGTAATAGAAATCTCCGCTAACAATATCTCGTGGTTGGTGGAAAATGAAAAATTCCTTCAGCATATTCTCCATATACTTCTGGTCCGGCAACACAGCCCGCTGAATAAAGCTGGCATATTTGAGGCTTGCCATCAGTTCCCTGCGTTGATCAAGCAGGTTTTCCATGGATAGTTCTGGTTCTTTCAATCTCTTTCAGTTTTTAGCAATTTCTTACTCCAGCAGGCGTACATCAAAGATGCCTCCTTTTACAATATAACATGGAGAGCCACACTCTTCAGCGGCATTATAGAGTTCCATATCATCAGCATCAAAGGCCTCAATAAATTTGTTTCCGGATTGATATGTGGCACGGACCGTGTAACTGCTGTTCATTTTCGAATAGAGGTAAAACTCCTCAGATGTGGCTGTGTCCTGCCAATCGATCACCCCATCTTCATAATCGCCCAGGTAAAATGTCAATGGTACGGAATCGTTCTCAGCATTGATGGTAAGTTTGATGATCAGGTTGGCACTATCTGGCGCATAACCATAGCAATCTGCGCAATCTATGGACAGCATCCAGTCTTCCGGTTCACAAGCCGTAAATTTGCCCGAAACCAGTACCAGCAGTGCTGCTGCCAATAACTTAGTATGTAATTTCTTTCTGGACATTGGTGTTTCTCTGCTTTATGATACTGAGGAACAGTGTTATATTCATTTTCCATGCCCCTTCCAGGAGTGTACCATAGGTATAACGTTCGGCCCCTGCTTTTATTCCGGCCATATTCTTTTTCATATACAGGCCGGCCGACAGGGCTAGTGAGTAACCGGCTTTCTGATGCTCACTGGTTCCTTTGTAGCTCGGAAAGGAGAGCATTCCGTATATTCCGCCATAGGCGCCATATTCCATACCCGATTTGTCATGCAAAAAGGCAAAGTTCTTTCCGCCTCCCAGGGTCCACACCCATCGAGTCTCTCTGTACTGATGGATCAGCGAGTCATCGATTTCAAGCTGGACTTTTCTGATTATGGGACGAAAATCTATTCCGGTTTCAACAAAGTATCCAAACTTACGGTCCACCACCGAAAACCGGACCTGCATCATATGTTCGTTGCTTCGGAAGGAGTTGCCCCATCCCAGGTTGAATTCCGAAAAATCAGGTTTGGGAGAGGTGGAGGCTCCGGCACTTTTTAAAAGCTTTAAAACTTTCGTATTGCCCTGCTGACGGGCCAGATCATAAAGATTTTCCCCGGGTTTAATGGAGTGATTTACATTGGCGCCACTATCTATCAGTAGTTTTGCAATGGAATCCTGTCTGTTAAGCACAGCATGTACCAGGGGAGTATAGTTCTTTTTGTTGACCCTTTCCAGAGCCGCTCCTTTTTCGAGCAGTAACTGACTTATGTAGAAATCTCCCTGTTGAGCAGCTATCATCAGAGGGGTGTTGTTTTGCTTGTCGGCACCATCCGGATCAAGTCCGTTCTGCAGCAAGACGTCGGTGGTCTCCATATGACCAAAATAAACAGCGGTCATCACAGCCATATTACCATCCCTGTCGCTGATGCTGTCGGAAGCACCAAAATAGAGAAGCAGATCAGCTATCTCATAGTCATTTGTGGCTGCTGCATAAAGTAGCGCAGAACCCTGGTAACTGTCACGAAGGTTTGGATCGGCCCCTTTTTCCAGCAGGAAGTGTGCCATATCAAAGTGACCGTTGAGCACAGCAATCAGCAGGGGAGTGGTCCCCTCTGCATCACCTAAATCCAGGTCGGCACCATTCAAGACCAGCATTTTGACCAGGATAATATCGTTGCTCTCAACAGCAAACATCAGAGCTGACATTCCCCCTTCAGCTAGGGCATTGGGATCGGCACCCCGCTCAAGAAGCAGCATTACTGCATCGGGATTCGTTTTCAAAACGGACTCAACCAGGTTCCAATCATCCTCGCCTGTTCTGAAGTATGAGGTATCCACAGGTTCAACCGCCCCTTCCTCCTGACCATAGACGCATGGGGCCAATAGAGCGCTTAGAAGCATTGCAGTCAGCAAGCAGAAGCTTATCCTGGTGATGGCTCTTTTATCCACCTTTACGTTTTACTGTGAATCCTTTATCCTGCAGCAAAGTGACCACCCGATCCCTGAAGTCACCCTGGATAAGTATGTTGTGATCACCCACAGAGCCTCCCACACCGCAGCTGCTCTTTAGCTCCTTGGCCAGACTTTTGAGATCATCCATGGTCCCTTTAAAACCCTCCACGAGGGTGACCTTCTTCCCTTTTCGATTTTTCTTATCCAGGCTCACATAAAGCACTTGCTGCTGGGGCGACAGGGTCTCTGTCTCCTCCTGGTCCCCCGATTCATATTGAAAATCGGGATTGGTTGAATAGACCATCCCCAGGCGTTTTTTCCAGTCATTGTCCATGTTCATACTTTGTAGTGATCATCTCTTAGTTACCCAGTTCCAGTTGGTTGCGTACCAGATTGAAATAGTGTCCTTTCTTAGCTATGAGGGCATTGTGCTTGCCCTCTTCAACGACCCTGCCCTGATCAAGAACAATGATCTGGTCAGCATTTTTTACGGTACTCAGGCGGTGTGCCACAATCAAAACTGTTTTGCCCCTGAAAACAAGTTGCAGATTCTCCATGATACGCCTCTCGTTATTGGCATCGAGGGCACTGGTACCTTCATCCAGGAACAGGAAGCCGGGATTCTTGTAAATGGCCCTTGCAATAAGGATGCGTTGCTCCTCACCTCCGCTGAGGGTAAGCCCCTCCTGTCCGACCACGGTATTATAACCCAGAGGCAAGCGGTCGATAAAATCATCTATGCATGCCATCTTTGCTGCATAAAGCAGTTGTTCGGCCTTGATTTCATGTTCCCCCAGGGCAATATTCCTGGCTATGGTGTCGGAGAAGATGAATCCATCCTGCATGACTACGCCGCACTGTCTTCTCCAGAGATCGGGCGACATCATCTGAATGTTCATATCGCCAGCCCTGATATCTCCCTTGGCAGGCGGATAGAATCCCAGCAATAGCTTAAGCAGGGTGGTTTTTCCACTACCACTGACCCCTACCAGTGCAGTAACCGTATCCTTTTTCAGGGTCAGATTGATATCTTCCAGTACATTACGTTGAATGGCACCGGGGTAGGTAAATTCCAGTTTACTGACCGACAGCTTTTCTATGGCAGGAAGCACGGTGACACCGGTTTCACGCTGGTACTCATCTTCGCTCTCGTGTATTTCTCCCAGTCGTTCCAGGCTGATCTTGGCATCCTGGGCTCTGTGGAAGAAGGAGATCATTTGTTCAATGGGCCCGTTGAGCTGCCCAAGTATATAGCTGATTGCCAGTAGTGTACCAAGAGTCAGATTACCGTTCAGTACCGCGATGGCAGCCGTAACATTGATAAGAATATTTTTGGTTTCATTAATAAAAACACCCCCTGCTTCCTGGTACTGGTTGAGGGAGAGTGATTTCATATTAACCCGGAACAGGCCTGCCTGGATGTCTTTCCACTCCCACTGGCTGGTTCGCTCTGCATTATTCAGTTTGATCTCCCGGATCCCATGAATAATCTGAATCAGTTTGCTCTGATTCTCGGCCATTTTTGAAAAGTATTTCTGGTCCAGGATTCTACGACGCTTCATAAAAACAAAGATCCACAGAAAATAGAGCAAGGCACCAGCCAGGAAGATCAGCAGGATCTTCAGGCTGTATATGGCGAGGATGATTGCAAAGACCACCAGGTTGAACATGGAAAAGAGGATGGTGAGCGAAGAGGTGGTCATAAAGGTCTCAATCCTGCGGTGGTCGCCTATGCGCTGCAGGATATCGCCGGTGAGTTTGGTGTCAAAGAATCCCACGGGCAGTTTCATCAGTTTGGAAAGAAAATCGGAGATCAGAGATATATTAACACGCGCACTCAGGTGCAGCAGTATCCATCTTCGGATAAAGTCAATTCCCATTTGGGAGATGATCAGCACGAACTGGAATAAGAGCACCAGGTAGATGAATGGAAGATCCTGGTTGGTGATCCCGAAATCCACCATGGATTGGAACAGGAAGGGGAGCAGAAACTGGATAATGCTTCCTATAATCAAACCCAGCAAGAGGTGGTATACATAGCGCCGGTAAGGGGCCAGGTAGCGACTTAGGTAACGGAACCCGGTTTTCTTTACAGGCTCATCTTCCTGATTCAGAAAATCAGGCGTGGGCTGAACCAGCAGAGCCGATCCTTTGGCTTCTCCGTCCAGGCGGGTACTGATCCAGGACTTCAGGAATTCTTCTTTGGTGTAAACGGTATGCCCAAACCCGGGATCGGCCACATATACCTTATCCTTACGAATCTTATAGACCACCACAAAATGTTTCTGCTGCCAGTGAACTATTACCGGTAGTGGAGCCTCCTCCTTAAGACGTTCCCAGGTGAGGGAGACCCCCATGGTTTGCATGCCAATGTCTTCAGCGGCCCTGGCAATTCCCAGCATTGAGACTCCTTCCCGGGTCAGATGTGATTTTTCCCGGAGGGTTTGAAGTGTAAAATGTTTTCCATAATGACGGGCCACCATTCGCAGACAGGTGGGTCCGCAGTCCATGGCGTCAAGTTGCTTATAGAAAGGGAATGAGGGCATATTTCCAATGACTTATGCCTCTAAATTAAGAATTATTTTAACAATACCTTTTCCAGTTTGATGGCATCAGAAAGGTAGGGCCCCTCATGCACAGTTAATGGATGGAGCTTCTCCAGTGCTGCTTCCCGCCTGTCTGATTTTATGAGTGCAAGGGAAGAGTACCAGCATATGCTTTGATCAAGCAGATCCATAGGGGTGGAATGCTCTACCCTGACCAGCTCCATGACTTCCTGCTGACGGTCCAGTTCCATGGCCGACAGCAGGTTGTAAAGCAAGATCAGTTTATTATCCGGCTCCTGTGTGATCCGAATTGAGAGCAGTTCCATGGATTGCTCATAGTTGCGCTGTTGGTACTGAGCAATTCCGGGCTCGGATTCTCCCCGGGTATCCTGGGAGTAGGCAAGTAGTACCTGATCCTTTGTGGGATGATGGTATCTGGAAAGTATTCTTTCATTTCCCGGATGACTCAAAAGAACAATGAGGAAAATGGCCAGTGAGCAAGCCACTGCCGGGGGGATATACCACCAGGACCGGAAACCCGCTTTTTGTGAATCTGATATGGGGGCATCGTGACTCATAGCCTCCTGGAGTTTCGCTCGGAATGCCTCTTGGTCCCGCTTTTGCAATTGATCACCGATCAACTCATAAGCTGCCGATTGTGCCTCAAATGCTTCCCTTAGCGCCTTATTGGATTCCAGCTCCTTTTCGAAGGAAATGGCCTCTTCCCGGCTGAGGTCGCCCGACAAATATTTGATAATAAGATCAATGTAGCTCATCTTTCAGTCGTTTAAATAGGGGGTCATTCACAATCCTGTTAATCAGGCTCTTCTTGCATCTGTATTTCCTGTCTGCTGTGTGATGAAGATCCTTGTAATTCATGGCAGCCCGGATATCTTCCACGCTAAAATTGTTGAAATACATGGAAAGGATCTTTTGACAATCCTTGCTTAAGGCATCAAAATGCTTATTAAACAGATCGGTAAGGTGATTTTGAAGGAGGGGGTCATCTGCAGGTCCTGGATCATTTACCTCAAGGGGCTGTAGGCGCAATTTTTCGATGCGCTGCAAATATTTTTTGCGTTCCTGCATCCAGATGTTTTTACAGATGGCATAGAGATAGGTACCAAATTTGCAGCTTAACTCCAGTTCGTTTGATTTTACACGCTTGTATACAATGATCATCGCATCCTGAAAAATATCCCGGGCCTGCTCCCTCGATCCCTGGTTGTGTGTAATGTATCCTTCTATGATGGGATAGTGGATATCATAGACATGCTGGAGGATGGAAGAATCATGGTTTCTGATCCCTTTAATCAAATCGGTATTGGAAGGGTATTTCATTCCTCAGCTATCAAATAAAAAAGGCAGGTGATTCAAAATCACCTGCCCGGATAGTTGTAGTTTTAGTCAGCAAGTAGAAAAGAGAATTACCTTTTCCAAAAGTGCTAGATGCAAATATATATGATTTAAAAGTCAACACCGGCCCAAATCTATGTTATTTAACATATGTACTGCTTGATGTGCTCACCGAGCCCATATCAGCGTCACACCCATGTTTTTTTAAACCCTTTTTAAAATGGAAGGTTTGAGACATCCACATTTCCGCCAGAGAGGATCACGCCGACCTTACGGTTTTTGAATTCAGCACTGTTCCTGAACATGGCCGCAACAGCCACTGCGCTGGAGGGTTCTATGACAATTTTCATGCGTTCCCAGATGAACTTCATGGCCTCTATAATTTCGGACTCTTCTACACGGATTATTTTACTGACCAATTTTCGGATGATGGGAAAATTCTGATCGCCCAGCTGGGTTTTAAGTCCGTCTGCAATGGTAAGAGGATTGATACTGGGTTGTATCTTCCCGGTTTTAAGTGATAAATAGGCATCGTCGGCACCGAAAGGTTCGGCACCAATGGTTTCGATATAGTAGTGAAGGTGGTTAACGGCCATTGCAGTACCCGCCAGTAATCCTCCTCCTCCTACAGGGGCAATAACCACATCCAGTTGCTCTGCCTGTTTAGCAAGCTCCATGGCGGCAGTTGCGTTTCCAAGTATGACATTCATATCGTTGGAAGGATGGATAAAGGTTGCTCCCTTCTTTTTCTGCTGTGCCAGCATAGTCGATTCCCGGCTTTTTAGGGTGGGATCACAATCAATGATCTGGGCACCATATCCTGCCACAGCATCCCGTTTTACGGAAGGAGCATTGGTAGGCATTACAATATAGGCTTTGGTATCCAGAGCAGTGGCAGCCAGGGCAAGGGCTGCTGCAAAATTACCCGAGGAGTGTGTGATCACCCCACGGGCTCTTTCATCTTCAGACAGCTGAAGAATGGCATTAACTGCTCCTCTGATTTTAAAGGCCCCTCCGCGCTGGAAATTTTCGCATTTAAAATAGACAGTGGCTTTAAGCATCCTGTCGATTGTGGAGGAGGTAAGCACCGGGGTATTGTGGACATGTGGGGCTATTCTTTTAACAGCCGCCTGTACATCTTTTAGTGCAGGGATCATAGCAACAGGATTTAGTGAAAAATACCAATATCTATAAATATATGGTACTTTCAGGTAAAAGAAAAGGATTACCTGCTAAAGCGATACCTGATGGAGAGACCAAAATCCAGCCAATCGGGTTCTAAAACCGCGTAGATATTGAGCATGGGTTTCCAGTCGAAACTGAAATTTAGTGGTAGATCCCTGAGTGTATACTCAATACCGGCCACTGCCGCAACTCCGAGTGAAAACTCCTCATCCCAGTCGCCGCCAAAGGCTCCACCTCCAAAGTAGATGAAGGTTCTCGTATTTTTTTTAAAGGGTTCCAGGTGGTGCTCGTAGAGGGCACCCAGGTTGAAACCATGTCGGTTATACAGGAAATCAGCCTCAATGGCCCACATCCTGTGCAGTCGGAATCCTTTATAGCTGATTCCACTGGAGTATCCGGCACGTATGCCGGCGCTGTGATTGTATGGTTGCGCCTGTAGCTTGGCCTGCAAAGTGAAAAGTGAGAGCATCATGGCCATCACAAGCATGAATATGTTTTTTGTCCCTTTCATCTTTTTTTAGTTTCACTATTAGTCCAGTTTGCCCCCGGTAACCTCGAAAGCGGTTTCGGTATAGGAGGGGATCTTGAGTCCGGGCGGGAAATAGTTACTCTTCAGAATGGTGGTTTCTATAATTACCCGCTGACGCGAAACGCAGCGCTTCAACCATCCGGTTTCCGGGTCCATATGGAAATCGTAGGTCTGGCTTCCTGAAACAGCCGACTTAACATCTCCCATCCCGGTGGTTTCAAAAAATTCATTTGTGGAGTTCAGCATGCCCATTCCCTGAATTACCACCAGATCATCTGAGGTTTTAGTAAGAAAGTAGCGGTTGACCATCTTTACTGCCTTGGTGTTAAAATAATAGATAATGTCATTGGTCCAGTTGCTCATGGGAGTTATGACCGGGTAGATCCAAACAAACACATTGCAGAGGCTTTTGAAGGCATCGGGGCCATAGGCTTCCTCCAGAGTCTTCATAATAACCCGTTGTTCAATGGTATCGCTTACCTGAAGATTCGCCAGGGAAGCAAAAAGCTCGTCAAGGCCCTCCATGCTTACCAGTTCGCCGCGGGCTGTCATCACCATTGAAAAGGTATGCTGTTCCAGCATATTTACCATCTGCGTGAACAAAGAGTCTTTTCCCGAGGCAGAGCTGATATCTATATCCAGCTGTGGCGCCAGCATGGAGATCAGAAGGTCCCTGTACCTCACGCTCATATGGAACTGGCTTGCTGAGTCTATTTTCTCCACACTGAATTCTATCCGGGTCAGATTGTAGAAGGAGATTTCTTCACTGTCGATGGATTCGGAGTGAGTGCTTTGCTGCAGATCTGTTTCCAGATAATAGCTTTCGCCAACCTGCAAGTTGTAGGTGAGCCCGGGCTCCTGGGCTTCCACTTCATGAAGCTGGCCTGGCAGGAGTGCCAGAGCAAAGAATATATAGGCGAATTTCATGTGTGGATAAAAGTAGCAAATATTGTCAGAATTCACTTTGTTATTCAAATAACA
>Ga0209013_10004220_pt1 | contig 12652 bp, 12 predicted proteins | sample Cruoilmetagenom2_FD_187291 | JGI IMG/M metagenome (GOLD analysis project Ga0209013, IMG submission 187291) | Oil polluted marine microbial communities from Coal Oil Point, Santa Barbara, California, USA - Sample 2 (SPAdes) (version 2) | ecosystem: Environmental > Aquatic > Marine > Oil seeps ...
CTGGGTTCCAGGCGCAGAGCCAGCGCCAGGTTGGTTTGAGGTCCAAGCGGCACATAATATGTATCAGGACCGTGTGGACCCAAATAATAATCCACCAGGAAATCAACAGCACGCTGTGGTTGAGGGGTAAAAGTCGCAGGTGGCAATGGAAGAATTGCATGCTGTACAGGATCTGTTTCCAATAAATCAGCAACCAACGGTCGATCGGCACCAGAAAAGACGGGCACGTCCATTAATTCACCCGACTGGACCACACGCAGGGTGTTATCGAGGGTAGTTTCCAACGGCCCGTTCCCATGGGTGACAGTCACAGCTACCAGCTCGATCTCCGGATGGTGACCGGCTAGAAGAATCGCAACAGCATCATCACCACCGGTGTCCACATCTAAAATAACATTTCTTGGCATCGTATCTCCTGTATGTTCATTCACGGGGCGACTTCTCCACAGCCTGCATGAAAGTACTTATCCGCCCTACGTCCCAATCCGCTGCCAATGAGGAGCGCTTCCAGGCACCATTAGCCTTGAATGCAGTGCTTACGATGACGCCATTAGCATCAGCCAGAACGCGAGCGATGTTTTCAGCATTCGCGCCACCCCCCAGGAACAGAGGCACACCCAGATCTGCGGATTTAACCTCGGACAACATGTCCAGGGATTCATCCAGAGAACGCCCGGTTAAAATCAAGCCGTCGGCTCGTCCAAATAGTGCCGCCTCCCGGGCTGCTTCCAACAAAGATGGCTCTCCGAGTGGTACGCCTGTCCGGTCATACACATCAGCCAGGATCGTTATACCATCAGCCCTACATTGAGAGCGATAGGTTACCGCCTCGTGAGCGCATCCCTCCAGTATCCCTTCCGCCTTCACCATAGCTCCCACATACACTTTCAAACGAACAAACTGGGCTTCAATCGCCTGGGCGATGGCAATTGGCTCGCGTGCTCCATGGCTCATCGTACAAACACCCAGTATCAGGTCAGGGAATTCTAGTCGCAAGCGCCCTCCGATAACACTCATCGTGGCTACAGTGTGCGGCTGGATGCTGCGAGCCCATGGATGATCTCCCAGGTCCTGGATATAGAGTGCCTGGACGCCCAATTCAACGGCATGCGAGGTATTGCGCAGTGCATAATCGATAATCGATGATATCTCACTCGCTCCAGGGTGTCCGGAAGATGGAAAAGGGGGCAAATGTAAGGCCGCAATAACCAGAGTTTGTTGTGCAACGGATTGAAGCAAGTCTATCATCCTGGAATCTCCTCCAACAGTTCACTGGTACGGATGAGGCTTATGCCGCCGCCGCCTTCAATGCTGCGACCACCACCAAAATCACGGAAGTAAGGTTCACCGATCACCTCGGCTCGATATGCCGCGAACAATTCGCCTGGAATCGCAGTAATCACCGGCGAAATAGCCTCGCGCACACCGGCAGCCAGCGGCAAGAAATAATCTGCTTCCTTACTTAGTGCAGCCCGATCCGGTGGGGAGATCACCACGACCCGCCGGCCGATTGTCCTGGCTGCGATAGCTACTTCAACAGCGCGCGACAGGTCACGTTCGCCGGCATTGATAAGAAAAGTGGGTGTTGGGACGGTCTTGACGAAATACTGCAGATGCGCCCACTCTTCCAGATCCTGTCCAAGCGCCGGATCGCCGGAGGCTTCCAGTATTTTGGCTGCCGAGAACAGCGCGGTACCATAACTGGGACCACTCCCAACAAAAACAAAGTCTTCCGCATCGGACCACTTTTCTGCGAGCATGCGCGCCGCTCCGTCACACTTTTCTATCGTTTCCTCGGCGGCGTCCGCAAGTGCCAAAATTTCCTTACGCAAGCCATTGGCATCCTCAGTTGTCAACCTGCCTCGCACTTCACCCAGGCGAACCGCGATTAATAAAAGCACCAATTGATTGGCAGTATACGTACGAATACCAGGTGTGTGAACACCCGGTGGATCAGGAAAAGGAGACGATGTAGAAAATACTGTCCTGCGAGCGGCCTGGTCGACGCGGCTTCCTGGCGTCGCAGTAACTGCAACAGTCTCTGCACCCGCCATATTTGCCAGATTAAGCGCTTCCGTCGTGCGCGCCACTTCTCCTGAGACAGATATACCAATGACCACATTCGTTCCCGGTCCTGTATGCGGCAAGAAGCTCACTCCGTAGTGTGAGAACTGCAGGGCGGTCATCGGTTCGGTGGGTATGCCGGCTAACGACTCAAAGGCTAATTCCGTATTCAGCGCCGCGTGGTGCGAATCACCACAACCAGTGATGAACAGGCGTTTCATGGATAGACAAAATTCATGGTCCAACGTGGTGCGAATGGCATCGTCAATATGTTGAGTACTTTCCCGGATTAGCTCAGGGAGGCTGCGTACTTGGGAAACCATACTGTTCATAGTAATAACTCCTTGATTAGATATATAATTTATATCGATTGGTATTCTGTTCAATAAAAATAACCGGTGTTAAATACAAAATCCATAACGAGCGATTGGGAATTCTTGTTAGATGGATTCAACTTTCTGCTCAATCGCCTGGATCCTGCGGCGACTTTTTTCTACCATCTCTTCGTTACACACCGGCACCCCGATTTGTTCAACCAAAAAGGATGCTGCAACACTACCATACAAACCGGCAGTCTTAAGATTCCGACAATGAACCCAACCGGCAATAAATGCGCCGCAATAAGCGTTACCGGCTCCGATGGGGTCAACAACACGACCGGGCACCGCTGGTACTTGATATCCAGCTCCCGTTTTGCCATCCAGGATGATCGAACCACCAGAACCCAGCCGCAGAACCACGATGCTCGCCCCACCATCCAACAGACGCCTCGCCTGATCGAGCGGCTCATTACCACCTACCAGTGAGCGAGCTTCGACCTGGTTGGTTGAAAAAATATCCGTTCTGGAAAGCAACGTTTCTAGAGCTCTTCTGTCTGGCAGCCGGTCAGCGGGTTTGAATGGTTCAATACTAACAACACATCCCAAATCTCGCAATGCCTCGATAAACTCGTGGTCCGGTTCATCGGGGTGTATCCCAAAGTGGAAACCACGCGCCTTACGATAAACATCCGGGAGATGATCAATGGAGCGTTCTATTTGAGTTTGCACCACATCTAAGGGGACCCTCCAAACTTGCGTCCTGCGTTCATCATGCTCGAGCAACTGCCAGGCGCGTGGTGTGGGTACATCAGATACGCGCAATCCGGAGCCATCAATTCCGGATTCATTCGTCCAGTCTTTTACGATTGCTGAGAAACCCGTACCGATACCCGCGACAATCCCTACAGATGGAGACCACAAACGCATTCCAAAGGCAGTCTGGGGACCACCGCCTCCGAGCACACCCATCCTGGTGGATCCATCAGGATAGACAATATCATCAATAATCACGCCAAATGCTACCAGATCGACCATTCAGTGGGTATTCTCCTTCACAATTTCTGATTTCAAAAAATCCTCTACCTGTACCTGTGTTGGAAGTCCTGCTCGTGGACCCAGCTCCCGCACCGAAATTGCCGCTGCAGCGTTAGCGAAACGCATTACCTGATCTAATGGTTGTTTTTTCAAATATCCATGCAGGAATGCGGCGTGGAAACAATCCCCAGCGCCGGTCGTGTCAACCACCGGGACTTCGAACCCGGGGTAATAGAGATCCTGCTCCCTGGTGGAAACCCAGGCGCCGCGTTTGCCAAGGGTAACACAAACGCACTCCGGTCCAATTTCAACGACGCGATGCGCACCTTTTTCAAGATCATCGCCACCCGAGATCAGGTTCAGCCCGCGCCGGTTGCAGAATACCAGATCCGAGATGCGCACTATTTCTTCTAACTCCGCACCTTGAACCGGCGCGCTGGACTCCACGTCTACAACTATCATCCCACCACCTGCATGTACGGCATCCACCAGCGGTTCGAACCACTCGATGGATTGCGGCAGCGTATATACAACAGCAGCTTCTGATACCTTAGAAAAAATGCGTGGATCAAGAGCTGCTGGCGCAGGCGATGTCGGTACTACCAGGATCGTACGCTCACCGGAGGGATCCAGCAGAATAATCGTAAAGTCTGTGGCGACATCAGGAAGAACTTGCGCCAGAGAGATATCCACACCGAATTCTCTGAACGAGTCGACCATAAGTTGACCATTTTCGTCTTTGCCTAAAGTACCAGCCCATGCAGTACGCATCCCCAGCCTGGCGGCTGCACAGGCGGTATTTGCCACCATGCCACCCGCCTGGCGACCAGCGTATTCTACGACCAGCTTCTCGTCATGTGAAGGTAAACGTGGAACATGTAATAGGATATCGGCAGAAGAACCACCAATAAATAACAGATCAAACATCATTTTATAGTCGCGTAGAGTATTTCTTTCCAGCGCGGGATATCGATTTCCCAACATACCTCAATATTGGCTTCCATGTTCATGACACCTAACTCATCCACCACGGTCATCCCACGCGTAAGCTCGCTGATTGTCTCTACATCAACGTAATGTTTGGCTTTTCGCGTGCAGACCTGCGGATCTAGCGCGATCGCCATGGTGATGGGATCTGGTAGCGGCAGCGCTGGATCTCCTAACCATTCTCGGTTGGTTTTTATTGCTGATTTATTACAATCCAGCGTAAAATCAGCGTATGGCGTTTGGAGATCACGCATATAGGACATGTCCTCTTCATCCAGGTTTGCCTCACCGCGGCAGAGTTCCCAACCCACCATCAGGATGGGTATCCCGGAATGAAATACAATTTTTGCAGCTTCCGGATCGACCCAGATATTGTACTCGGCAGCAGGAGTGACGTTACCCAGGCAGGCTGCCGCTCCACCCATAACATAACACATTGGGATTTTATTGACGATATCCGGGGCCAGGTTCACAGCTGCGGCAATATTGCTCAATGGGCCCAGGGTAACCAAAGTTAATTCGCCAGGTGCAGTTCTCACCGCATCGATGAATGCATCCACCGCATGCAGCGGCTCATCCACACGCTCTGGTATAGGGTAATTCATACCACCCATGCCATCCGGTCCGTGGAAGAAATAAGCATAACTCGCCTCACGCAGCATCGGGCCAGGCAAACCCGAGTATACGGGAGTCGACGCTCCACAGAGCTCGACTGTATAACGTGCGTTGCGAGATCCCATCTCAACCGGCACGTTTCCCGAAACAACAGATATACCCTCAACATGCACATCTGGCCATCGCAAGGCCATTAAGATAGCCACCGCATCATCTGAAGCGGTATCGGTATCAATCCAAAATCGACGCATATTGAACTCCTATTTAATAACAGTTCTCACGTACTCTCATGAACAGACAATATTGAAAAATAACTCCATTTTCGCAAGACAACCCTATCAATTTCCATGTGCGTGGAACCTGGCTAACTAATCATCCGCTCTTTAAATAGTTCAAGGAATACTTCATTATTCACATCCAGGCAGACATTCACTTCCTGGTGGTCACCCATCTGGCGCTGGCTATCTGGTACTGTCTGCCCTGCACATCTACCGGTTGTTTCAACAAACATAGGTACGCATTCGGTCTGGTAGATGCTGGGATCGATCACGTAAGCAACAGCGGAAGGATCATGGGTATGCAGATCACCGTTCATCCCATAGTTCTGATGGTGAAACTCCTGATAAAAGGGTATCACGCGCCGTATTAGATCCGTGGCAGGGTTTCCGGTAGACCCAAGTTCATCCAGATAATCTTTTGACATGATGCATTTTAAGGTCGCATCCAACCCCACCATGGTTAACGGCCAACCCGCGGAGAAGACAATATCTGCGGCGTGAGCATCATTGTAAATGTTTGCCTCAGCGACAGGTGAAGCATTACCACCTGCATACGCTGAACCCCCCATAATGACGACTTCCTTTACCAAATCGGCGATGCGAGGTTCGAGCCGCAGAGCCAGTGCAATATTCGTCAGCGGGCCAACGGGAACCAGCGTAATCTCTCCGGGATGAGCCAGCACTTGTTGAACGATAAATTGTGCAGCGGGGATATTTATTAACTCTCCCTTCGGTGGGGCAGGATTCGTCCCCCCCATTCCATCTTCTCCATGCACATGCATACCCATAGAACCAGGTGGATGAACCAGTGGTAGACTTGCGCCCTTGGCGATCGGGACTTGATGATTATCCTCAAGCTCTACCAGCCGCAGCGCATTCTGTGCGGTTATATCCACATAGGCGTTGCCAAAGACCGCTGTCATGCCTACCACTTCGAGCTCGGGTGATCTCAAAGCAAACAGGATGGCCATGGTGTCATCAATTCCAGGATCGGTGTCAATCAATATTTTTTTAGGCATAGATTACTCCGTACTTCCTCACATTTGGTGTAAAAAATATTAATAATCATATAGGTAAAATTATCCATCAGGGCTATTGATCGGCCAGGATACGCAGCCAAACCTGACGATCCCGAGCCCCATCAAATTCAAAGAACAGCACGCTCTGGGAATGGCCTAACAAGAGCCTGCCACTTGAAATAATCAAACAGATGCTGCACCCCACCAATACAGATTTAATATGTCCAGCGGCATCCCTGGGAGTATCGTACTGATGTTGAAAATCCACTCGGGTCGGCACCAGCCGTTCAACTTCCTCAACAATATCTGCCAGAGTTTTTGTGTCTAAACCCGAATTGACGGTCAGTCCGGCGGTCGTATGTGGAATGGCAGCCACACAGATACCTTCAGCGACTCCAGCCTCGTGGATAATCTTCTGAATATCTTCCGTAATGTCCACCAGGCTTTCACCTGCTTGTGTTCGTATTTCTAATTTTTTTAGCATGATCCCTCGAGTTCAATAATCAATCTTTACATCGTAGGTTTGTAAAATCGAGCGCACTTCGTCTGCAGTTGGCACTTGCCTGCCCGAACCTACCTTGCGCACCTTCGCTGCTCCCATGGCATTTGAGAAAGCGGCGATCTTATCTAGATTCCAATGACTCAAATATGCGTATATGAAGGCTGCAGCAAACGAATCACCTGCCGCGGTCGTATCCCTGACGGTAACCTGGTAGCCCGCGTGTTCCACGGAATCACCGACCGTCAAGATCACACAACCTCGGGAACCTCGCTTTATACACACCATTTGAGGCCCTTTCCCTAATAAATCAGCCGCTGCATCTACCCCAACTTCCCCGCCTGTCATGAGCGGGATTTCATCCTCCGTCAGCAGGATCACCTCGCTGGAAGCCAGAACGGAAGCTAGCTGTACGGAGGTTGTGTTCAGCATCTCTGGTCCTGGATCAAAGAAGACCGGAATACCCGATCGATGAGCAAGCGACATTATCTCCAGAGCCGCTCCGGCGAGACGCTTTTCCTGCAACGTATACCCGGAAGCGAAAAGTGCCTGGCTTTCGATTAATTTATCCTTCCAGATTTCCGGTAAATTAATCACAGGTCCATCTCCGTAGCCACCCAGAAATACGTGTTGGCCATCATCGTCCACTAAAACAACCACCGTGGTGCTTCCTGTGCCGGATTGCTGGATGACGCCACTTGTGTCAACACCTTCATCGATCAGGATTTCCATTGCAGCACCGCCAAAGGGATCGTCTCCAATAGTCCCAAGAGCTAGCATATCCATTCCAAGACGCGTGCCTGCGATCAAAAAATTACCTGCCCCTCCCGGCTCAAGGCGAAACTGGTGTGCCAGTTGATGGACATCAGGCTCAACCGGAAGGCGAGGGATGGCGACGATCAGATCGGCGACCAGGTCTCCTACGGAAATTACAGTCTTCGGCCTCATCAATTCAATCATGGTTGGTACTACCCGGCGTATCCCTCATATCAACTTTACTCGATGGCGCGCTTAGGGCATCTAAAATTTCCAGAGCCTGAACTTCCTGCCCGGTATCTTTAAGGAATTGTTTTTGTTGGCGCAGGAAATTTATTGTTTCTTCAGATCCTGGCAAAACGCCTCCCCCGCCCCAGACCGTGGTCGCCAGGCCCCCCAATGCATTCGCAAGCAATCCTGAGGCCGGTAAGCTCAATCCGTTCTTCCAGGCGTATATCAAACCAGCACAATACGCATCTCCAGCCCCGGTTGTATCCACGGTAGTCACCTCAAATCCCGGCAGAAGATATTGCTGCTCGTTGTGGGCAGCAATACACCCACCTTTGCCCAATTTGAACCCAACCCACTTTACGCCTCTTTCAAGCAAACCATTCACCGCCTGATCCGGCGTTTGAGCGTTGATGAGGGATTTGGCTTCATCGGGACCGATGATCAATAAGGATAGTTCAGGCAAAATCCTTTCCAGGTCGGGTATCGCTCGAATTGCAGGTTCAACACCCACATCCATGGATAAGGCAATGCCGGCATCCTTTGCGAGTTCTATCGCACGCCAGGTCGCCTCCCTCTGCGGAGACACGAGGAAATTGTAGCCGGATATATGCATTATGGAAACACAATCAAGCAAATCATCTTCGATCTCTTCGATAGGCTTTCGCACGTTTGCCCCACGATAAGAGAACATTGTGCGCTCACCATCAACAACAACGGGGATAAAAATTAATCCGGTGGATGCAGAAGAGTCACGCGTTACGCTAGTTATATCTATGCCGACATTAATCAGTGGCTCCAGAGCGATATCAGCCCATAGATCATCCCCAACGCGACCGATCATCCTCGCCCGCTCACCCAATTTCGACAATACGATAGCGGTGTTGGCCACCGAGCCGCCGGGACGCAAAGTAATCTGGGTTGCCATGGCGTCCTCACCCGCTCCCGGATAGTGCGGTATTGACATCAGGACATCGATATTGATATCTCCGAAGAGAGCAATCTCACTCATTTAATCCATTTGACTTGTTCATAGATTGTCGTACGGCAATCACAAATTGCTGTACGCGCTGCATATCTTTCTCCACGAGGCTTCCCGGAAGGTTGGTGCCGGTATTCGAATCAACGCCTGCAGGACCTACAACCCGGATTGCATCTGCCACGTTCTCTGGCGTCAATCCTCCGGCCATGATGACGGGAATATCGACAGCCGCAACGATACGCCGGCTTATATTCCAATCGTGGATTTTACCGGTGGCTCCCACTCCAGGCATGCCGGTGACTTTAGTGTCCAGCAGCAAATATTCACATAAGGGTGCAAAATCCTTTGCCAACAAAATCGATCTTTCATCCTTTACTGGAATCGCCTTCATGATCTGAACGTCGGGCGATATTTTATTTCTCAATCGTTCGGTCGCATCCACGTCCACAGCCAATGGATCGGTAGAAATGTGTACGATATCTGGTTCTACACGATCGACCATTCGTCGTATCTCGTCAACCTCAGTCGCCATGGTCAGAGCCACGCTGCTGGTGTGGGAGGGAAGCGAGGCAGCCATTCGGTGAGCTTGCACGAACGTCAACTCCCCCTGCACGATTCCGTACTTGCCTGCAATGAAACCGATTTGATCCACACCGTATTCGGCAGCCTGGAGAGCCTGCTTTAGATTAGTGAAAGCGTATATCTGGATAATCATGACCATTCACGCAGGATAGGTAGCGATACGTTTTCCAGGAACACGTTGGCTGAGGCGATCCAATCGCGCCTGAACTTCGTGCTTCACCAATTCCTTATCGATGGTCAACAACTGGCCGTCATTCAGCAGCACCTCGCCATCACATATAACCGTGTGTACATCACTACTGCGTGAGGCATAGACCAGGTTGGCAGCCGGATCAAAACGTGGAAATGTCTGAATTCCATCCTGACGAATCAGGACTATATCCGCCAGTTTCCCTGGAACAAGGTCACCCAACTCATCATCCATTTGCATCACACGCGCACCACCATGAAAGGTAATATCTAAAGCCTCATCCACAGGCATGGTGGTCGAATCTCGCGCCAGGTTTTTTTGGGTCAACACCATCAGCCGCAATTGTTCCAGGATATCTAATGTGTTGCTGCTCACCGCTCCATCCGTCGCCAGACCGACCGGGATACCCGCTTGGCGGAAACGGAGTACAGGCGCAGTACCCATTCCAAGTTTTAGATAAGTTTTTGGTGCGTGTGCAATACTGGTAGGGAAATCTGCCAGCATCCTGATATCGTCTTCGGTCGCATACAGGCTGTGGCCTAATATGGTCGGGACATCGAAAACCCCATTGTCCGCCAGCATCTGAATGGGGGTAACACCGTGCTCATCCAGACTCAACCGGACCTGATCGGCCGTCTCAGAGACGTGTGTATGGATCCCGACGCCCATTTCACGCGCCCTATCTGCAGCCATACGTAAAAATTCCGGCCCGGTCGTATAAGGTGCGTGCGGGCCCAACCAGGTGGTGATGCGGCCGTCTGCCTTAGACTGCCAACGCTCGATGAAGTCACACGTCGCATCGAGCTTACGCTCACCCTCGTGAGCAAAGATTGCCCAGGCCAGGTTGGCGCGCATTCCAGAGACTTCAACAGCCTTCGCCACCTCATCCATGTAGAAATAATGATCCGCAACGTGAGTAACACCCGCTTCTATCATCTCTGCCATACCGAGCAGGCTGCCCCAGTATACATCCTCAGCCGTGAGATTAGATTCCAACGGCCAGATATAGTCATTAAACCAGGCCGAAATCTCTACATCCTCAACCAGTCCTCTAAACAGCACCATGGGGACATGAGCGTGTGTATTAATCAGACCGGGAATCGCAAGTAATCCCATCCCTTCGATGACTGTCGAAGCATCCTCCGAACGGAGCTCTCCGGTTGGCTCGACAGAGGTTATGCGTTTCCCTGTGACGGAGATGTTTTGGTTCGTGGCGATATCGGTCTTGGTACCGTTAAATAGCAAGACATCACAATTATGGATCAGAAGATCATACATATTCAACTAAACCGTATCCAAATGTTTCAAGGCCAGTTGCGATAAACCAGATGCCACCCGATCAAAATCCAGCTCAGGGTTTGCGCTCTTTAACGTCTGTACGTCTGCCTCGTCAAAAGCATCCGATCCGCGCCAGGCGCCGGCAATGGCACATGCGATCGCAGCGACGGTGTCTGCGTCTCCAGATAGCCCCGCAGCATATATCGCGGTCTGTTTAGGGTCCCCGTCCGCCATAACGAACACTCCAAATGCTGCCGGGATAGATTCTGGTATGGCCAGGCTTGTGCCGATCATTTCGTAAATATCCAACAATCGTTCGCATTCCGTTTTTTGCGAACGCGCGATCTCGACCGCGAGCGTTATCCTTCTGGAAACCGAGGCACCCATCCATCGGTGACCGTAAGAACGTCCAATATCGGCAGCCTGTTTACCTGCCTGGATGATATCTTCCAAGAGTACACCGGGACGAAGAGCAACCGCAATCGCACCCGCCACAGCCGCAGCCCCAGAAATAGCAACATCCGTGTTATGAGTTGGCGTACATGCAATACGTGCGTCTTCCACCGCACCTGGCAGGTCTCCAGGGTGGATCAATCCCACCGGCGAGATGCGCATGGCGGCACCGTTGGTGTCGCCAAAACGCCCCGTCTCGTTCAGATCATCGCCGCGCTTGATTGCCCGCACAGCCCTGGTAGTAGAAGGGCCGACATACGGAACGTTATCACCCCCAATTCGTTCGTACCAATCCACGATTGCCTGAGCTGCGCCTGCTACCGTGACGCCGCCCTCCCGGATGATGGCTTCAGCCAGGGCGAAAGCCTGTTCGGTATCATCGGTCACCTGCCCTGGCATTAAACCCGCGTGGACAGGATGATCCTCTGGCCCTGGGAGAAATTCAGTGATCCAACCACCGTACTTCTCCCATGTATCATTGGGTGTCAGCATGGCGGGCATGGCCCAGGCATCGCCTAACGCCTGCCCGTATAAACCGCCTAAGATTTGATCTTCCATATCAGTCCGCTCCGGCTTCCGCAGCACCAGAGCTTTTCACTTCGCCTTCCTGGAAACGGCGCAAACGTTCGCGCTGCTTGGCTTGGCGGCGTATGCTGTAAATTACCAGGGCCAGGACTGTCGCAACATACGGAATCATCTGCACCCACTGCGGCGGGATTGCCAGCGAACCCAACTGGTTGGAGAGCGCATCTGCGAAACCGAAGATGATCGAGGCAATCGTCGTGCCCCACGGCGTGCGTCCACCCAGGAAAACGGCCGCCAATGCGATAAAGCCGCGCCCATTCGTCATGGCATTCTGGAAAAGAGTCAGGTAAGCCATCGACAGGCTGAGCCCACCCAGTGAAGCGAAGAAGCCGCTCAAAGCGATGGCGATAGTCTTCGTTCTTCGGACATTGATACCCACGGTTTCAGCAGCAACTGGGTTCTCTCCAACAGCCCGTAAGTGAGTGCCCAAAGGCGTTTTATAGAGGAGGATTGAAACCAGCCAGGTAAACAGGAACGCCAGATAGGTAAATAAATTATGTCCGCTAAGTATGGTTCCCAGCCAGGGGATATTCTCAATAAAGGGGATAGTTATGGTAGGCACTGCGCCGCTCGCCAGGGAGGATGTGTTGCCTTTATCACCTGTGAGGATGAACAGTAAAAATATCGTGCCTCCCTGGGCCATTATGTTAAGCGCAATGCCCGCCAGTATGATATCGGTATTCAAATAGAGATGGAACAGCGCCAGCAGCAGCGAGTACAACATGCCAACTACAATTCCAGCCAGCACACCTATCCATACACTACCCGTGTAAGCGCTGAC
>Ga0209013_10004221_pt1 | contig 12651 bp, 11 predicted proteins | sample Cruoilmetagenom2_FD_187291 | JGI IMG/M metagenome (GOLD analysis project Ga0209013, IMG submission 187291) | Oil polluted marine microbial communities from Coal Oil Point, Santa Barbara, California, USA - Sample 2 (SPAdes) (version 2) | ecosystem: Environmental > Aquatic > Marine > Oil seeps ...
AGTTTAGGCTGAAGACTGTTAGGTGCCTTCCGCTGATGGCTTTCAGCAACCCTCCAAACCTCAAACCCCCCAACCCCCATACCCTGCTTTTTCCCCTCGGATCCTTGAACCCTCGAAACCTCGGACCCTTTTGTCACGGCTCCCACGCCGAATCAATACCCCGCGGTTCCGTATTGGCATCGCTTTGATTGATAAAGTTTACCGCCACGTAGTCACCCACCTCCCATATTTTCTGCGATTCCAGATCGCGCTTGAAATAGGGCATGGCGGTTCCGGTGATGCCGTTCATGATCTGGTAGTAAAGAATGCCGCCTGAGATGCCCCTTCCCTTCAAAACGGTAAAATTCAAGGGAGGCGGGTACATCCAGGGTTGTCCCGGTCCCATACCGTCTCCAATGGGTCCGTGGCAGCCGATACAGAAGTTTTGATAGATTTTCTGCCCTCGCTGCAGGCCGGCACGGGTGGTGGGGTATGGGTTCGGTATGTTTCGCCACCCCTCGGGAGTGATATCGGACAGCCATTTGATGTTGATATCAGGTCCGGATTCAAATGCCTTGATGGATTCTTTTTTCCAGTAGTGCTGCCGCTCCATGCGCCTGTCTGCAGCCTTGAATCCCAGGCTCTGCATATAACGGGTCAGTTTCCGGGTACGCTCCATGCCCAGCCACTCGAAGGGCGGCATGATGGAGGCCGGACGGGTGTAGCGCGGATTGATAAAATGAGCCATGTGCCAGTCGTCCGGGTGTTCACCACCTTCCTGGGAGAGGTCCACGCCGGTACGCTGGGACCCCAGCGCGATGGGCTCATCGGCAATATAGTCACCAGGCTGGGCGATTCGGTCTGCACCGTGGCCCCAGTCGATGGAACGAATGGACTGGCTGTGACAATAGACGCAGCCGTTTTCCAGGTAGATCTTACGCCCGGCAACCTCCACAGGTGTCCGTTCACGGAAAATTTCCGAGGGCTCTGTAACGCGCGTGGAATAGGGCCAATAAACCATCGTCAGGGTGATGGCTGCCAATAGCGATAGAATACCGACTATGATGACTGTAGGCGTCATCTTCATGTTGAAGCTCCACGATTGAAATATAGAGATCGAACCACGTTGTATAATCCAAGATAGGCCCCGATCACAATCAGTGTTCCCAGGGACGCTCTTAAAATATAATAGGGTTGAATTTCAGGCAGCGTCCGGTAGAGGGTTTCACCATTATACCAGGCATTGCCCTGAATGAGACCTGCGGTGGTGAGCACCACAAAAAAGCCGGTTATCCCGATCAAGATAAGCCAGTATTGCAGATCTGCCAGGAATTCGCTGTAAAGTGGTTTGCCGGTCAATCTTGGCAGGATGAAATAAATACCCCCCAGGGCTGTTATGCCGGCAAACCCGAGCACACCGATATGTGCATGACCCACGACCCAGTTGTTAAAATGGGTGATCCGCTGGACATGTGGCAGCGCCATCATGGATCCTTGTATATTAACCATAAAATAATAGATCGTACCTGTGAATACGAATTTGGCCCCGATATCGGCGTGAATATCCCCCAGTTTCCCTTTAACGGTATACCAGAGATTGATCAGGACAATCATCACCGGAATCACCATGGCGACGCTGTCCACAATGGAGATGGTTTTCAACCAGGTGGGTACCGGGACCTGGAGCAGGTGATGGGTACCTACATGGGTGTAGACAATGATGAGCGACCAGAACCCCACCAGGGACATGGTGTGACTGTAAAGAGGGCTGCGGGTGGCGATGGGTAACACATAATAGGCAACTCCCAGCGCCATGGGCGACAGCAGAAGACCAAAGACGTTGTGACCGTAAAACCACAACAGAATCGCATCGGGAATACCCATCAAGGCCCCTGTGTCCGGTTTCCAGATAACATTGCCGAGACAATAAGTGCAGGCTGTGAGGATAACGGCCGACATGGCATACCAGATGGAAACATACAGAATCGGTTCCCGGCGATTGCGAATGGTCATGAGCAGGTTGACTGCTACCAGTACGAAGGAGATGACCATCATGATGTCCACCAACCAGGGCAGCTCTGCATATTCCCGGCCCTGGGTATGTCCCAGAGATATTCCGATCATGCCGGCAGTCACCGTGATGTTCCAGAAGATGGCGGATAAAATCCCCAGTTTTTGGCTATAGAGTTCGGTGCGCAGCATCCGGGGTATATAGTAGAAAGCCACCGCCAAAAGGCCGGGGGTCACGAATCCAAACAGCACGGCATTGATGTGCATGGGCCGCATGCGTCCGAAGTGGATATATTCGATGTTGGCCATGAAATCGGGTGCCATCAGGTACCCTGCGGCGATAAGACCGAAGGTTGTAGCCACGGCAAACCAGGAAGCAGACGTCAGTGTAAAGGCTTTGGCTGTCTGGTTCTGATAGGTTTTAATATCAGCTTCTTTGTTAGACACACTCACTCCTTCGATTAACTGTGACATGCCAGCCAGCAGTCCACATTGGCACCTCTTTGCTGGTGGCATTCGAGACACTTGCCCATACGCCAGTTTTTAGCCGGCAGGCGGTGTTGATTTTCCACCAGACCGTGACACTCTCGGCAGGCCACTTTTTTGTTGATGTGCCGTTGGTGGTTGAAGAGAACGTGCTCGGCAACGTAGTTGACTTTTTCCCATGGTGTGGGGCTCCCGGTATTAAAATAGCGGTGTTCCTCCCGTATCCATGGATGCTCGGCAATGATGTAGTTATGGCAGTGCAGACACTTTTCCACCGGTGGAATACCCGGAAAATTGGAGTAGGCCACATAGGGGTGGCAGTACTGACATTGTATCTGCTTGATGCCAACGTGAACATTGTGGCTGAAAGGTATGGGTTGCTCAGGTCCCATTGCATCGGAAGATATTCCATAGAATATAAACAGGAAGCCGGCCGTGAAAAGCAACGTAAATACGGATAACAGAATGGCTGTCTTGTTTTTACTCAAGCTTCTGTCCTCTCAATTCCGGATAGTTCCGGAAAGACCCTGAAGAAAAAACCGATGGCCAGGGCCATGAGACCGAAAAAGCCCAGAGAAATCAATCCGTCTGAAAAGCCCAGTGAAATGGATGATGCACCGTGGCTCAATGCCGGGCCCAGGAGAAGGAGGTGCTCGAACCAGATCCCGGTAATGACAATGGTGCATATGACGGCCATGAAAACGGGCTGTGTCTTCACATTTTTATTTAGCAGGATGAAAAAAGGGCCCACGAAACAGGTCAGAAAAACCATCCATGCCAGCTTGTTCCAGGGCGCCAGCATGGTACGGGCAATCACATAATAGGTTTCTTCGGGAATATTGCCATAGTAGATGACCAGCAGCTGGACATAAAAGAAATCAGCCCATAAAAGACAGAAGCCGAAAAACAGCTTGCCGATGTCATGGAAATGGTCGGATGTTAATGGGGATCTTTCACCGTTGCGGGTATGCATAATCGCCGCAAGAATGATTAACCCTCCCAGTCCTACAAAAAAGGCTTTAACAAAATGGTATGCGCCAAAAAGGGTGGAGATCCAGTGCGGATCCATGCTCATGACAAGATCGAATCCCATAAGACTTAAAACAAGTGCAAATGCCAGAATATAGAGCCCACCCCAGATCGTCATTTTCTGGCGTATTTTTTCCGATGACAGCTGTTTTTGCTGCCAGAGCCTGAAAATGGCCTGACGGAATTTACCCTCAGGTTCATGATTGCCGAGCTTGAGCTGCAACGCATAATACAGGAACCCGAAACCCAGGAGATACAGAACAAGGAGACCGATGCCGTCCCGGGCAAAGAGAAACGGAATATTGAGCCAGACTTCTTTGCCGTGCAGATCCTCATGGATCCATGGGAAAATATGGTTTTTGCCAATGAATAGAATCAGAAAGAGCACGAAGGAAATCGGGAAAAAGGAGGCAAAAGATTCTGAAAGCCCCGATAGGGGACCGCTCCAGCGTGCTTTGGTCATGTGCATGACCGCCGAGAACAACAATGCTCCCTGGGCAATTGCCGACCAGAGTAGGAAATTGATCAGATAGGCCTGCCAGGCCCTTTCCGGGTGATGGCCGGCCAGTTCCCACAGAAATATCACCGCTCCCAAAACGAAAAGGGCGCTGAATACCCAGAACACAGGGGTTTTTCTTGTGGCAATATGTCGGGTTATGTTGGCTGTCATCATATTAGTTGAGAAAAATGGTTCAAGGGGTCAAGGATTCAAGGGTCCAAGTGTTTGTTTTCAAGGGATATGATCATTGCTTTCAACAATTTCTCGATTTCTCCGATTTCCTCTCTTAATTCCTGAAACCTCCCATTTTCCGTATTATCCAAGTCGCCAGATATCATTGTTTGGGTTTCCAATTCACAGAATTGATCCATGTTAGCATCTCACTTGAACCCTGGACCCCTGGAATCCTCGAACCCTTCATTTAAATCAACTCCTTTGGAGATGATTTAAATGATTTTACTTCCGCCCCACGTTTCCTGAAGAAATCTTCCAAACCATCTTTCTGATGGGCTTCGCAGGTGGCCAGAACACCAAAATGCTCCCCGGAACAACGCGGATCGTAATACTTCAGCCAACCAGAATTAGGCATTCGCATCTGGGTGAGAAGCCCAATTACGTTTCCGAACACGGCAAATAGAATCGTTGCTTCAAAACCCACTATCACAAAGGGTATAATGGCCATGATGGGTTTGCCACTGACGATCAGATCCCAGCGCGTCGCGGTGAAAGCAGCCAGACCAAATCCGCTAAAAAATCCGATAATTCCGCCGCAGAGGGTAAACCAGCCCACCTTGCTTTTCTTCAAATTCAGGGCCTGCATGATTTTGTGGCTCGGGATAGGGGTGTTGACGCGAATAAATTCATAAGGGGATGTCTTCAACGCCTCTACTGCCGAAATCACATGCTCTTCGTTTTTAAAAAGTCCCATGATATGTCGTTCATGCGGCATGGTCATGGCCTCCTTCGAGGGTCTCTTTCATCTCGGTCATGGAAACAGAGGGCAAGTGTTTTGCAAATAACATGAACAAGAAGAAAAAGAGGCAGAACGTACCAAACATGATGCCGAATTCAATCATGGTGGGTCTGTAGAGTCCCCAGGCGTGGGGCGCAAACCCGTGGGCAACCCCGCCCACGATTATGACGAACCGTTCCCACCACATGCCGAAATTTATGATGAGGGAGATGATAAAAAGCGATATAATGGTAGTGCGAATTTTTTTAAATAAAAAGAGGAGCGGGGCCAGTGTATTGCAGAGAACCATGAAGTAAAAGCCCCAGCGGTAATCGCCCAGTGCCCGCCAGCGGAACTGTTCCATTTCAACAGTGTTGTGGCTGTACCAGGCCAGAAAATATTCGGTTCCGTAGGCCAGGCCGACAATCAAACCGGTGAGAACGATGGTCTTGGCTACATTTTGCAGGACCTCCATGGTAATGATGTCCTCGTATTTGAACAATTTTCGCAAGGGGATCATCAGCGTCAGGACCATGGCCAGACCGGAATGGATAGCGCCGGCTACAAAGTAGGGCGCAAAAATGGTTGTGTGCCATCCGGGAACGATACCCAGGGCAAAATCCCAGGAAACGACGCTGTGGACGGAGATGACCAAGGGGGTTGCCAGTGCTGCGAAAAAGAGATATCCGCGGGTGAAATGACGCCACTGTTCGTGAGCCCCTGTCCAGCCAAATGAGAGAAATGTAAATATCTTGTGGCGGGTTCCCGTGGACCGGTCCCGCACGGCTGCCAGGTCCGGCAACATGCCCGTGTACCAGAACAGGGAGCTCACGGTGAGATAGGTGCTGATGGCTATCACGTCAAACATAAGCGGTGAAAGGAAATTGGGCCACAAAAGTCTCTGGTTTGGTATGGGAAGCATGTAATACACCTGCCATACACGACCCAGATGGATAAATGGAAACAATCCTGCGACGCAGACCGCAAAGACCGTCATGGTTTCCGCTGCCCGGGCTATGGGATTGCGCCAACCGGCCCTGAAGAGATGCAGAATGGCGGAGATCAACGTGCCCGAGTGGGCGATTCCCACCCAGAAGACAAAGTTGATCAGGTAGGTCCCCCAGGCCACCGGGTTGTTTTGCCCTCCCACCCCGATACCGACAAAAATCTGGTACGTCCAGCAGGCCGCTCCAATCAGGACACCTATAAACAGCAACACCAGGATGCCCCAGTAGGTCCATTTCGGGGGCGTTAGCGTGTCCAGAATGGTTTGATCGATTTTTGCGTAGGTTAGCTGGGTCATATTTCCTGGATCACCTTTTTCAAATAGATCACAGCCGGTTTGGTATTGAGGTACCCCAGGGCTTGATAAGCACGGGGATTTTCGGTCAGTTTCCGAACGTGGCTGGTTTTGTCCATCAGATTTCCAAAGACAAGGGCATTGGTGGGACAGGTCTGTACACAGGCCGGTGCCACTTCATCGTCCCGGATCAACCGGTTTTCATTTTTGGCGATGTTATGGGCGGCCTTGATGCGCTGGATACAGAAGGAGCATTTTTCCATGACACCCTTGCTGCGGACGGTGACATCCGGGTTGAGCTGGAGGTTCATGGGTTTGGGCCATTTCCAGGTAAACCAGTTGAACCGGCGCACCTTGTAGGGGCAGTTCTGAACACAGTAGCGAGTTCCGATGCAGCGGTTGTAAATCTGGTTGTTCAAGCCCTCCTTGGAATGGTGAGGGGCATACACCGGGCAGACCGACTCGCACGGGGCGTTGTCACAGTGCTGGCACATCATGGGCAGAAAGGCCACCCTTTCCATCTGGTCTGATACATGGTAGCGCTCGACACTCATCCAGGCCATCTCACGGCCTTGCAGAATCCGCTTTTCTCCCACAATCCCGATATTGTTTTCAGCGTAACAGGCTGTAGAACAGGCGCCGCAGCCGATGCATTTGTCCAGATCCACCACCATTCCCCAGCGATAGGTATCGTGGTCATGGGGGGGGAAAACATCGCGTTTCGGGTCGTAACCTTCGGGCAACGGGAGTGTGAGGGGAAAATTCCCCATGGTGAGGCCGGATCTGGGGGTTGTTTTTTTGTTCTGCAATTCCGCCAGTGTGATGGAGAGGGCCAGCGTTCGCCCATGCTGTGTCAGGCTGCCGGCGGTGCCGGCCAGTTTCATGGTACGGCCTGTTTTGCGAATTTTGATGTCGGTTGAATTGAAGTCGGTGCCGCCGGAATCTTTGTGAGCCATTGGGGAGAGCAACTGAAGAGGGTTCAATCCCGACGATTCAGTCTCGTTGTCAAAGGCCTGGTGACCCTGTCCGATGTTCATGGTCAGGAGCCCCGGTACTACCAGTTCGGACAGAAGCACCGGTGCTTCCAAACTGCCGAATTTGGATTCAATGCCAACGATGTCTTCCTGTTCGATGTTGTTGGCACGGGCAGTTCCAGGATGCATGACCACCGGTGTCTGCCAGGCAATCCGGTATAGAGGATCAGGGATTTCACAGAGCCAGGGTCTGTTGGCACCCCGTCCATCAAAAAAGCGGATGGAGGGCGTGGCCGTAAATGTCAGTTCCGATGGTTTAGATTCAACCTGTCCGGCCAGGAGTTTTATGATGGCATCTGTCTCGGGTGGTTGCCGCGAGTTCACCGGGTCATCCGGCAGGTCGAATTTGCCACCCTGCTGAAGGGTTTTCACCCATTTGAGCTCATCGCTGATACCATGGGCATCGGCTAACATGTAAACCAGGTAATCCTTATACGTTTTGACCGGATACGTTTTGACCGGGGACTCGGGTGAAAAACAGGCTTTCGATATCACATCACCCAGGTGAGGGGCATGGGTCAGTTTCCCCATGGCCGGCTGGAGAGTGGATACCAGACCTGTTTTGCCGCCGTATTCATCCCAGGTCTCGAGGGGCATGCGGACAGGCAGGATCAGGTCGGCCAATGCAGCGGTTTCATCCATGAAGTTGCTGAAACAGACGACAAAGAGATCAGGCCTTTCAAGGGCTTCCTTCACGGTATTATCGGACGACATGCTGAAAACGGGATTGGTATTGTTGATCAACAGCAGTTCGACCTTGTCCGTGTTGAGCGTATTGAAGAATTTCAGGACATCCGATCGCCTGGCTGCCATTTCGACCCGATGGCGTCGAGTGAAGTCCAGCCGATGAAGTTCCGGATCCAGAAGAAGATTGAGCAGATTGACAGCAACATGGGTCAGAAATCCATTAGAGTCGGATGCGCCGGTGCCTGGCCCGAGTACGAGCGGCCGGCGTGCACGCATGAGGCGGTCCACCAGCTTGTCATAGGTGGTTGGTGATATCCCGGAATTCTGTAGAAGGTGATCCCGAGTAAAGGCGGCCAAAGCTGTTGTTAATGTCTGCTGAAGTGTGGCGGAAAGTTCTCGGCCCTTATCGGCAGATAGGGCGTGTTTTACCAGCGCGAGGGCCATGAGGCTTTCGCTTCCGGGATTGCAGGCAACCCAGCGATCGGCATTGGCACCGGTCAGGGATTGAACGGGATTGACGTGATAAAACACATTTTTAGTGCTGGTTTGGAGCGCGTGCATGGCTTTGAATTTCCATGCGTACTCCACCGGAGACAGCCAGGTTTCCAGAAAATCGGCGCCAAAAGAGACCAGAAGGTCAGCCTGATCTATGTGGTAAGAGGCCAGGCCGTCGAGGCCGAATACCAGCTTATTGGCGGTCTTCAAAGATTCATAGGCATAGGATTCGAACACGAGAGGTGGTGGACTGCTCAGGTCCTGCAACGCGTCGGTGAGCAACTGCATGAGGCTTTGACCGACTGTTTCCGTGAGTAGGCGTGCCCGATTCGATCCTGTGCGGGCAGCGGCCGTCCGTGAATTCAAGAGGGATGTTGCTTCAGAAAATGAGAGGGCTTGAAACCGGCCATTTTTTTTGAACAGAGGCGCCTTGAGCCGGTTGGGGTGGTAGACCCCCTGAAGAGCGGCCTGGCCCCGCATGCAGAGCCTGCCTTTGTTGATGGGGTGCAGCGGGTTGCCTTCCAATTTGATGATCCGACCTTCACGGTTTTTCGCCAGGATGCCGCATCCGGCGGGGCACTCGCGGCACGTGGAAGCATACCAGCCGGCTTTTCCCGTAACCATGTCTCCGGGAGCCCGTACCAGGGAGAAGAGTTTCTTATCGCTCTCGGAGGTACAAGAAGAAGCAAAGGACAGGCTTCCCATGCCGGCTATTTTCAGAAAGGTCCGACGATCCATGTCAACAGATACTCCGATGAAGTTTCGTAAGTTTGATTTATTGATTTGAGGGACCGGCAGTCAAAAATGAATCCATTATATGATTGGATGATTTTTAACTGGAAACACATTTTATGTAACATTGTGACAGCTGAACTTGTATTTGAATACGTATCCGAGGTGTGGGGGGATGTCAATTCCTTTTCCTGCGGTAGCGGGTGTCAATGGTCAGGATACAAATGCCGGTGAAAAAATACTTGACACATGGCGGTTACGAAAATATAGGATAAATAATATAATATATATCCGAATAAATTCGTTTTACGAATTTATCAAGGAGTTAGAATGCGCCTGACAAAAGCAGGGGAATATGCCATACGATGTGCATTGTTTATTTCGTATCAGGGAATGGGAGTTGTCGTCAGCAAAAAAGAAATCGCCCGCTGCATGGATATCCCGGCTCAGTTTCTCGGTAAAATTGCCCAGCAACTTGCCAGGGCAGGGATCATAGAGATCGTTCAGGGGTCAAAAGGGGGTTACCGGCTGCTGGTTCCTTCGGAAAAATTGACCATGCTGGATGTGGTGGAAGCGGTTATCGGTGAAATTTATCTCAATGACTGTGTCGTCCGGCCGGAATCATGCAGCCGGATATCCGCCTGCTCTATCCACCGGGTCTGGGAAACGGCCAGGGACCAACTTAGGGAAACTCTCAGACAGGCCAACTTCAAAGGCATCCTGGCCGACAAAAGTTGTACCATTGATCTGATGGAAGCCATGAAACAGTAGTATAATCAGGAGGAAGCATATGGATTTAGTCACCCTGTCACGATTGCAATTTGCATCCACAATTATGTTCCATTTCCTTTTTGTCCCGTTGACGCTGGGGCTGTCAATCATTATCGCCTATATGGAAACCCGGTATGTCCAGACCGGGGATGAAACCTATCTAAACATGACCAAATTCTGGGCCAAACTGTTTTTGATCAATTTTGCCGTGGGCGTGGTCACCGGTATCACGCAGGAGTTCCAGTTCGGAACCAACTGGTCTCGCTATTCAGCCTATGTGGGAGATGTATTCGGTTCCCTTCTGGCCATTGAAGCCACAGCCACTTTTTTTCTGGAGTCCACTTTTATCGGTGTCTGGATTTTCGGCTGGAACAAGCTTTCCAAAAAAGCCCATGCAGGGGTCATGTGGCTGGTAGCCATCGGGTCCAACCTTTCCGCGGTATGGATACTCATCGCCAATGCCTGGATGCAGAGCCCGGTGGGTTTCACCCTCCGAAACGGCAGGGCGGAAATGGTGGATTTTGGCGCGGTGATTTCGCAACCGTTCGCCGTCTATAAAATCGTTCACACTATTAGCTCTGCCCTGGTTCTGGCGAGCTTCTTCATCATGGGCATCAGTGCCTATCATTTGTTGAAAAACCGCCACAAGGATTTTTTTACCAAGTCGTTTAGAACCGGTCTGGGTTTTGGTCTCATATTTTCTCTGGTTGTTTTTATCGTGGGAGATATGAACGGCGTGATGGTGGCTGAAAAACAACCTGCCAAACTGGCGGCCATGGAGTCTTTATGGGAAACAACCGATATGGCACCGGTTTATATGTTTGCCTGGCCGGATCCGGAAAATGAGAAAAACGCCGTTGAATTCGGCGCCATACCCGGTTTGCTTAGCTTTTTGGTCAAGCACGACATCAACGCAGTGGTTCCGGGCCTCAAGGATTTTCCCAAAGATGAACGACCCCCGGTACTGGTTACCTCTTTTTCGTTCAAAGGAATGGTGGGCCTGGGAACGATTTTTATCCTCCTGACGGTTTACGGCTGGTTCAAGAGAAAGAAGCTGCTTGAAAACCCGCTGTATCTGAAAATAATGATATTGGCTATTCCACTGCCCTATCTGGCCATCCAGCTCGGATGGATAGTGGCAGAAATCGGCCGTCAGCCATGGCTTGTTTACGGTGTGTTCAAAACCGCCGACGGTGCTTCTCCTGTTGCGGTTTCCCAGGTGGCCATTTCTCTGGTGGCCTTTTTTCTGCTATACAGTGTTCTGGGTGCTGCCGGGTTCTATCTGATGTTTCAGAAAGCAAAAAAAGGACCGGATCTGGCTTCTGAATAACGAGATCTTAATGTCGGATTCGGCAAAGCTCAAGCGGTTACGCGGTTTTTTAGATAACATGGGAGGATAAAATGGTTTTACAATCAATATGGTTTTTTCTTTGGGGTCTTCTATGGGCACTTTATTTTATGACGGATGGTTTCGACCTGGGTATCGGCACGCTATATCCGATTCTGGGGAAAACCGATGAAGACAAAAAAACGATGATCAATGCCATGGGCCCTTTGTGGGATGGCAACGAGGTCTGGCTGCTCACTGCAGGCGGTGTGACGTTTGCCGCATTCCCCCTGGTGTACGCGGTGATGTTCTCGTCCCTTTACACCGCCTTGATGCTGATCCTGTTTGCTTTGATCATTCGTGGCGTTTCTTTTGAGTTTCGCAATAAAATCAATCATCCCGTATGGGTTAAGGTCTGGGACACCTGCATCTTCATCGGCAGTATTGTTCCGGCCATTCTTTTCGGGGTGGCATTTGCCAATATATTTCAGGGAATCCCCATTGACGGCGAGGGGGTTTACCAGGGGACGTTGTTTACCCTGTTGAATCCTTATGGTCTGTTGGGCGGTGTGTTGTTTCTGCTGCTTTTTGTGCAGCATGGTGCCAACTGGATTATTATCAGGAGTGAAGGGGAGTTACACGACCGTGCGGTCAAGATCGCAAAGGGCATTTGGCCGGCCTTGCTGGCGGTTGCCGTGATTTTTCTTGTGGCCTCCTGGTTTGCCACACCACTCTACCAGAATTATCTTACCCGTCCCATACTGTTTGTTGTGATTATCGTCACAGTTGTCGCCCTGCTGTGTGTTCGCCTATTTCTGAATCAGGAGAACGGGTTCAAAGCCTGGTTCGCTTCTGCCCTGACCATTGTCGGGGCAACCTTTTTCGGTGTGATCGGACTCTATCCAAACCTGTTTCCGTCCAGCATCAATCCGGATTACAGTCTTTCTGCCTACAATGCCTCTTCCAGCCCGCTGACCCTGAAGGTTATGCTGGTGGTGGTGATCCTCATTGTTCCGCTGGTACTTGCATATCAGATCTGGACCTACAATCTGTTTAAGGACAAAGTAAAGCCGGAGGACTTTGTGTATTAAAAGAGAAAGGGTTGGAGGGTTGTAGGAGTAGATCAGAGGGTTGGAGGGTTGGAGGAGATAACGCAATATTTTGAGGGCTTGATACAGTTGTGATAAACCATAAGTGTTTTATCCATCGTTCATATTACGGTGCGGATGCCATATAATATCCCATGAATTTTCAAGCAGATCCATTGCGGCTTCTCGTCGCGGTCACGATGAAGCCTGCGAGTTCAGCTTCCAGGTCTGACGCAGAAGCGTCGTTGGCGGCTCTTTGCCC
>Ga0209013_10004222_pt1 | contig 12647 bp, 10 predicted proteins | sample Cruoilmetagenom2_FD_187291 | JGI IMG/M metagenome (GOLD analysis project Ga0209013, IMG submission 187291) | Oil polluted marine microbial communities from Coal Oil Point, Santa Barbara, California, USA - Sample 2 (SPAdes) (version 2) | ecosystem: Environmental > Aquatic > Marine > Oil seeps ...
AATATTAAATACTTCGTGAAAAATTATATATGCTGGAGACGTTTATTGTATTTAGATAGATCAAATTAACATCTGAAAATGAAAGGGATATTGAATGAAATTAAAATCTTATAATGATGGTTAGAGTCATTCATTGATTGAAGTCTTGAATGAATTTTGTCCCAAGGCCCTGATTCTCATATGATTTTTATAATATGAGGGGCTTGAAATATTTAAATTATGTGGATTAATGATTTCTTAATTGATTAATTATTCCGACAAAGATTTGAATTTATGATGTTGAAAGCGCAACATTCAAATCCGTGAAATCTGTGTATGTAAATTAATCACTCATTTAAGTTCCATCTGATCTTCCAAACATATAATCAACCAATGCCTCCCTCCAATGTCGCATCGGAACAGTCTTCGTATTAACAAGCACTGAATATTCCGGGCGCTTTGCCTTCCTCAGAAACTCATCACTCGAACATGGAACAGCATTGCCAATAACTGCTGATGCAAACTCATACCACGAACATATCCCCTCATTGGTGATGTGATACACCCCCGGCGCAAGCCCGATGATTGCAGCAGTTTTTCGTGCAAGGTCCGCAGTATAAGTTGGTTTACCAAATTGGTCATCCACCACACTGACAGTATGCATCTCTCCTGACAATTTCAGCATAGTATTAACAAAATTCCTTCCGTGATGTCCAAACAACCAGGAAGTCCGTATGATCCGGTACTCGTCCATATTCTCAATAATATTCCTCTCACCAAGCAACTTTGACTCACCATAAACATTAATAGGATCCGTAATGTCAGATTCCACGTATTCCTTTTTGGAACCGGCAAACACATAATCCGTGCTGAAATGCACAAGTTTTGCTCCAACCAGAAAACAGCCCTGCGCTATATAACCCGGTGCCTTCCCATTTATATCGAATGCAAGTTCCTTATTATCCTCACAACCATCCACGTCAGTGTAAGCCGCTGCATTGATCACGATATCAGGATCGATTGTCGTGATAGTTTCAAGAACCAATTCTCTGTCAGTAATGTCAATATCACTATGGTTCAACGCAACAGCATCAGGAAAAACACTACAAAGGTCCATGGCAAGCATCCCACCGGCGCCGAAAATTAGTGTTTTAATTTCTCCCACCACCATCGATTATCGACATACCACTTAGCAGTTTCCTTAATTCCATCATTGAAATCGTATTCTGGCGCCCAGCCCATTTCCATTAACTTGGAAAAATCAAGCGAATACCTTAGATCATGCCCCAGACGGTCTTCAACATATATGATCATTGAATCATTCTTGCCAAGAATCTCAAGAAGTTTTTGTGTAATCTCAAGGTTTGTTTTCTCAGCCCCACAACCGACATTGTAAATTTCACCAATACTACCATTATGTAATACAAAATCAATAGCCTTACAGTGGTCAAGCACATGGATCCAATCGCGTACATTCTGACCAGTTCCGTAAACTGGAACTTTTTTATTATCAACAAGATTTGTCACGAACAACGGAATCAATTTCTCAGGATATTGATACGGTCCAAAATTATTGGTACATCTGGTAATGATCATAGGAAGATTATGAGTTATGTGATACGACTGCGCAAGCAGATCGGACCCTGCCTTGCTCGAAGAATACGGACTCGAAGGCGTCAGTATATCAGTTTCCTTAGAAGAACCATTAAGAATGCTCCCATAAACCTCATCAGTAGAAATATGTACAAACCTCATGATATTGTATTTCAATGCGCTTTCAAGAAGAGTATGAGTCCCCAGAACATTCGTCCTGACAAAAATAGAACCATCTTCAATTGAGCGATCAACATGGCTCTCGGCTGCAAAATGAACAACATGATCAACCCTTTGCATAACTTTGCTGACAACATCGGGATCGCAGATATCGCCGCAAACAAATGAATAATTCGGGTTATTCTCAACATCTTCCAGGTTATCTGGATTACCAGCATACGTCAATTTATCAAGATTGATTATTTTATAATCCGGGTACTTACCCAGCATATGCCTGATAAAGTTACTCCCAATAAAACCAGACCCACCAGTGACTAAGAGATTCTTCATTTTTTCACCATACCTGCTGATCATCCATGTTTTAAACCGGGAGCAAGTCCCCAATCATACGGGATCTCATTTGTGTCAGGAGGCAAACGAAATTCATCCGGCTCATCATAGTTATATGGCAGTGTGGGAATGCTTAAAAAATACGCTATTTCTGTTCCAATCGCCTTGAAACCATGATACACACCTGGTGGAACGCTAATCAATATCGGATTTTTCTCACCAACAAACAATTCCATCAGTTTTTGATATGTTAGTGAATCCTCCCGCGCATCATACAATGCCACTTTCATCATCCCATGCAAACATGTGAAATTGTCAGTCTGTTTTTTGTGATAATGCCACCCTTTGACAACTCCCGGATATGCAGTGGTCACATATACCTGTCCAAATTGTTGAAAATTTTCGTCATCACATCGCAAGATTTCCATAAGCCATCCCCGTTCATCTGTAACTACTTTAAGATCTTTGATAACAACACCATCTATATTACTCATATTTTTCACCATTATTCTATCTATCAAGGCCCCATTTATCTTTATATTCAATACATTTATATTGGTCTTTTCTAGATAATAGATTACAACAATATAATCCGTGAAATCTGTGTAATCCGTGTCTAAGATATATTTTCCAGACAAAAATTTCACATATTTTGGCATTATGTAGATAATCAATATAATCCAATATTTTCAATAAATGCTCTTGAATTATTTAGTATTGTCTACCAATTGTTCGGAGGCATTGGAATATCAGACCATGTTTTAATATATTTATTAATTTCATCTTCAGCCACCAAGCAAACGGATCTTTTTTCCAGTATTTTTGAGATCCCTTTAATTGCATCAATTTTAGATCTTATGATCGTGCCACCATGACCTTTCAAGATATAATATGGTATCACCACAAGATTTCTACCAACAATCCATGGCAATGATGTTATCAACAGCCGTGTCGGATAATTTTTAACACAATTCCATATTATGTTTCGATTTCCGTAATAAACCGTATAGTCACTTACATAACCTGCAGTACCCCCGTGAACATGATATACTACAGCTTTTGGAACATAAAAACACTTCCAACCCCGAAGTCTGCCCCTAAATGCAAGATCGACATCTTCCATATACGCATAAAAATCTTCATCAAATAATCCAATTTCCCCTAACATGGATTTCCGGTACATCGCAGCACCCGCACATGGTCCGAAAACTTCGCTGGTGGATTCATACTGGCCATTATCACGCTCAAACATACCTCTATCCCAACATGCCCCGCTCCTGGAAATGCAGATACCTGTCGAGTTTATAAACTCCACATTTTTCATAAAAAGCATCTTTGATGCACACATTCCTATATTTAGATCAGAATTAATAGCATCAACAAGTTCTTTCACCCATCTTGAACTAACTTTTGTATCATTGTTCAGTGTTGCTATCAATTCGCCTTTTGCGGCTTTGATCCCAACATTATTGCCTTTTGAAAAACCTAAATTTTCATCATTGGCGATTATCTTAATTGAAGGGAAATTTGTCCTAACATATTCGTAAGACCCATCGCTTGAACCATTGTCAACAAAAATGATTTCAATAGTAGGATATGTCTGTGCCAATAAGGAGGATAAACATTCATCCAAATAAGCCATCCCATTATAATTCACAATTATAACTGAAACTAAAGGATTTTTTTTATTCATATTTATGTCCATTAATATTTAGCATCGAACCCAATTTCATTAATCATATCATTCAAAAACCGACCCACATCAAATTTCCTTGCCTGTTCAATACATTTATCTTTGAATCTAGAAGGATCTCTGGAAATTAACTGCACAGCATCTACAATCTCATTTACATCTGCATTTACTAGATAGCCGGTTGAACCATTGATGACAGTTTCCATACAACCACCTTCATTCATACCAACCACTGCCTTTCCTGATGCCATTGCTTCAACAGGGGCCATACCAAAATCTTCTAAAATAGATGTTATTATAAATCCTTTGCAGCGAGCATAGAGATTTATTAATTCTTTTTCAGTTATAGTACCAAGCAAAATAACATTCTCAGACAAATTATTCTGTATATTGGAAGCATATGGGGATGCATGATCACCTTTGGCATACCCACCTACGATTAATAGTCGTTCATGGGGCAACTTCCTAAAAGCTTCGATTTGTAATTCTACACGCTTTTCTGGATATAGCCGATTAACAGATAGCCAGAAATCCCCATAACCTTCAAATCGGAAGATCGAAATGTCAATTGGTGGATAGATTATCGTAGACTTACGATCCAAATAGTTTTTCATTCGTTTTTGTGTGCTTGCAGAATTCGCAATAATTTTACAAACGTGGGCCAAATAATATTCATATATTCTTCGATAAAATATCACCCAAATTCTAAACAGAATAGATTTAAAAAAAGACTGACGCTGTAAAAAAACATCATACAAATCATAGAAAGGACGAATTGGTGCTGACTGACAATATAAGAGATTCGGCCCATGCCTCTTCGCAGCAAAATGCGCCCAGTTCCCCGAAAAAATAAAAAAATCATACTCTTTCGAAAAATCACACATCGCAAACCTAAAAGAAGCAGATATCTGCTTAAGCGGCGGCAACTTCACAGTACTCCCAAGACTAATAATATTCACATCCCCAAACCCCATCTTTGCGATAGAATCCGCATCCACATCAGTAGTAATAACATCGGCACCAAGCCCACGCGCAAGCGTCAGTACCAGCTTCTCGCCGCCGCCAATAGCACCGATATAATCATGGAATATCGCAATTCTCATACCAGTCCCTCATACACCATTCTCAACTCTGCAACGATCCCATCCCAGCCATATCCCTGCGCCCGCTCCTTAGCACCAGTCGACATCTTTTCATGATATCCAGCATCCTCCAGCAACGCCAACACAGCACCGGCAACCGCAGGCGCGTCCAGTTCCACAACAGACCCGCACGTCCCATCAACCAAACCAGCCGCAGCATTGCGCACTTCAGCAACCGTAACCACAGGCACGCCGCACGCAAACGCCTCCACCACCACAATCCCGAATCCCTCACGGCTTGAGGGCAACACCAGTACCTTAGAAGATTTCATGCGAGCGATCATCTCATCATACTCCATGAAGCCAGAAAACCTGACATTGCCTTTATCCAGTAGTTCACAGGATGCAGCAAGTTCCACAAGTTGCTCCTTCTCAGGACCGGTACCAATGATACAGCACTTAACATCAGGTATATCCTTTTGAACCAGAGTTACAGCCTCCAGCAGTACATCCACATTCTTCTCCCTGATCAGCCGTCCCACGAACATCACGTCGCAGTCCTCATCTGATGGCGCTACTGTAGATATCATTTCCTGGTCCACACCATTTGGAACAATACAGATCCTATTGCCATCCAGGCCGAGCGATTGCAGGTCCTTCTTCGTCATATTTGACACTGCAACAACATTAGACGACAAAACCAAAACCAGTCGCTCCACTAATTTACCAAAAAACCCCAATCGCCCCATATATTCATACCAGTGATCACCCCAGACTTCATGCCATGTAAAGACCACGGGCGTACTCAGTAAGACAGATACAAACTTCACACTAAAGCATGAAAAGTATGGAAACACACTTACATCAATAACATCAAACTTTTCCTTGAACAAGTGCCACACCAGCTTTTGTGAAAACACCAGTGCCTCCTGGATAGAGCGCCTGCCGTTAACATACAGTTCCTGCGCTTTGCACACACCGTGCAACATCATACCATCATACTCAATAACGTCCTCACCATCCCACCATTTAATTCCAAAAAGGTGAACCTCATCGCCGCCTGCGGCAAGACGTGTTCCAATTTCATATATCCGCTTCTCTGCCCCGCCCTTTATCCATGGATACACGGCATCATATACAAATGCAATCTTCAACTCGATTCACCAATCAGTGTCAATATCCAGCATAAGTACACTTAAGAATATCGACATGAAAATCATCTGCAACCCAATTGCTCCGAAAACCATCGCCATTATGGCAAATTCGATCTCAGAAATTGAACCATATCCTGACTTTATCCACGTAGACACTACACTGGCTCCAAGAAACAGACCTATTGTTACAACGCCCCCTCCGACCACCAATTCCTTTTCAAGGGAATGGTAGTCAAGAAATTTATTGACCCACTTCTCCTCACGTTTGTATATACCATGAACAAAACCATATACCTTCATATAAACCCCTGTAGTTAATATCTGGCTCCCTATAACAAGAAGCATACTGCCTAAAATTAACGAATGAAGCCGATTCTCAACCACGTCTCCTTTGAACATGATCGTTGCCGTTAAAAACAATCCGAGAAGAAATACAAAAGCGCCAGGCACAAAAAGAAACGGCATAGGTCGATACAGCATCATAAAACGTAGGTGCCGCCAACCATCCTGGAAAGATCTCAACTTTGACGGGGCCTCCCTCACATAATAAGTAATTGGAACTTCTTTGATCCTTAAATTTTTATCAACCGCTTCAATAACCATCTCAGATGCCATTTCCATACCACGAGTCTTTATGTTCATTTTATTCAGGGCATCCTTTGTAAACGCCCTCATACCACAATGGGCATCTGATATCCTGGTTTTGAATAATAAATTCAAAACCCATGTTAATAGTGGATTACCAATATATTGATGCAATAAAGGCATAGCCCCTTTTTTTATGTTCCCCTTTAACCTGCTGCCGATTATAAAATCTGCATCGCCCGATATTAAAAGATCAAAAAACTTTGGTAATTCGAGTATATCATAGGTATTGTCTGCATCCATGATGGCAATATAATCCCCTTTGGAGCGAGACAATCCTGTAATATATGCATTCCCGTATCCCTTAACTGCTTTAATTACAATTGCACCCATAGACTCTGCAATTTCAACCGTCCTGTCAGTAGAATTATCAACAACTATAATCTCTCCCTTAAATTTGTAGTTGTCAATTACAGCCAATGATTTTTCTATACAGATCCCTATAGTATTTTCTTCATTCATTGAAGGCATTACAATAGATATGGTAGGCATGCAATACACATTGACATCTATAAATTATATATTGTTTTTGATTATCCTACTTCGAAAAAGTAAATTCCAAAATTTTATTTTTTAAATATGACTTCTTCCATTTCACCAGTAAACTCATCCGATGGGATGAACTACTGAATGAATATAACAACTACACCACTATTTCATTCAGGATTAGTTAGCAAAATGTTTGATGAACTTGGTATTGCAGACTTAATAGGCACTACCATACCAAAAAACCGAGAGACTTTTTATTGATTTATTCCAGATCAATTGGTACTAGCAAAAAAGATTAACCGAAGAGGACGTGGAGGATTGCAGGGGGTTTTTATTTTTCTCTGCGTCTATTTGCATACTCTACGGTTTCCTGGGCAGTCAAAGAAATAATAAAATGTCTCAAAAAGAATGCGAAAAATATTATGTTTTATAAGGGACGTGTGGAAAGTGAGAGTATGCATAAAGTATAACTTTTTCTTTTTGTTAATAGGAAGTTATTTATTCAAACTATGCAAATATGAATTCAATGCCTAATGACAATTTTTCTTTGAAAGGAAACACAATATTATATTTTTTGCTGATATCTTTAGTAGCGATTTGTATCAGGCTATTATCATTCCCAAAAGTTCTTGTTGACAATACATTTCATCCGATTGGTTTTGATTCTTATTACCATTTGAGAAGAATAGAATTTACAACTGCAAACTTTCCAGCGAATATTAAATTCGACACATATATCAATTTCCCATATGGATTTGAGGTTGGATGGCCTACTTTGTATGATCAGGTTATATCCTTTTTTGCCCTTATTGTGGGTTTTGGTTCACCCGACACATTAACTGTTGAATTAACAGCTGCATTTTTTCCAGTGTTATTAGGAATATTGACGTTCATACCCTTATATTTTTTAGTTTCAAAAATCTTCAACAAAGATGTTGCTTTAATAAGTGTAGGTGTATTAGCTATTTTACCAGGGCACATAAAACAATCACTTTTTGGTTTTCCCGATCATCATGTTGCTGAGATACTTTTATCAACAGCAGCATATGCATTCTTTGTAGCAGCATTAAAACTCTCAAGTGGTAATCAAATATTATCAACAAGTATCAGGAAAATGCATTTTGATAATTTTTTCACCAGACCTTTGATGTATGCCGTATGTGCAGGTATTTTATTTGCAGTTTCTTTATTAATGTGGATTGGTTCCCCAATTTTTATTGGTTTGATAGCATTGTATGTGTTCATACAAATGACATTAGACATAAAAGAAAACAAAATATCCGGACCTACTACAATAATATCTTTGGTTACATTGCTCGTAACTCTCATTTTGATAATACCTTTTGTAGCAAAAGAAGTGCGACCAGGGTTGGAAATGAGTCCGATGTTTCTGTCTTGGTTTCAGGTTTTATTCGTTACATTTGTTATTATTGTAGTTTTTATGTTAAGCTTTATTTCCAGTTTTGTGAAAACAAAAAAAATTGTTTGGTGGTACTATCCTTTATTAGTATTTATTATTTCAATAATTGGAATATTTCTGGTTAAGATTATTTCTCCTTCACTATATTACTCTATAATTTCCGGATTTGAATATTTAGCTGGTAGTGGAGAAATACTTAAAACCATCTCAGAAGCTCAACCTCTATTTTTTGATCCAGGCAATGTTTTTACACTTTCTCCTGTCTGGTATTATTTTACATTTAGTTTTTTTATAGCTATATGGGCATTTGTAATTTGTATACAAAATGTAGCTAAAGAACATTACCCGCCTGAGACTGTGTTTTTTTTGGTCTGGACCATTGTCATTTTTTCACTCACCCTCTCACAGAGGCGTTTTATGTATCTTCTTTCAATTAATATTGCAATATTAACTGGTTATTTTATAATGATGAATATTGAAAAATTAAAATCCGATGTACATCATAAAGTTTCATCGAAAAAATATAAACGTGAAAAACGTATACAAATTGCAAAGATTGATACTTGGAAAGGATTGAGAATTATTGCAATACTTATCATTGTTATTTGGCCAAATCTATATGTAGGCATTTCTGCAGCAACTAATCCAACAATACCTCCTTCTGATTGGGAAGAATCATTAACATGGCTAAAAGAAAATACACCCAAAACCTCTTATTATCTAAATGCATCTGAAATGCCTGAATATGGTGTATTAAGTTGGTGGGACTATGGCAACTGGATAATCTATATTGCACATCGTCCGGTAGTTACAAACAATTTTCAACCAGGGTTAGATGATGTTGCGAGGTTTTTTGTTGAATCGAATGAGTCTAAAGCCAAGGAAATATTAGATGCAAGAAGCGTTCGGTATGTGATTACAGATGATAAATTATTATTGACGAAATTCAAATCAATAGCATCCATAGCAGGTAAAGATCCTTATGATTATTTTGAATTGAGGGAAATAGAAAAAGGTAATTTGATCACCACTAGACTGTTAGAAAATGAAAGATTAAAACATACAATATTATGGTCAATGCATGTTAACGATGGATCAAATTTTGGGTGCATGCGGCTAATACATGAATCGAATACTACAAGGACAAAGAATCCCCCTGTTAAATATGTAAAAATATTTGAATATGTAAATGGTGCAAATATTTATGGGTTAGCCCCACCAAATGAAACTGTAGTAGTGCATTCAAATATTACTACTAACCGTGATAGAACTTTCACATATTTTAATGGGGCTGTTGTAAATGAGACCGGTTGGTATAAAGTCAATGTGCCATATTCCAATTATGGGACTCCATATGAGGGTTGGGAAATAGAACCATATAAAATTTATGTGTTAGGAAGTAATACCCCAAAGGAAGTTAACATTTCTGAAGCTGAAATTATTAGTGGCGAAAACATCAGAGTTAATTTAATTTAGTTAATTCAGTAAATAACGTATCCATTTCAAAAAGCAGGGTAAAATGTATATCCAGATTGTCAAAATGAAGCATCTCACAGCAGAGCTGCGGGGTAGAACGATTGAGATAACAACCCGCAACACCAATACCCTATAGGTGCAGTAATACCATCACTACCATCCGAGGTTTGACCATGACAATGCTCTCAAAACAAGAACTTACAGCAGCACTTAACACTAACCCACCCCTGGTGGAAAAAATGATTGACCCCGCCATCCAGACCCAACCCAATGGCATAGAGATGACCCTGCAAAGCATACACAGCCTGGAGGGTCCGGGCTCAGTAGCCTTTGACAACAGCGAGCGGCAGTTACCGGACACCGAGCCTATGGAATTTGACGGCGACGGTTGGCTGCACCTTAGAGAGGGCATATACAAGATCATCTACAACGAAGTAGTGAACATACCAGATGGCCTGGCCGCCATTGCAAGGGCCAGATCAAGCTTGTTACGTTGTGGTGTAGCGCTGGAGACTGCTGTATGGGATGCAGGGTACAGCGGGCGCAGCGAGAGCCTGCTGGTGGTGCACAACCCTGCGGGCTTCAGGGTGAAGCGAAATGCCAGGGTAGTACAGCTAATCTTTTTCAGGCTTAGCAGTGATGTTAGCGAAGGCTACAGCGGTATATACCAGAATGAAAACAAATAAGGGGGCACGTTAGGTCACGGGTATTGTACACAGGTTACTGAAAATCACTTGCCATCGGCCCATTTGTCAATATCATTAAAAGATGGCTATTGCATGGGTTTTTTCAGATTTTGTCAACAGTTAACCCACATGACCATTTATTCCACCCACTATTAATAATTTCTTGACTACTATTGCTTCAATCTTTCAACAATCCTGCGCTTCTTTTCAATAGCTGCCAGGGCAGCATTATCAATCCTGCCACACATTTGTTTAAAATCCATAGGCTCATCCTCGCCCACCAGTTTTTTTATCGGTGTGTATGCAGACTCCCTGAACCTTGGAGAAAAGTCCACAATTTCACCATTGATCTCAATTTTAGCACCTGAACCCTCCACGACCTTTCCTATCACATCTGAGGCAATGTCCCTTGAACTGAGTACTCCGATAATGTCATCTGCAGCACCGGGCGGTGCAATAATGAGAAGTGCATCCAGGGATACACCCAGGTAATCTATCTCCAGTTCTTCCAGCATAGACAGTACCGAATCGTTTACCAGCGGCCGGATACGGTCTTCCTTAAACACAAGTTCAACGCCCGCGGTCCTGGAAATTTCCTTTGCATCACCTCGCACGCCGCCGTTTGTCACATCGGTCATTGCATGGATACGTTCCAGAAGCCCTGCTTCCATGATGGCCTCACATGCCTCGATGAACTTAATATTGATGGTCTCATCCACAATATCATGTCTATCATAATACAGTGCCGTGGTGGAGATTGTGCCCCCTCCCGCCCCTTCTGTCATCAGTACCAGATCGCCCGGCTCTGCTAATATCCTGGCAGAAATGGTCCGGGTAATACCTACTGCACCAACACCGCCTGTCATGCGCTCCCCTATGACCATGTCCCCGCCAATGCGCAGGGTGCTACCTGTTATCAGCGGCACACCTGTTAGTTCGGCCACTGCCGTAATACCTGCAATGTGGTCGAATATCCGGCCCACGTCCCCGTCATCTGCCACATGGATATCAGACAGCATGGCCAGCGGCCTGGCCCCCATTGCATAGATATCCCGAAGCGCCGCCCTTGCCACATGGAATCCTGCCAGGAAGGGGTAATCACTGAGCCTGCTGTGGGTGCCGTCCACTGTCAGCACAAGGTACTCGCCGCTGCCTGCCCTGACCACGCCCGAATCGTCCAGGTGTGTGGAATCCACTTCGGCTGTTGTCTTGCCTATCACCCTGGCTATTTGCTCATGGGTATGGAAATCCCCTGCACCCCTGCTGCCCACGCCGAACTGTCCCATGGTAATGCCTGATGTGACAGGTTCAAGTATCTCACCCTCGGGCTTAAGGGTAGCACCGGCTTCTACCATGACAGCATGGGCCAGTTCCCCTGCATGGTGTTCGGTTACCTTATCACCCTTGATTTCAAGTATTCGCCGGGTCAGCCTCTCCTCTATCTGGCCCCCATTCTCACCAGATAACAATGCTCGCTTTGCATAACCTTCAATGTCCATTGTCCAGAAGAATGTGTATACTGATTATTAAAGTTTTGTTAAAATTTCAGTGACTTTTTAATTTATTCTGATCAAGTATGATAAATGGATCATAGCAAAGAAGGTCAACCACAGAGAGCACAGGGCGTTATTGTTTTCTCTGTGTTCGTATATACACCTTATTGCAAGAACAACAAAAAAATGAATCTATATATTTCTACAGCCATGGCCTGCACCTCCCACGCACCGCGCATGAGCACCTGCACGCAAGCACCCATACAGGAGATGAACTGGACGTGAAAAAGGAAGTGCGCAGCTCTAAGCATTTTATTAACTGATGAAACTCGGCCTTGGGACAAAATTCATTCAAGACTTCAATCAATGAATGACTCTAACCATCATTATAAGATTTTAATGTCATTCAATATCCCTTTCATTTTCA
>Ga0209013_10004223_pt1 | contig 12646 bp, 10 predicted proteins | sample Cruoilmetagenom2_FD_187291 | JGI IMG/M metagenome (GOLD analysis project Ga0209013, IMG submission 187291) | Oil polluted marine microbial communities from Coal Oil Point, Santa Barbara, California, USA - Sample 2 (SPAdes) (version 2) | ecosystem: Environmental > Aquatic > Marine > Oil seeps ...
TCTCTCCGTCGAAGAGATTCGCCGCAATTCGCATTTGGTTGCCGGAGAGAACGCGAGCCGAAGAAAAGAAAATGAGGAAACATAAATCGAGGTAGAATATCCCTATGAGACGAGTTCTCTTTCTTTTTGCAATCATGGTGGTGGTCGGATCGATGTCGGCCGCGGACGACAGCGTTCCGCAGCAGGTTCCAGTGTTTCCGAACCTCGCGTTTACGGCCCTTGATGGCGTGTCCCAGGTTGATCTGGAATCTTTTCGTGGGCGACCGATCCTGCTGACCTTCTGGGCGTCATGGTGCGGACCGTGCCGTCAGGAGCTTCCGGAGTTGGAAAAGCTCGCCGGCGAGCTGTCCCAGCAGGAGTTCGTGCTGATCACCGTCAACATCGATCAAACGCCGGCCATGGGCCAGCGATTTCTGCAGCAGCACGACATCGACGTGCCGGCGTATCGGATGGACCCGCGGGCGCTGTCTCAGCTTGGCGTCCGCTCGCTGCCGACCAACGTGCTCCTGGATCGTGAGGGGCGACCGGTACAGATATTTCGTGGGTACTCGCCGGAGTTGCCCGCCGAGATCCGCCGTCTCGTGCTTGCGATGGAGGGGGATCCGCACGAGGGGGGAGATCCCTCTCGCAAATGAAGTCCGGTGATCCCCACGGCCGCCGCACAGTGCTGGCGGTACTCGTCGCGAGCCTGTGCATCGGCTGGAGCCCGGCGACGGTACAGCACGTGGCGTGGACGGCCGTTGATTTCTTTCCCCCCGATCTGGCGCGACAGGTTCGCCTCCACGAAGATCGTTATGACGCGGGAATCCGGCGAGGACTGAAGTCGCCGCCGGCGTGGCGGGCGGGACCTCCGGGAAAGCTGCCGCAGGCCCTCGACGCCCAGATCCGCCGCTGTGCCGCCGATCTCAGGAGACCGGTTCCGCTCGGGGACCTGGTGGAGGAGATCGGCGTGCTCGCGGTGCTCACCCTTGACGCCAACGATCCGCTGGCCGTCGTCCACGACGATCCGCGAGAGGCGGCCTATTCCGCCGCCTATCAGGGATATGTCGATTCGATCCTCGACCGCGTTCGTCTGGTTTACTACGGACAGGATCGAGATTTGATCATGAGCGGCGCAGTCGAGGCGGCGATCGACGAGGCCCTTGGTCGCAGCGGCGCCCTGTATCCGTTTGTCGGACAGGAGTTCTACCGCACAGGTGAGATTCGCGACTGGCGATCCCTCGACGATCGATCGGTCACCTTTGGGGTTGCCGGAGTCGCCCTCTCGCGCGCCCTCACGGACATCGTCAACTTCACGTCGTTTATCTGGCGTCAGGGAGGCGGCCAGGTTCCGACCCCGCGGCCGACGCCGCTCGGCCACGTAGGCCCGACCATCACCCGGACGCTGGATGGAGGGTTTCCCGGGCGTAACGGATCGGGAAAAGGCGAGCCAGTCATGAAGGGCTCGAGCATCCGGCTACCACCACCGTGACGAGATAAGAATTCAGAATTCGGAATTCGAAATTCGGAATTTCCACACATCCACCGACCCCCTGCAGCCGAGACGGCTGCACCACAAACGCTTCGGAGACCTTGTGGTGCACGCGTCCCGCGTGCAGGGGAGAGTGGGGCCGCCTATCTCTGACAGCGGGGGCACCAGGCCGTGGTGCGGCCGCCGATTGCCTCGGCGCGGAGGGTCGCTCCGCACCTCACGCAGGGCTTCCCCTGGCGGCCGTAGACCTGGAGGCTGACTGCGAAGTAGCCAGAGCTCCCGTCCGGCGTCGCGAAATCACGGAGGGTGGTGCCGCCCTCGGCGATGGCCTCGGCCAACACCTCCTGGATAGTGGTGGCAAGAACCGCCAGCCGGGCGACCGAGATCCGGTTACCGGCCCGACGAGGGTGGATTCCGGCTCTCCACAGAGCTTCGGCGGCGTAGATGTTGCCGATACCTGCGACCAGATGCTGATCCAGAAGCAGCGACTTGATGGGCGCCCGCCGTCGTCGGACGATGGCGGGCAGTGATTGGGGGAGATTGGGGTCCAAGGGTTCCATGCCCAGTGTGCGCAGCGAGGGATCGTCCGCCTCGGCGCCGGGCTCGAGCCACGCCGCCAAGCCGAATCGCCGCGGATCGACAAAACGGAGCTCGCGCCCATCGTCGAGCTCGAGGATCAGGTGGGTGTGGGCGCGCAGGGGTGCGGCCGCGGGAACGAGCTGGATGATGCCGGACATACCAAGGTGGATGAGGAGCGATCCTGCCAGCCGGCGTTTCTCATCAGCTTTCGTGGCGAGGTCGGCGAGGTGCCGTGCCCAGTGGGGTTTTCGACCCGAGGGGCGCGGAGTCGTACTTGACAGTACGTCGAGCACCCCGAAGCGAGAAAACACCTCTGGGTGCGGTGCATCGCCGGCCGCAGCAGGAAGCTGGTGAGAAATACCGGCTAGGTCGGTGTCGAGGAGCAGGAATTTTCCGCGGCGGCGGGGCTCGAGGAAGCGCCTGCCGGGCAGGACGGTGCGGAGGTTCTCCACTTCCAGCGGGCGTCGCATGGCGATGGCCCGGCCTCGAACCGCAGTGATACGGCGGCCGACCAGCTCCAATCTGAGAGCGCGCCGGACGGTCTCGACCTCCGGAAGCTCCGGCACGGGCCTCAGCCCTCCCTGGACGAATCGTTGACGAAACGCGCGCCACGGAGACGGTTGAGCGCCGCCATGACCTCATTCACTCGCGGCGCTGCGAGGTCGCCATCAGGGTAACCCGTGAGCCAGTCCCAGTCGCCGCCAAGTAGTCGGCCAAGCATGTCCTCGATGTGCGTCAGGGGCTCGATCTCGACCTCGTGCCACTCCGACAGGCGGCCCAGGATCCACCCGACTGCGCGCAGCTGTGACGAGTCCTGGAGCTGCTCCACGGCGCGGAGGTCGATGTCGGATCTGCCGAACACCAGGGTGTCGAGACCGCGGGCCTGGATCTTCCAGCGTCCGGGCCGGCGTTCGGGCTTGAGCGAGCCCGGCTTCAGCCGCCGCGGTCCGGGTTTTTTGAGCTTCGCCTCACGCTCTTCCTCGCGGCCGGTCGCGAGATCGGCGGCGATCGTACGCGCCTCTGAGGTGACGTCCACGGGGAGATAGTCGGCCATCTGGATCACGACATCGGCGTGGTCGAAGTAGTCGCCGGAACCCCCCATGACGAGCAAGGTCGAGACGCCGAGCTCGTCGCGCAGCTCACGGATCCGATCGACAAAGGGCGTGATCGGCTCCGACGTCTTGGCCACGAGGGCCTGCATTCGCCGGTCGCGGATCATGAAGTTGGTGGCCGAGGTGTCCTCGTCGAGGAGGAGGGCCGCGGCCCCGGCTTCGAGGGCCTCCACGAGTGACGCCGCCTGCGAGGTCGAGCCCGACGCGAGATCGGTTGTAAAGCTCGAGGTGTCGCGGCCGCCGGGGAGGTGAGAGATGAAGTCGGAGATGTCAACCGCGTGCACCGCGCGGCCGTCCTCGGCCCGGATCTTGACCGCGCCCGGATCGGCCACCACCAGTTCGCGTCCGTCGCCCGGGATGTGGTCCCAGATGCCGGTCTCGACGGCGCGCAGAAGAGTCGATTTGCCGTGAAAACCACCGCCGACGATGAGAGTGACGCCGTGCGGGACGCCCATGCCGCGGACCGGGCCGGCGTTTGGCGTCTCGATCTCGACCTCGAGCGAGGGCGGCGAGAGGAACCGCACGCCGTCGCGCAGCGGACGGTCGTCGATGCCGCTGCGGCGGGGCAGGACGGCGCCGTTGCCGACGAAGGCGACGAGATCGGCATCGACCAGGGCGGCGCGCAGGGCCTCCTGATCCTCGACCACGGCGACGTGGTGTTCGAGGGCCTCGAGGTCGAGGTTGTAGGCAAGGGCGGAGCGGTCGATGATTCCCGGCAGCAGATCGACTAGCAGGGTCGCGGCCTGGCGGCCGAGGATGCGGCGGCCGGCGCCCGGCAGATCAACCGTGAAACGAAGCTCCACAACCTCGGCGTCGATCAGACATGCGGAGCGGTCGAGGACCGTCTGCCGACCGGCATCGATGGCGATCTCGCGGCGCCGTCCCGAGGCCGCGCGCAAGGCGCGGGCCAGGAAGTCGCGGGTCGCGCGACGGCGGGCGAGCGAGGCCAGCGCCGAGGCCGGAAGGGAGGCGGTCTCTGCCGGAACCAGCGCCCGCAGCTTCGACGGGGCCGCGTAAGGATCTCCCTGCACATGCTCGACGACGAGATCGAAGTGATCGAACCGGAAGCGCCGGCCCTCGATCTCCTTGTAGGCCTTGTAGCCGCGGCCGTCGATGCGATGCAGGATCGATTCCAAATCTTTCATGACGGGAGGTCGCATCTGGAAGTTCTTAGTTTTGAGTTTTTAGTTTTGAGTTGTCGCTCACCCATTCCCAAGACCCGCCGAGCAGGCAGAGCGCAGGCGGTCCGAAAATCCGAAATTCGAAATTCGAAATCCGAAATCAGATATTGCCTGATGGGTGGAAACTCAAAACTCAAAACTAAGAACTCAAAACTCATGGCCTCTTGAGCTCCAGCTCGATCGGGCAATGATCCGATCCCATGACCCCGGCGTGAATCCGGGCCGCGACGACCCTGTCCTCGAGATCGGGGGAAATGAAGAAGTAGTCGATACGCCAGCCGACGTTACGCTCGCGGACCCCCTTTCGATTGCTCCACCAGGTGTAGTGGCCGTTTTCTCCGGGGTTCAAGCGGCGGAAGATGTCAACGTAGCCGTGGTCGAGGAAGCGGCTGACCCAGGCGCGCTCCTCGGGCAAAAAGCCGGTATTCTTCTGGTTCGACTTGGGATTCGCGAGGTCGATCTCCTCATGGGCGGTATTGACATCGCCGCAGATGACGATGCTGCGGCCGGCGCGACGCTGAGCCTCGGCGTGCTGGAGCACCGCCTCGGAGAACTCGAGCTTGTAGGGCACCCGGCTGAGGTCGTGGCCGCCGTTCGGGAAGTAGCCGGTGTAGAAGAGAAAGTCTCCATAGTCGGCAATGATCAGGCGGCCCTCATCATCCAGGTGCGGCGCGGAGAGGCCGCCGAGGACGACGTCCGCGGGTTCAATCCTGGAGTACAGGGCGACCCCCGAGTATCCCTTGCGTTCGGCGGAGTGAAAGTGCACCTGGTAACCGTCCGGGCTGCGGAGGGGCGCCTCGAGCTGCTCGGGCAGGGCCCGGGTCTCCTGCAAGCCGAGAATGTCGGGTTTGGCATCCGCGAGCCAGTCGAGGAATCCCTTGCGGCCGCAGGCGCGGAGGCCGTTGACGTTCCAGCTGAAGAGCCGGACGGTGGAGTTGTTGCTCAATCTGATTCTCCTTCAAACAAAATCGTCTCGGCATCGTTCAGGGTTGCGACGGCATAGCCGAGCTCGCACGCGCGTGCGTGCTCGCGCGGGGTGTTGAATCCCCACCCGGCAAGAACCGGTCGCACCCCGAGCGCCGCCACTTTGACGAGGTGGTTGACCTTGTCGTCGACGAAGGTGATGCGGTCAAAATCGACGCTGGTGCGTTCCTGCAACGCCTTCAGATGGTGGGTTTTTTCGACCCCCGTCTCCTTGTCGAGGATGAGCTCCGGGTCGAACACCCCGCCGTACCCGAGGTGGTCGAGCAGGAGATCCACCGAACGGGCATCCTTGGCGGTGGCGACCGCCGGTTGAGTGCGCCCCCGGTGGCGTCTGAGAACCTCGGCGAGCCCGGGATAGGGGAGGTGGAGCCCGAGCCACGCCGCGGTGTCCGCCTCCCGAAGCCTCGATCGAGCGCTGTAAAACTCGCGGTGGAAGCTTTTCAACCAATCGGCGCTGATGCTGCCGAAGTAGGCGTCGTACTGTTCCTGGTCGGCGATCTCGAGATGATTCTCGACCGCCTTCAACGAGACCCCGAAATCCTCGGCCCGGTTGCCAAGCGGGAGCAGCCCGGTGAACAGGGCGTAGAGAGCGTCCGATCGAAAGGCGTCGCCGCCGCCGAGGGCGTCATCACGAAGCGGGAGCAGGCGTTCGAGCAGCGTTGAGCCCGGTTCCCGGGAGGCATAGGCATCCACCGCGACCACAAAGACCTCACGCGAGGAGTCGCAGAGCACACCGTCGAAGTCGAGCGCGAGGATATTCATGGGGGGAGAGTGTAGCGTTTGAATTCGGAATTCGGAATTCGGAATTCGGAATTTCCGGCCAACCATGTCGGATTTCGAATTTCGGATTTCGAATTTTCGGCCCGCCCTCCTCCTTCCACGCGGGACAGTTGCAAGGGGTGGGAGGTCGACAACTCAAAACTCAAAACTGAGAACTCAAAACTGTTGCCTCCCGGCATCCGCGCTCTGCGTTACACTTCCGCGCGTGATTCGTCTCCAGAACCTGCGCAAGCGCTACCCTGGCGCCGATATCGATGTCCTCTGCGGCATCGACCTGGTGATCGAGGATCACGACTTTCTCTCGATCGTCGGTCGGTCGGGTTCCGGCAAGACCACGCTTCTCAATCTCATCGGTGGTCTCGACCGTAGCCACGACGGGGCGGTCGAGGTGAACGGCCGCGACCTTCGCTCCCTCGACGACGCCGAGCTGTCGGATTTTCGCAACCGCGCCGTGGGCTTCGTCTTCCAGGCCTACCACCTCCTCGATCACCTGAGCTGTCGTGAGAATGTGGCGGTCGCAGCGCTCTTTGCCCGTGGCGAGGCTCGGCGGGACGCATCGTGGGTGCGCCGCCGTGCGGACGAGGCCCTTGCGACCGTAGGGTTGAATGGGGCGGGCGGTCGTCGACCATCGACGTTGTCGGGCGGCGAGCAGCAGCGGGTTGCTCTGGCGCGCGCCCTCTTTCATCGGCCGCAGATCCTCCTTTGCGACGAGCCCACCGGCAATCTTGACCTCGACACCGGCCGCGAGATCGTCGATCTCCTGAGCGCCCTTCACAGCAACGACGAGATGACGGTTGTCGCGGCGACCCACGACGACACGGTAGCCGCCGCGGGCGCGCGCGTCCTCCGCCTGCATGACGGCTCGCTCGAGGCCGGCGATGGAGGCGGGGAATGATCGGCCGCGGGTGGGCGCGCACGGTCCTGGCGGATCTCGCTCGACACTGGCGCCATTTCGCGGCAGCCTCGGTGGGGATTGTCCTCGGCGTGGCCGCGCTGACGTTTTTTTTGGCATTGGGTTTTCAGGTTCGAGAGATCCTCCTGGACCGCGTCTTTCCAACCGACCACCTCGAGGTGGCGCCAAAGGCCGCCGACCTCGATCTCTTCGTCCTGCGGCTCGACCTCGGACGGGATGCCCTCGACGCCGCGGCCCTCGAATCCCTGGCACGCATCGACGGTGTGGAGGCGGTGTACCCGAAGATGCGGCTCACCGTGCCGGCCATGGCCTCGGTGGGAAGCTCGCTTTTCGGCGCCGGCATGCAAACCGAGATCGTTGCCGATGGGATCGATCCCGCCCTCATGGCGGAGGAGGTCGGCGGGACGTTCCATGAGGTCGACGACGGGCAACCTGCGGTTCGGTGCACGCGTGATGTCGATTGCGGTGGCGATGCCTATTGCGGTCGCGGGGCCGGAAGATCGGAGGGCGTATGCCGGCCCTTTATCCCGGTGCTGGTGTCGCCATATGTTGTGGAGCTGTACAACGGCGCGTTCAGGCGGGCGTACGACCTACCCAAGGTCAACCCCGACGCGCTCGTGGGGCTGACCTTCGAGATGGCCTTCGGCGCCTCGACCTTTCGACCCGCAGCCGGTCCCACGATTCGCGAACGGATGCGTTTCGCCGGGGTTTCGGAGATGGCGATCCCCCTCGGCGTCACCTTGCCGCTGGGCTATGTGCGGCGGCTCAACACCGTCCTCGACTCGCCGGAGGCGGGTGAGCGCTATCACTCGGCGATCCTCGAGATCGGTGATCGGGATTCCCTGCCGCAGGTGGTCGACGGGGTGGAAAAGCTCGGGTTCGAGGTGCGGGACCGCGGCGTGCGCCGGGCCGCTCTCGTGACCGCCATCGTGATCATCGTGCTCGGGCTTGTCGGCATTGTTCTCATTGCGGTCGCCGCCGCCCACATCATGCACGTGTTCTATTTGGTGGTGATGGTGAGGCGGCGCGAGATCGGGTTGTTGCGGGCGGTCGGGGCGCGGCGCACCGACATTCGGCGGCTGCTGGTGGGCGAAGCGGCGGCGGTCGGGCTCGCTGCCGGGCTCGTCGGTGTGGCGGCCGGTGTCGCCGCGGGTGCGGTGGCCGACCGCCTGGCCGCGAGCCGCCTCCCCAACTTTCCCTTCAAACCGGAGAGCTTCTTCCATTTCTCGCCCTGGCTCCTCGCGTCGGTGGTCGGCCTCGCGGTCGCCGCATGCATCCTCGGCGCCCTACCACCCGCCCACAGGGCCGCCTCCGGCGACCCATCGGAGGCCCTCGCAGGCCGCTGATCGTCACCAAACCAGCTGCCCGGCAGGCGGGACGCCCCACAAGGTTTCCCGTAGTCCTTTACATGCAGGCGAGACGCCTGCGCTACAAGGCCTCCGGACAATTTTGTAGCGCGGGCGTCTCGCCTGCCAGGTGGTTTGGTGGAAAATTCAAACTCCGAAATCCGAAATGGGCCCGTGGGTGGCGTTCCGAATTCCGAATTCCGAATTCGAGCCTTTCGGCTCAATCGTCCTCGGTCTCTTCCAACTCCTCATCGTCACCCATCATGCCCACTGACGCGGCGCCCATGAACGGTGCCAGCATCGGCCCGATGGCGGCGTCGAACTCCTCGGGTGTTTGAAGAGAGGCGATCTGCTCGATGAGCCCGTCAGCCATGCCGAAGAACATCATGATCTGGGTCTTCTGGGCGGCCATTTTCTCCGGGGTCAGCTCGGCCAACCCCTGACGGGCCTCCTCGATGTTCTGTGGCCACTCGTCGGCCACCTCGGCCGGGATCCAGCGACCCTCCACGCGCGCCATCTCGACCTCCTCCGGCTCGTGGTCTTCGGAGCTGATTCTCAGCGTGGCCCGGTCGCCGGTGACATCGAGGGTCTCGACGTTGAGGGTCTCGAGATCGTCGAGGGGCTTGCCACCGTCTTCGGTCTCAATCGACGCTGCGTGCTCGAGCATCTGGGCTCCGGTGGTCGCGAGGAACTGTTTCCAGTCCACGTTGCCCAGACCCTCGAGGGTGGCGATGTCGCTCGCCTTCAAGGTCTTTATGTAGGCCTGCGTGTTGCTCAGGCCATTGCGGATTTCATCCGCATCGGCGCCGCTGGACCTGAAGGTTTCGCTGGCAAGGATGACGTCCTTGCGATCGTCGAGGACCTCAATCGCCCGAATCACGAGGGCGAAGGCGTGATCGTAGACTTCGGGGTCCATCTTCTCGGCAAACGTGGCGGTGATCTCGTTGATGTCGGCACGATAGCTTTCGGGGAGTGCCGCCCAGACGATCTCCGGATGGTGGTCGGCGAGCTGTTCGGCGACCACGACGACTGTGCCGTCCGGTGTGTCGGGGAGGGTCACGCCCGGAGCGGCTGTATCGGCCGTTTGGACATAGCCGAGGGTCAGCAGCATGACACCGATCGTGGATGTGAGACGTTTCAGGGACATTTGCATTTGATTCCTCCAGTTCAGATCCGGATTATGTCACGGAGTATCGAGTTTCCATCCGTATACCCCTGGGTGGGCAAGTGGGAACGTTCAAACGTTGAACGTTGAACGTTGAACGTTCACGGACGCGGAGACGGGAGCTACCAGACATACGGCGAGGGGTGGTCTTGCCGGACATAGACGTCGGTGCGTGGACGATCGACCGAGACCTTGATCGTGTATTCATCCTCGAGGCCGGGCGGGGGAATGATCTCGAGCTCATAGTAGCTGGAGATCACCCGCACCAACTTCTTCATCGCGGTATCCGGGAACTGGTGGGTCTTGACATAGAAGCCGCCGGTGTCCTCGGCGATGGTCCGCAGACCGAGGGCGAGAGAGTGGAAGTCGGCGTCAGTGACGTCGAGCGAGAACACCGAGGTTCTGGAAGCGCTGAGGGCTTCCATGGCACGACGGTAGCCGTCGTCGATGGTGATCCGATTTCCGGCACTCATGCGCCCGAGGGCATAGCCGAAGAAGACCAACGACTTGGCGCCGGGGATGGGTTTGAGAGCCTCGCCGATGAGCTCGAGGGCATCGGCCATCGAGGCGGCGTTCTTGGCGTCGCCGGGATCCAGGTGCTCGCCCAGGGAGGGCCCCGATGCCCCGGGTGGCTCGACCCGGCCGCGAAGTACCTCCTGAGGGGTCAGCATCTCGGCGATCGCCTCGTGGTTGTCGGTGAAGTCGGCGCGAAGCTGGAGGTGGCTGGTGTAGACGAGCACCGCAACCTTGTCGGCCGGACCAAGACCGGCGACGAAGTCGGAGGCACGCGGGGTCATGCGAACCAGGCCGGTGGTGCGCGACCGGTGCATCGAGAAATCGGTCTGGAAGAGGACCACGATCAACCGCCCCTCGGCCTCGCGAGCAACGGTGGTGGTGGGCGGGCGGCCGGCCGTCTCGGTGCCCGATGTCTCGGCGGCCTCAACAGTCGAGGGGATCCACAGCACGGATCGCACCTCGGCACGTTCGCCGCCGACTTTGACCTTGAAGTCACCGGGTCCGAGGCCGAGGACCGGCGACCCGTCATAGTCGACAACCCGCACCTCGGTGAGGATCCGCCTGACCTCGACCACAGCCCCGAATGGTGTTGGGGTTTCCTGTGCGCCGGCGGCCGAAAGACCGGCGGCCACCACCATAAAGACCGCCACAACCCATGTGCGGGCGGGACGCCCGCACCACAAGGGTTCAGGGTCGGTCTTGTGGTGCGGCCGTCCCGGCCGCACGATGAAACCAAGAACGTTGGGGCGAGCCATTCCCCTTCTAAGCGATCACCACGCTCCGGCCCTCGGGTCGGTCGCCAGGTCGTCGAGCAGGACCTCGACCGCCTTGCGGAGCTGGGTGTCGTTGGTCGATGAGCGATCCTCGGCCGGTGGTTGCCACACCACCACATCCGGGACCGCGCCGTGGTGCTCCATGTTGATGCCGGTGGGCGCGACGAACCAGCCGCGTCCCGGCAACCGTACAAGCGACCCGTCGAGGGTCCGCATGCCGCCGGTCGAGATCACGGCGCCGAAGGTGGGCGCGCCGACCAGCGGCCCCCGGTGCAACGACTTGAAGGCGTGCGAGAAGATCTCCGCGTTCGAGTAGGAGTCCTGGTTGCAGATCGCGGCTGCCGGGCGGGTCCACGCCGACAGCGGCAGCCGGCCCTGGGGGTAGGCGCGGATCGTGGGGTCGGCGCCGCGCGGAATCGTGTAGGCGTGGCGCTTCACCATCAGCACCGCCATCAGGTAGTCGGTGGTCCAGCCGCCGCCGTTGGAGCGAACGTCGATCAGAAGGCCCCCCTTGCCGTCACCGGCGGCGAAGAGGCCGCGTTCGAACTCCTCGAAGGAGGGGATGTTCATGCCCTGGATGTGGATGTAGCCGAGGCGTCCCTGCGACCACTGGTCAACCAGCCGCCGCCGCTCGCGCACCCACTCCTCGTAGCGCAGCCGGCGCTGCGCCGAGTAACCGACGGGTTCGACGACGACGGTGCGCACGGTGCCGTCGGTGGCCCGTACCTTGAGGGATGTCCGCTGGCCTTCGGTATCGATGAAGAGGTCGAAGATATTGGTGTCGTCACCGATCTCGACGCCGTTGACTGCAAGGAGGCGCTCGCCCGGGAGGATGGCGGCGTCGCTGCGCCACGCCGGGGAGTCCGGTAGCACCTCGTCGACGAGGACGCCGGGGCCGCCCGCGGTCGGGTCATACGTGACCCCGATCCAGCCAGTGTTGTCTCCGGGACGCCGCGCACGGCCGCGGGTGCCCGGCGGGTAGTAGCCCATGTGCGAGGCGTTGAGCTCGCCGAGCATCAGATTGACAATGTCGGCGAAGTCTTCCTTGGTCGATGCCTCGAGGGCCCACGGCCGGTACTTTTCGCGCTGAGCGGGCCAATCGGCGCCGTGAAACTCGGGGTCGTAGAAGTTCTCGTTGAGCGCCCGCCAAGCCTCGTCGAAGACCGCCTCTCGCCGTTTTCTCAGATCGATCTCGTAGCGAGCCGTGAACGGCACCGGGTCACCGGCCTTGCCGTCGAGCTTGACTCTCTTGATGCGGCCCTTCCCGTCGAGGTAGAAAATGGTCTTCCCCTTCGGCCCGAACCGATACTGCTTGGGCTCGGCGCCGTCCTTGGTGAGTTGGGTGAGCTCCTCGCCGTCCCAGCGCACGCTGTAGAGGTCGTCCTCACCCTCGTGCCGGGCCGTAAAGATGATGGTCTTGCCGTCGGGACTGACCCGGGCGCCGCCCTCGTCGCCCTTGAGGTCGGTGATCTGCACGACCCTCTCCCACAGACGATCGAACTCGATGTTGACCTCGGGCAGGTCGGGGGGAGACTCTTCGTCGGAATCCTCGCCATCCTTTTTCTCGTCACCGCCCTTCTTCGAGTCATCCCTGCTGTTCCACAGCTTGAGCCACTGCGCGGGCGTTCGCTCGTCGTCGGCGCGGGCGAGCCACACGCCCCAGACGTCGAAGGATTCGTCCACGCGCTTGGCGGTCCACACCAGGCGGCGGCCGTCGGGCGACCACCGCGGACCGATGTCGTCGTCCGGGTGGCGGCTCACGTTGTAGGGCTCCCCGCCGGTGGCGGAGACGATCCACACCTCGGAGTTGTACTGCTCGTCAGGGG
>Ga0209013_10004224_pt1 | contig 12645 bp, 12 predicted proteins | sample Cruoilmetagenom2_FD_187291 | JGI IMG/M metagenome (GOLD analysis project Ga0209013, IMG submission 187291) | Oil polluted marine microbial communities from Coal Oil Point, Santa Barbara, California, USA - Sample 2 (SPAdes) (version 2) | ecosystem: Environmental > Aquatic > Marine > Oil seeps ...
TTATTTGCAGAACTCCAATCATTTGCTTTATACAAATCAATAATTTCTTTAATATGTAAATCTCTTGTTTCTGAAATTATAAAAGCCATTTTGTTGAGATTTAGAACATAAGTACAATACTTAATTTATTTTATCCCTTCAGTAGCAGCTATTGCTCCTCCAATAATACCAGCTTCATTTTTGTTTTCTGCAGGAATGATAGGTGCATTAATATCAATTTCGTCTATAAACCTTTCTAGCTTTTTACTTGCTCCACCTCCAATAATGAATAGATCAGGTGATAGAATAAGTTCAATATGTTTAAAGTATTTATTTAATCTTTTACCCCATTTTTTATATCCCAAATCTTCTTTTTTTCTTATCGAATCTGCGGCATAATTTTCAAAGGCTTCACTTTTATAGGTAACATGACCTAATTCTGTATTTTGTATCAATTCCCCATTAAAAAATAATCCCGATCCAATACCTGTTCCTAAAGTAATAACAGCAACCAAACCATTTTTATCTTTACCTGCACCAAAATTCATTTCGGCAAGCGCGGCAGCATCAGCATCATTAATAACTGTAAACTCTATTCCTGCAACTTTTTTAAACAATTCATCTACTTGAACCCCTTTCCAATTCTTATGTAAATTGCCACCACCTTGACATTTCCCATGTGCTAAAGGAGTTGGGAATCCACATCCAACTTTTCCTTTCCAATCAAAATGCTCTACAATTTTTTTTATGGTTTCCGCAACATTCTCAGGAGTTGCCGGTTTAGGTGTTTCAATTCTATGCCGTTCAGAAACCAGTTCGCCAGTTTTTGTATCTACTATAGCACCTTTTATTCCAGTACCTCCAATATCTATTCCTAAAACTTTCATTATACTAATTGTTTAAAAAAGTAAACTTAATAAATAAATGGGATTAAACGCGAAGTTTTCTTTTTATATATATTATATATTTCACCGAACCTTTCGGTTAAAAAATTTTCCTCTAATTTGATTTTTTCTAAAAAAACAATAATTAAAATGATAAAAACAGATAGACGTAAATTTGTATAATTGGAAAATAAAGATGCCCCAAAAAATAAAATTAATCCAATATACATAGGGTTTCTAATATATTTATACGGACCAACAGATTTAAATTGGGCGTTTATTTTTACTTCGGGCTGTACATTAAAATTTCCTAGTTTCATTGCCAAAACTCCCCAAACTGAAATTAAAAATCCAACAATTTGTATAATTATCCAATAATTATCAGCGATTAAACCATCTGTAAAAAGAAAAAAAGCAAAACACGAAAATTGTAAAACTACTAATGTTAATGACCTATTTGACATTTTAATATTTTTTTATATCCTTAAACAAATGTAAGCATATTGTGAAAGTTCAATACATTCAATTTTGGATTCGTACGATCCCAAATATTGTAATTTTATTGTAAATTTGATTTATAAATTTCTTAATAAAATGAAACGAATTAAGTCAATAGCCATATTATTTTTTATCTCCTTATTTGTAATTTCTTGTCAAAAGAACGATGATAAAATTAAATTTACTTTTTTACAATTAAATGATGTTTATGAAATAGGTGCCTTAGAAGGTGGTGAAGTAGGAGGAATGGATAGGGTTGAAACCTTACATCAGCAACTTTTGAATGAAAATCCAAATACTTTTATGTTTATGGCTGGAGATTTTTTAAATCCTTCACTATTGGGTAATATTAAATATAAAGGAGAAAGAATAAAAGGTAAACACATGGTTGAAGTGATGAATGCTATGGATTTTGATTTGGTTGCTTTTGGGAATCATGAGTTTGATCTAAATGAAGAAATTTTACAAGAAAGGATAAACAGTTCAAACTTTCAATGGATTGCAACAAACCTAAAACAGAATGTTAATGGTGAATTATTTTCATTTTATAAAGTTCAAGACAGTGTTAAAACGGAGATTCCTAAAACCGTAATTTTTGATTTGAAAGATAGTGACGGTACAGAAATTCAGATTGGTATTTTTAGCGCTACAATTAATTCCAATCCAAAACCCTATGTAGCCTATAGTGATTTTTATGAAGATGCAAAAAATGCCTATAACAACCTGAGCAGGAATACAGATTTGGTATTTGGTTTGACCCATTTAAAAATAAGTCAAGATAAAATGCTTTCGGAAATGTTACCCAAGGTACCATTAATTATGGGAGGTCATGAGCATAACAATATGTTAATCCCTGTTGGTGAATCAGTTATCGCTAAAGCTGATGCAAATGCTAAAACGGTTTATGTCCATCGTTTTGAATATAACAAAAAGACAAAATCATTGACTTTAAAAAGCGAATTGGTACCAATAGATTCGAAGCTGGATTCTGATAAGCGAATAGCCAGTATCATTGAAAAATGGCAATTGGTACTAGATAAAAAAATTGCTGAATATTCGCCCAACGCTTATGATGTGATTTATGTTGCTAAAACTCCGCTAAATGGAGAGGATAGTGCGGTGCGAAGTAAACAAACCAATTTGGGTGAATTGATAACTAAAGCTATGGCATATAGTTATGATAATATAGTTGATGGTGCTTTGCTTAATGGAGGTTCAATGCGATTAGACGATATGCTAGCAGGTAATATTACAGGAGTTGATATTTTTAGGGTTCTACCTTTCGGAGGAAGTGTTTTAAAAGTCAAGATTAAGGGTAGTTTATTAAAAAAAGTACTTGATTATGGTAGAATTAAATCAGGTTCAGGTGCCTATTTACAAAGGTTTAATTTTGAGTATGATAAAAAATCAAAGTTATGGTTTTGCTCAGATAACCCAATAGATGATAATAAAATTTATAACGTTGCATTTAGTGATTACTTGTTAAAAGGGTATGATATTCCTTTTTTAAATACAAAAAATAAAGAAGTTATTAATATATACAATCCTAAAGAAGATGAAATGGCATTCGATATAAGAATGGCTATTATTAGTTATTTAAAAAGTATGAAGTGATAATTCTTTTATTAAATGGGATCTGAATAATTTTACTTTTTATATTCAATTTAAAGCTGTAAATTTGCACGCAATTAATTTCTAATTGCAAACTATGGCTACTTCAAAAATCCAACTAGAAGGACTTACTTACGACGACGTCCTATTAATACCAGCATATTCTGAAATTTTACCAAGAGATGTAAGTATTAAATCTAGATTTACAAAAAACATATCAATTAACACACCTGTTATTTCTGCAGCAATGGATACGGTAACCGAATCTTCAATGGCTATAGCTATGGCTAGCGAAGGTGGTATAGGTATTTTGCATAAAAACATGACTATTGCCCAACAAGCAGCCGAGGTGAAAAAAGTAAAAAGATCAGAGTCAGGTATGATTATAGATCCTATTACACTTACCAAAGATAAAGATGTTGCCTATGCGAAATCTTTGATGAGAAAATATAAAATTGGTGGAATACCAGTGATAAATAATGAAGATGAATTGATTGGAATTTTAACAAATAGAGATTTGCGTTTTGAAAATGAAAATGAGCGTGCTGTTGAGGAAGTTATGACCTCTAAAAATTTAATTACGGCCAAAGAAGGAACCTCTTTAAAAGAAGCAGAAGAAATTCTTCAGCAACATAAAATTGAAAAACTTCCGGTTGTAAATGACCAAGGAAAATTAGTAGGTTTAATAACATACAGAGATATTATTAAGGTAAGCGAAAATCCTAATGCAAATAAAGATTCATTTGGAAGGTTGCGTGTAGCAGCTGCTATTGGCGTAACAGGTGACACATTAGAAAGAGCTGAAGCTTTGATTAATGAAGGTGTTGATGCTTTGGTAATTGATACGGCACACGGACATTCTAAAGGGGTAGCAACCATATTAAAAAAAGTCAAAATAGATTTTCCAGATACAGATATTATAGTTGGAAATATAGCCACTGGTGATGCTGCAAAATTTTTAGTTGCAGCTGGAGCCGATGCTGTTAAGGTGGGTATTGGTCCTGGTTCAATTTGTACAACTAGAGTAGTCGCCGGAGTTGGATTTCCCCAGTTATCTGCTATAATGGAAGTTTCTGAGGCAATAAAAGGCTCAGGTGTACCTGTAATTGCTGATGGAGGGATAAGATATACGGGAGACATTCCAAAGGCTATTGCTGCTGGTGCAGATACTGTAATGTTAGGCTCTTTGTTAGCCGGAACTAAAGAATCACCTGGTGAAACCATTATATTTGAAGGAAGAAAATTTAAATCTTATAGAGGAATGGGTTCTGTAGAAGCAATGAAACAAGGTTCTAAAGATCGTTATTTTCAAGATGTTGAAGATGATGTTAAAAAATTAGTACCTGAGGGAATTGTTGGTAGAGTGCCTTACAAAGGAGAAGTATATGAAACGATGCACCAATTTATTGGTGGACTCCGTGCGGGTATGGGATATTGCGGAAGTAAAGATATAGAAAGTCAAAAACTGGCAAGTTTTGTAAAAATTACTTCTTCAGGTATTGCAGAAAGTCACCCACATAATGTTACCATTACTAAAGAATCTCCTAATTATTCGAGAAGGTAAATAAATCAAAAAATAACTTTAGACTTTTTAATCTTGAAACTAAAAAACTCAAAGTTTTGACTTTGAGTTTTTATTGTAAAATATATTTTAATATTATTTTCTTCGTCTTCTACCACTGTCTTTTCGGCTAGAATTTCTATTTCCAGAGTTAGAGCTTCTTTCTCGATTACTTCTGTTTCTATCGCCACCACCGAAACTTCTTTTTGAACGATTTCTACCTCTAGATTTTGGTTTTGTAGTTACCTCTACAATTACATTTCTACCACCAAATTCGGCGCCTTTGAGTTTTTCGAGAACATCATCTCTATAATTCTTATCAATTTCAAAAAATGAGAAACTTTTTAAAATTTCAATTTGCCCTATCTCAACATCTCTCTTTTTTAAATTTTCATTGATTAAGCCAATTAATTTAGCTGGATTTAAATTATCCATTTTACCCAAATTGATGTAAAACCTTGTAAAAGAATCATCCGAAGACCTTCCTCTTTCTTTAGAAGAATCGCCATTTAAATCATGAGAATTTTCATAGTAGGATAAGAATTGATTGAATTCTATTGATACAAATCTTTTAATAAGTTCTTCTCTATCTAACCCTTCTAATTTTTCATAAACAGATGGTAAATAGTCTTTTATTTCTTTTTCATTAATGTCAATATCATGAACTTTATCTATCAGACTATATAATTGTTTTTCGCATATTTCTTTTCCGTTAGGAACTTGTTTAAGTTCAAATTTCTTATTGATCTTACGTTCGATAGGTCGAAGTTTACCTTTTTCCTTATTCGTGATTAAAGCAATAGAAATACCTTTTTTTCCTGCTCTACCAGTTCTTCCACTTCTATGTGTGTAATTTTCAGTTTGATCGGGTAATTTAAAATTAATTACATGTGTTAGATCCGTTACATCTAAACCACGAGCAGCAACATCTGTTGCGACCAATATTTGCAAATTTCTATTTCTAAATTTTTGCATTACCATATCACGTTGCGCTTGTGAAAGATCACCGTGAAGTGCGTCTGCACTATAACCATCAGCTATTAATTTTTCGGCAATATCTTTTGTTTCTCTTCTTGTTCTACAAAAAACGATACTATATATATTTGGATTTATATCCGCAATTCTTTTTAATGCTGGATATCGATTTCTATCATTAACCAAATAATATTCATGAGTTACACTATCTGCACCAACATTTTTAGTTCCTGCTGAAATTTCAACAGGTTTATTCATGTAATTTTTTGCAATAGACTCAACTTCTTTTGGAAAGGTTGCAGAGAAAAGTAATGTTTGTTTTGTGCTAGGAGTGGCTTCTAAAACTTGATCAAGCTCATCTTTAAACCCCATATTAAGCATTTCATCAGCTTCATCTAAAACAAGCCATTTGATACTATTTAAATTTAATCTTTTTCTTTTTATTAAATCAACAGTTCTACCCGGTGTACCTACAACTATTTGAGCACCTCTTTTTAGTCCTCGTATTTGATCTTCAATATTTGCTCCACCATAGACCGCTAAAACATTTAGATTGTGGATGTTTTTCGTGAATTCTTCAATGTTTTTTGCAATTTGAATAGCTAATTCTCTTGTAGGAGAAAGTATAATAGCTTGTGTGTTTTTATTATTTTGATCAATCAATTCAATAATTGGTAAACTAAACGCAGCTGTCTTCCCCGTTCCTGTTTGAGCAAATGCTTTTAAATCACTTTTAGAATCTAATATTTGAGGAATTGAAATTTCTTGAATGTGAGTTGGCTTTTCATAACCTAAATCATTAAGTGCATCAACAATGGCTTGGCTAAGACCAAGATCTTTAAATACGGACATATATTTATATTTGTAAAACTATATTTTTGTAAATATTTGAATTACAAATAAATACAGTTATTTTTAATTTGAGTTTGCAAAATTACGGCTAATTTATTGAAGTATACTATAAATTAGTATTTATTGGTTTTTTTCAAATGTTTTTCTATTTCATAGCCTTTGTTAAAGAATAAAAAAGGATTTATTATGCCTCCGTTACTATCTATTACCAAAGTTCTAGCCCAACCACCTTTGAACATTAAATAATGCTCAGATTTTTCATTAATTTTATATTGATTGTTTTTTTGAAGTTTATTCTTTACAAGAAAACTTTCCCATTGTTTGTTCGTTTTATTTCTATCAATTCCAACAAAATTAACATTGGGGTATTTTTCCTTTAATTTCGGTAATTTTTCAAGAATCATTTCTGAATAACCATTTTCATTTGGCCAAAAATAGATAACAGAATTTTTATTTTCAACGATATTTAATAGTTTTACTTTACTGCCCTGTGTGTCAGTAAGTACTATATCCGGCATTTGATCTCCCTTATTTAATAAGTATAGTTGTTCTAAGGCTAATTTAGATTCTGATTTTAATTTTTCATCACTACAATTATTAAAATAGTAATTATCTATTTTTTTTCTTTCATCTTTCGAACAATAGTCCTGAGATAAGGAAGCCCAAAAACCATTAGATAAGTACATGTTTTTAATCTTTTTATTATCAATCTTTTCATTAACCGCTTTCATATAATTTAGTGCGAAATTATTTTCAGTAGAATCAATTAATTCTTTATGATATGCAATGTTTTTAAGGTAGCCTTCTAAATACATGCTATAAGGCCAAAACCCTAAAAGGCTTTCATCATTAAGATCTATACTTTTACGAAACTGAAAAAAATCTGGATTAACCTTTGGATAATCGTATAAGCCATTAGAGTTTTTATGATAAAATTGATATCTTTCTTTTTTTAAATAGAGAGGGTATTTGTAAGCAATATTGGCAAGATTATCAAAAAACGGTGATGGTTTCTTTTCTTCTGATAGAATAAGGTCATTGTATTGATTGGTATAAACATCTATTGTACTATCAATTTTTTCAGAAAACTCATTTTCATCTAAATTATAATAATCATAAAATATTTTCTCGTTTTTTTCTTGTTCAACAAATAAATTAATTAAAAAATTATTTTTAGCACTTCCCTTGCCACTAAAAACTAATGATTCATCAAAACCCCAAGTATCCAAATATAAAAGCAAACTGTCTTTGGGTTCTAAATATAGGTATTGAAATTCTGGTCCATGTTTAAAAGTATATAGACCTAATTGTATTGAATCAATTTGGAAAATAAATTTATTGTTGGAATTTAATATAGTAGAATCTAGTGTTTTATCTCCTTTAAGAAGGTATACATATTTACCTCTTGGATTTTTAATCTTTCCGCCAAAATAAGTAATATTGTTTTCTACTGTACTATTGCAAGCAACCATAAGTAGTAATACACCAAAAAGTGAAAGGATTTTTATTGATGATAAAAAGTAATTTTTTTTCAAATAATTAAATTTATACATGATAAACAAAAGTAGTAATATACATTGTTTAGCATTGTTAATGTGGTGTTAAAAGTTATTTATAAAAAGGTTAAATTATGGATTCAATAATTGTTTATTTAAGTTAAATTTTAACTTTTTCGATTTAACACTTTATTAGATATCTTTTTTTATTAAAACTTGTACTTATTTTTTTACTTTTGCAAAAAAATAAAAAAACATGTTAACAGTATCAAATTTATCGGTTCAATTTGGAAAAAGAGTTTTGTTTGACGAAGTAAATACAGTATTTACTCAAGGAAACTGTTATGGAATTATTGGAGCAAATGGAGCAGGAAAATCTACTTTTTTAAAAATTCTTTCAGGTGAAATAGACCCTACTTCGGGTTCTGTAAGTTTAGAGAAGAGAAAAAGAATGTCGGTTTTATCACAAGACCATTTTGCATTTGACGAGTATCCGGTATTAGAAACTGTTATGATGGGTAATAAACCTTTGTTTGATTTAAAAAAAGAATTAGATGCAATTTATGCCAAACCTGATTTTAATGAAGAAGATGGTATAAAAGCTGGAGAATTAGGAGCTGATTACGAAGAAATGGGGGGTTGGACTGCAGAAAGTGAAGCCGCAGGATTATTATCTTCTTTAGGTATAAAAGAAGATATGCACTATACTTTAATGAAGGATATTGATGGAAAAGCCAAAGTACGTGTACTTTTAGCACAAGCTTTATTTGGCAACCCAGATGTTTTAATAATGGATGAACCTACAAATGATCTTGATTTTGAAACCATTACATGGCTTGAAAATTTCTTGGCAAATTATGATAATACCGTTATTGTAGTTTCCCATGACCGGCACTTTTTAGATGCGGTTTGTACTAACATTTCAGATATTGATTTTGGAAAAATGAACCAATATTCTGGTAATTATTCTTTTTGGTATGAATCTAGCCAGTTAGCCGCAAGACAGAGAGCACAACAAAATAAGAAAGCCGAAGAAAAGAAAAAAGAATTAGAAGAGTTTATCCGGAGATTTTCTGCCAATGTTGCAAAATCTAAGCAAGCAACAAGTAGAAAGAAAATGATAGATAAATTGAATATATCTGACATTAAACCTTCAAGTAGAAGGTATCCGGCCATTATTTTTGAAAGAGAACGAGAAGCTGGTGATCAAATCCTACATGTTGAAAACCTATCGAAAAAAATCGATGGTGAACTTATGTTTAAAGATATTGATATTAATCTAGCAAAAGGCGATAAGGTTGTTTTATTGTCAAAAGCCTCAAGGGCAGCAACTGCATTTTATGAGATTATTACAGGTAATGACCGGGCTGATAGTGGTGATTATAAATGGGGAGTAACAACTACACAAGCTTATTTGCCTATTGATAATTCAAACTTTTTTAATAATAATCTATCTTTAGTAGATTGGTTACGACAATATGCAAAAACAGAAGAAGAAAGAGAAGAAGTTAATATTAGAGGCTTTTTAGGGAAAATGATATTTAGTGGTGAAGAAGCTTTAAAACAAAGTAATGTACTTTCTGGAGGTGAAAAAGTTCGTTGTATGCTTTCTCGTATGATGATGACCAGAGCCAATGTTTTGTTAATTGATCAACCAACAAATCATTTAGACCTTGAATCAATTCAGGCCTTTAATAATGCTTTAAAGAATTTTAAAGGAACTGTAATTTTCTCAACACATGATCATGAATTTGCTCAAACAGTTGCTAATCGAATTATTGAAATAACTCCAAATGGTGTAATTGATAGGTATATGAGCTTTGATGAATACTTAGAAAATTCAAAGATTAAAGAGATGAGAAAAAAGATGTATGTATCATAAATTATTGTATTTAATAATTAATCACCCATCTTTTCTTGGATGAAATTTTTCAACAACAGTTTTTAAATAACTATTGTCTAAATGCATATAAATTTCGGTTGTAGTTATACTTTCATGACCTAACATTTGCTGAATAGCACGTAGATCAGCACCGTTTTCTAGTAAGTGTGTAGCAAAGGAATGGCGAAATGTATGAGGGCTTACATTTTTATTTAAACCGGATTCTTTCACAAGGTTTTTTAATATCATAAAAACCATATTTCGTGATATTTGTTTGCCTCTCCTGTTAAGAAACAAGGTATCTTCATAATCTTTTTGAACCTTAATTTTTGTTCTTATTTGGTCTTTAAATATTGTTATTAATTTAATAGTATAACTATTTATAGGTACAAATCGTTGCTTATTTCCTTTACCTAAAACTCGAATAAATTTTTCATCAAAAAAGAGATCTGAAATTTTTAAATTAACCATTTCACTAACCCTTAAACCACAACTATATAAAGTTTCAAACATTGCTCTATTTCTTTCACCCTCAGGTGTACTAAGATCAATTTGTGAAATAATTTTGTCAATATCCTTTTCGGATAATGTGTCCGGTAATTTTCTTCCAATTTTTGGGGATTCAATTAGATCTGTAGGGTTGTCATTTCTATAATTTTCAAAGATTAAATAATCAAAAAAATTACGCAATCCTGAAATTAATCGAGCTTGAGATCGTGCGTTGATTATTTTTGAACTTTGATAAATAAATTGTTGAATTGTTTGATCGTCTATGTTTTTTGGACTAGATTTTAAATCATTTTCATGAACATATTTTATTAGTTTCTTAATATCATTCCCATAGCTATCAATAGAGTTTTTTGATAACCCACGTTCAATTTTTAAATAATGCTGATAATCAACTAATAAATTTTCCCAATTCATTTAAAAATAATCAATGTTAATAATAAAACATATTAGATATGTCTTTGTGTAAAAATATAGTATTTTTGAAAATAGAATTTATTTTTTCTGATAAAATTATACTAAATGAATATAATAATTATCAATGGTCCTAATTTGAATTTATTGGGCAAAAGAGAACCAGAAGTTTATGGTAATAAAACCTTCAAAGAATATTTCAATCATTTACAAGAGAAATATTCTAATGTAAATTTAGATTATTTTCAATCCAATATAGAAGGTGAAATTATCGATAAAATTCAGGAAGTAGGTTTTTCATATGACGGAATAGTTTTAAATGCTGCAGCCTACACACACACTTCTGTGGGGATTGGAGATGCAATTAAAGCAATTCAATCACCTACTATTGAAGTGCATATATCTAATGTGTACCAACGAGAAGAATTTAGACATAAATCTTTTATAGCTCCAAGTGCAAAAGGAGTTATTGCAGGATTTGGTTTGAATAGTTACGAACTAGCAATACTTTCATTTATAAATAAAGATTGATTAATAGATAACAATTATCAGTTTTTATAAAAATTCATTTACTTATTTTTACACCATAAATTTTGGAATATGATTTTAGTAGCAGATAGTGGTTCAACAAAAACCAATTGGATAGCAATTGATGACAATGGGGAAACTTATTTTAAAACAGATACGGAAGGTTTAAACCCAGCTGTGTTTCCAAAAGAGATATTATACAATAGAATAATGTCGAAGAATAAGATTAAGAATATTAAAAATAAAGTTGATAAAATATATTTTTATGGAGCTGGTTGTGGAACAGTAACTGCTGCTAATTATTTAAGGGAAGTTTTTGAAAGAGTGTTTAAAAATGCTGATATTAATATATATGAAGATACAATTGCTGCAGTAAAGTCTTTGCAAACCAACAAACCAGGTATAGTTTGTATTTTAGGTACTGGTTCAAATTGCAGCTATTTTGATGGGGATACAACGCATCAAAGGGTTATTTCTTTAGGTTATATTATTATGGATGATGCTAGTGGTAATTATTATGGTAAACAACTTCTAAGAGATTATTACTTTAATAGAATGCCTAAGGATTTGGCATTAAAGTTTGATAGCGAATATGATTTAAGTGCAGATACTATTAAGGAAAATTTATATAAAAATGATAACCCAAATACATATCTGGCACAAATCGGTAGGTTTTTAATTGAAAACAAATCAGGTGATTATGCTCAAAAAGTTATAAAAGATGGCTTACGAGTTTTTGTAGAAAATCAAATTCTTCAGTTTGATGAAAGTAAAACTGTTCCGGTTTATTTTGTTGGATCCATAGCTCATTTTTTAAGCGAAGAAATAAAAGAGGTTTTGAAAGAATATAATTTAGAATTTGGTAGAATAGTGCGACACCCAATTAAAAATTTAGCAAAAAAACACGCTTTAGAAAATTAAAAATTTTATATTTTTCTTATTTAATTGCAATCATAGAAATTTCAATATTCACATTCTTAGGTAGTTTAGCAACTTGAACAGTTTCGCGTGCAGGAGCAGTTTCTTCATTAAAAAAGGATCCGTATACCTTATTAATATCCATAAAATCATTCATGTCAGAAATAAAAATAGTTGATTTTACAACATGATCAAAATTCATATCTGAAGCATTTAAAACAGCTTGTAGGTTTTGCATAACTTGTTGAGTTTCATCAATAATAGAACTTGTAACTAATTCACCGGTTTCAGGATTTATTGCAATCTGACCCGAAGTATAAAGTGTACCATTGATTAGTACGGCCTGACTATATGGTCCTAACGGAGCTGGAGCATTTTTGGTTTCAATTATTTTTTTCATACGAATAAGTTTAGTGATTTTATAAAGGTAAAATAATAATGATAATTAAAAAAGGCGTTTATCTGGTATTTGTCTTTTATCATATTTTAAATCGCTTAAAGCGGAAGATTTCACTCCAATAAAGAAATAATAGGTTGCTC